>OBLI01003282.1_pt1 | contig 12592 bp, 8 predicted proteins | sample 1519701 | NCBI WGS metagenome assembly OBLI01 (sample SAMEA3663005, study PRJEB22513) | pig gut metagenome | biome: pig gut; feature: pig-associated habitat; material: faeces | place: France | collected 2012 | reverse complement strand
GGACGAATGAATTGCTCCAGGTTATTTATACCTGGAGCAATCGCACTATCAAAATAATATAAAGATGAGAATTAGGAACTTCAGACAGACAAATTATGAAAGGAAATGAATATGTTTAATTGGCTATTAAAATTAGTAATTAAGTTTTTAAAGTATTATGGTTATTTAGTTATTAGTAATGAAGATTATAATAACTATAAAGAATTGTATGATAAAGCCTGTTCTGAAGAACAACGTCTTTTTAGAGAAAATGAAAGATTAACTACACGACTTTCAAATGTTGAACTTATGGATAAAGAGAAGTTGGATGCTGAGAATCATAGACTACAGACTGAGCATGATAGAATTTATGCTGAGATTAAAGAGTCTAATGAGTACTATGAAAAGGTTCAGAAAGACCTTAGGAAGGCACTTCACAACGATCCATCGTTCACATTTGCTAAAAGTATGTGCTTCCCCGGATCATCATCCGTATCATGTGAAACTGTACAAGAAGAGCATAATACCCCTATTCAATTTGTTGTTATGTGTGGTCGTACAACTATGGATGATGAAGCAACTGCAAAATTGAAACAGTTCGTTGGAATTGATCAAAAATATGCATATTGCTTAAATTATTTAATGAAACTTGGTCTTATTGATAAGATCGCTAAGAATCTAATTAACGGTGGATTAACTATTACTCTTAGTTACAACGATGACTGTACAGTAAATGAAATCTACTATGAAGCTAAATGTATGATTCCTGATAATGGACATTTGATTATTAAATAAAAGAATAAGGAGGGGAAATTCCCCTCCTTATTTTTATTCATCCAAATCTTTCATGATATCTTCATGAACACCGCCATTAGGATCAACCTCAGGCTCTTTCTTGTTCATTATAGATCCGATAATATCAGAAATTTCCTGCAGGATCGTAGCACCGGATTTTACTGCTTTAGCATCTATCAGACCTTCAGCAATAATATAACCGGCCAAGGATAGTACCTCGATAGCAATGAAAGCAATTACAGCTGTAGTATTATCACTAAAACCGATCATACCACAAATACCAGTAATTACACCGATCATTGCCATAATAAATTTACGAGACGTAAACTTTTTATACCAAGGAGTTTGGGTCGACTGATTGGTATTCTGTACTGTTTTCTTCTCTTCCATTTGTATTTACCTCACTTTCGTTATTTACCTCGATAACCTCTGGTGAACTAAATTGTTCAGGATTATCGTAAGTATACGTTGATCGTCCTCCTAGCTTGTCATTATAACGGAAGACATTTTCGACAGTCTTAGTAACCAGATACATTGCCATTTGACCAATTACGATGGTACAGACGTTGCTGGATAAGCTTTCCGCAATTTGAATTTTATCCATAAAAGCAAGGATATAAGAGCACCAGATCCAAAGAATACCATTAATAGAAAATAACCAAATTAATTGTTTTGTAGTGCTCATTAGATTCCCAGCAAGACTATCTTTAATACGTTCAATACGAATTTCTCTTTTTCGTTTTTCAATATCTTCTTTATTAATATCAAAATTATTAATATTTATTTTATCCATAGGAGGATCACTCCTTTCATATATTACCTATACTAATGTTCAGAGAAATCCCCTCCCGTTTTTGGGAGGGGACTTTATTTTAAATAAATTCTTTCTGCTTAATGACAACAAACTGTAGAACATCATCAGTGTTCAATTTAAAGGTCTTTAAGTCGATACCAGAGTTCATCATATTGATATCATAATCAATACCTTCTCTGAGTAATGTCTGACCGAAGTTAACCATAAGTTTATCGACACGAGGATTATACTGCTTAATATTAGCAATATTCCAAACACCATCGCTCTCAGCAGTAAAGGTAGATAGAATGGTCTCAACTTTACCAGGATTGGTACGAACTTTATCCAGTTCTTGATCAATGTAAGAACGAAGGTCATTGGTGTAATCTTCAGTTGTAGCAGACCATTTAAATTTAGAAATAGATCTACCACTATTTCCTACATAAATGTTTGTTTCATCAGCATAAGACCAGATATCTCCGATCTCTGTAATTGTACCATCTTCTAAAATTGTAGGAGGTTCGCAAGGAACAACTTCAATTCTTTCAGGTTTTACTCCAAGTTCATGAGGAATAACAGTTTCTTTAAATCCTGTATCACCTTGATCTGGATGATAACCACTAAAGTTTCCATATCCATTATTATGAATATGATTCGGAACGAATTGTGTGATATCTACTTGACTATGTGATAAAGAATACCACAAATGTTCTCCCTCATCATATACTAACCACAGATAAGAGCCAGCTCTATAACCGCCAGGTACTGGTGTATGGAAGCAGTCACAAATAGGCTCCGCTGGACCATCTACACATTTTAGTGTAGGTGCACTTAATAGCGTATGTTTCAGTTTTACCAACAAGCAATAATAGTTGGATAATACTGAATATGACATATCTACGAGTATATGTTGACCATCCTGTCCAGAAGCTTTAATTACGTTGAAGTTTGGTACGTCAACCATAGCCCCTTGCAGAATAGTAAAGAAGATTTCATCATCAGTATTAAGAACTTTCTTTAAGAGAACAACATTACCAATTTCGTCAATCGTATAATCAACATCATAAATCAATAGATGATTATCATCGATTAAAGCAATATCATCTCTCTTGTAGTTAAACTCAGGAACAGGGAAGACAGAAACATTGTCTTCGGTTGCTACATAAGATCCATGAATTACATTTAGTTTATAACGATAATTACCAGTAGCGCCCCAGTTATTAGGAACTAATTCACCTGGAGCTTCCATGAACTGCGTAATAGTAAAAACTAATTCTTCATCCTTCTGAAGTGCAAATTCCTTAAGAATAACCTGATGTGTAACTTGATCAATATCATAATCAATATTATTACGAAGAATCGTTTGATTATAATTGACCACCATTGAATGAGCACCCTCTGCTTCCAGAGGAATATTGAATATTGTCTGGTTATCTTCAGTAGCGGGCACGATGAAATCACTACTCTTTAATTCATAACGAAAATGACCACGTTTTGCTGTTGTGATAAAGTTAGTGATAATACAATGTAGTACATCACCTTTACTAAGTCCAAACCCAATAAGATGAATTGCGTCATTAGCGCTCTTAATGTACTCATAGTCTAAACCATAACGAAGAATAGTTTGACCATAGTTCACGGACAGCTTATCAGACTTCTTATTAAATCCTGGAATCACGATAACTTCTTCATTATCAGTTAATGCAGTATAATTATACTCTTTCTGAACAGGAAGAACAATTTTCGTGATATCACTGAAGTTATCAGCACTCATGAGAATCCATTTATCGAGATTGGCATTCCATACCAGGAATATCGTAGTCCCTTCAGCCTGCCCGCCAGGAATTCTATCACCACTAGCGGAAATGATCTCTTTGAACTCACCATCATTAAATTTCAGATAAGGCTCACATTCCAGAGAAGTATGAAGAGTGAGTAATAAAGGATATGTATCTACGAGAACTTCATTCTTCATTCGAACTTCTAAGTATCGATTTGTACCGGTACTTACTGCACTATTAAAATGCTGAGTTCGATCGCCAAGATGGCGGTCGTACTGGATCAAAAAAGATTCCAGTACGCCGCCATTCTCAGCACGAATGACGTTACTCGTGATACCTTGTGGGAATAGAACGTCATAATCTGTAGGTTTGGACTTGGTATTTGCACGCCTCATTCTAAATAAACGATTCATTTAAAATACCAAGCCTTTCTAGTAAGTATTACCTTACTTAATGGTCTCCAGAACCAGCTGGCCAACGGTGGCATCAGCAGGAGCAGACTCAACAACAGTCAGGGAACCCAGAGCAACAGTATCAAGCTGTTCCTTGGTGGCAAGAGCCTTGCCGTTGTAAGCCAGAGTACCATCCAGCTCAGACAGCTTATCCAGAACAGCACGGTTAGCATGAGTAGCAGCTTCAACAGCAGCATCAATAGCCTCAACACTGCTGGAGGGCTTACCAGTGATCTTATCCCAAGCGACAGAACCAGTAATATCAACATCCAGCTTGCCTTCAGCATTCAGGACCAGGATCTTACCAGCATTACCAGCAGCAGTGGTAACCTTCTCGGAGTTGTTAACAGCATCAGTGATACCATAACCAGCCAGAGTGGTGGGCTTATTGATAACACCAGACCAGTCAACGGAAGAAGCAGTACCAGCAGTGTAGATCTCATAACCAGCTTCCTCACTCAGCTTGGAATCATCAACGATGAAGTACATCATACCGGTAGTGGTAACCTTAACGGTATCACCAGTCTGAGCCTGAGCAGTGGTCAGAGCGAAACGAGCATTATCATCAGCAACGACAACACAGCGCTCCAGAGCACCATGAGGCAGACGCTCAATGGAGATAGTACCGGAAGTGATCCAAGAGGCATCGATAGCCTTCATCTCGCTCTGCAGGGTATCAATTTCGCCCTCAGCAGTAGTGACACGACCGGCCAGAGTATCGTGCTCGCTCTTGGTAGCAAAGTAGGCAGCGGCATGACCTTCCAGCGTAGCAGCATCGCCAGTGATAGAAGCCTTCAGCTTGCCATCAGTACCGATCTTCAGAATCTTACCAGCATTAGCAACAGTAGCCTCGTCGACTAGCATAGCGGTGGTAACAGCATCGGTCCAGTTCATAGCAGCCAGGCTGGTGGGGATATCAGTCAGCTGAGACCACTTGATGGTGGAACCAGCAACGTCAACCAGCAGGGTGTAACCGGCATCGGAATCCAGGGAGTTGGCATCGGTGATCACATAGACCTTACCATCAGCGCACTTAACCAGATCACCGACTGCAGCGGTTTCCTTAGTCAGAGAGGTCTTAGCCTCAGCCAGGTCAGCCTTAACAAACAGACGGCCAGAGATATCGGAAGGAAGCTGAGCACGGGTCAGAACACCAGTAATCTTGCTAGCAGCCAGAGCGGTGATAGCAGTACCAGCCTTCAGGTTAGTGATGTCGGTCTCAGCAGTCGTCATACGACCCTGCAGATCAGTAATATCACTACGAATCGTGCCTTCGCCTTCACCACTACCGATAGCATCCTGCAGCGCTTTGATGTCATTCTTATTGGTGGTGATATCGGACTTAGCCTGAGTCATGTCAGAAGCAGTTGCAAAATACTCAGCAGCATGACCACCCAGAGTAGCGGCGTCACCAGTGATAGAAGTAGGCAGCTTACCCTCAGCGTTAAGCTTCAGGATCTTGTTAGGAGTAGCATCGGTAACAACCTCAGAGCTATTGACGGCATCGGTAATACCATAGCCAGCCAGCGTGGTAGGAGTACCAGTTACGCCGGACCAAGCAACAGAGGAAGCCATACCAGCAGTATACTCAGTGAAAGCATCCATATAGCTAGCAGTGCCCAGCTTAGTCTCATCGATGACATAGTACATCTTCTGAGAATCAGCCAGCTTAACAGTATCACCATTCTGCACCTGCTCGGTAGTCAGAGTGGCCAGAGCATCAGCATTAGGAGCAACATACATACGCTCGATAACGCTAGCAGGCAGACGATCGATGCTGATAACACCAGAGGTAATCCAAGCAGCATCAATGGCCTTCATTTCACCCTTCAGAGTGGTGATATCACCCTCATTGGTAGTAACGCGGCCAGCCAGAGTGTCATGCTCAGACTTAGTGGCGAAATAAGAAGCAGCGTGGCCTTCCAGAGTAGCGGCATCACCGGTAACATCAACGTCCAGTTTACCATCATCGTTCAGAACCAGAATCTTGCCCTTATTCTCAGCAGAAGCAACAGTAACCTTCTCAGAACTGTTAACAGCATCGGTGATGCCGTAACCGGCCAGAGTAGTAGGAGTACCAGTGATACGGGACCAGGCCAGATCAGAAGCAGAATCGGTCAGCTCCATGAAAGCCATGGGCTCAGTACCAGTTACCATCAGTAACCTTAACGATATCGCCAACGTTAACGTCATCCTTAGTCAGAGCAGCCTTAGCCTCTTCGGTAGCAACTTCCATACCAGTACCGCCAACATCAGCAGGCAGGTTAGCACGATCGATAACACCCTTTAGCAGCTCAGCTTTGACCTCGGTCAGAGCAGTACCATTTTCGATAGCAGGAATCTTATCCTTAGTAACAGCAGTCAGACCATTGACCAGCTTAACCAGGATGTCATAAACAGGAGAAGAAGCAGAGATAGACTCGCCCTTTTCGAAACCTTCACCAGAAGCAACTTCGAAACCGGTGCCAAGATAAGTAATATCAGCAGAGTTTGCCAGATATACGGGATCCCAGTCAGTACCATTGTAGCGCTTCAGTGTCGTTTTCTGAATAGTAGCCATATAAAATTCCACCTTTCATATTAATAGAATTTTGGTGTTTCCTACAGATTTACTCGGTAGGTCGAGCTTGCTTCAATACGATGAACTGGAGAACATCACCGGGATTCAGTCGAATCTCCTTAAAGTAAATCGAACCAGTCTCTTCGATAATATAATCAATTGTGGGACGAAGCATTGTTTGTCCCAAATTAATAATCAATTTATCATAAGCTGGATCAAACCCAGTTACTGCACTAATTGTATCAACCTTATTCTGCGTAATAGTTAAATCACTGATTACTGTACTGATTACACCTGGACGAGCTTTAAGAGCGGCAATATCTTCATTCACCGACTTGGTAAGCTGATCCAGCCGCTCTCTGTAATCTTTCGTTGCTTTATCTATATCAGCAGTAGCGGTTTCAACTCGTTCACGAAGAACTGTCAGGATAGAGTTTGTTGAAGTCTCGTTGGAATTTGCTAAAATCCATGACTTTCTAGATTCATCGTAAATCAGCATTATAATATTGTTTGCAGTTATAATGGTGTCCAGAGGGTCACCAGAGCTTTTAATAATCGGTAAATAAACACCGTTATTAACAGAAATTTGTGCTCCTGGATTAATATCATTAGTAGCTCTGATTGTAATGATTTCAAGATCAGTAAGTTCATGATCAAGACGAATATTAATACGATCAGATGTACCTTCTGGTTCAATAAATCCAGTAGGAGCTTCATTACATAACCAGCCTTCAAAGTACTGTTTAAAGGGGTTATATTTTCCTTGATATGTTAATTTAGTTCTATTATCATAAAATGATGCCATAACAAATTCAGGAGTTGCTTTATATACTAATAGTAATCCAGAATCTGAGGGCATTTGAAGCGCAACATAATTTTCATATTCAACTGGAGACATCAATATTCCAGGCCATTCCATTTGACGAATGATACTATCTGCAGATAATGAAATTCCAAGTTGAGATAGCTGGGAAATATTAGAATAAAAACGAATACCAGAAATTCTATCAGCATTCAAAATATTTGTATCAGGTGTATATTTAGAAAGAATCTGATTCAAATATCCTAAACTGTTTGGAGTAAATAATTCACCTGTATGTGGGTTACGAATATAAAAAGATCCTTCTTTATAGTTAATGCCCATTTCACCAGGTGCTAGTAATTCTTTATCTTCTTCAGTTGCAATTTCTTTTACCAAAACACGAAAAATATTGGATAAAAGTTCCATTTGGAAAGGTGTTAAGGTGGGCTGATGTGTTGTAGTATTACCCATCATAATCACTCCTTATTTCTAGTTTATTATATGGTTGTTATTGGTTAAAAATGGGAGGATGCATTAAGCACCCTCCCAATTTAAAATATAAAATTAGTGTTGATCTACACCAATTTGATATGGAGGATCTTCTGTGGTGAGTGCAGGAATCACAATTCGAGAAGTATCTTCATCCATACCACATAACCCAGTATCTGCAACATCACGGAATTTACGGATCATATCTTTACGGAAATCATCCGCTTCATCTTGATGATCCTGTAAATAATTCAAAATACGAAGTAGTTTACCGTTTAAGATATATTCATCTAAAAGAATATCATAGTATCCTTTCTGCGTTTGTTCATATACCTTAATAGGTTCCATTTCATTATATTTAGAGGGTCGTTCAATCATTTTAGAAGTATCCTCTGCTTGACTATGAACCATAGCAAGTTTCTTCATATGCATTAAATGCTCATCTTTCTTGGAATATAAAATATCAACGGTAGTGATAATTTCATCCCAATCAAGAAGTTGAATCTTTCCAGGATAATCTTCTCTATAACGATTGCGAGATACATACTTACCATTTACAAATAACAACATTCTATTCCGTAAGAAAGCAAAGTCTCTTTCACGATAATCAATACACATCTGATATGCAGAAGCTCTCTCACGATCACTGGTAGTATCTTCTGCATATAATAATCTGAATCGTCCTATATTAGTAGAATATAATACTGCAAAATCATGCATATCAACTTTTGTAGTAGACAATACATGAGATGTTCCAGTATAAAGTCTCTTCAAATTAGGATCAAATTCATCATGATATGTGATTAATCTCTTATAGAAGATATTAATATCATCCTGGCTGATGACACCTGAATTTAATAAATCAGAGACAATAGATAAGTAACGAATTCCTTGACGACCTCTGAAATTGATTAGAATATCATCAAATGCATATCCGGTTATTCCATTATTGTAAAACTTGACTAATATTAATCTTTCATCAACACGAATAACCATAGAGTTTTCATCGCTATATGCAACTCTATTATCAATATCATCTAAGAATTCATACCAAATATCATTGTCTTCAATTTCAATATCATTGATATCATCGCCATAAATAACTTTACTTAATTTATCAGAGTTTGTTTCCCAGAATTCTTCACCCAATCCAATAGTACCTTTATCATGAGCACGATAATCAAGACCCATTGTTGCATGTGCTTCATATCCATCATCATAAAAGTATCCTTCTGGCAATTCTTCACCAAATTCTTCCAAAGTTTGAGAAATTACATCAATGATAATTTCAACTTTATAAGAAGCAGGGATTGCTAACCAGATATCATTTTTCTTAGGATCATCAGGTTCTCTTACTGATAAAATATAAGTAAGGGCTTCTTTCTTGACGATATCATAATCAGGAATCTCTTCACCCATATCATTATAATCAGTATGAATCAATAACTGATTAGGTTTAATGCTATGTGTGTTTGGTCCAATAACAACATTGTCCTCTTCTTCAGGAAGATTTTCACCCTCAATTGCTAGATCGCCGATCTTTGGTTTTAGATCTAGCACATAAGCACTGAGTAATACCTTATATACAATGGTATTGAGAACTTCTTCACTAACACCACCATCAGATAGATACTGAATCCACATATCACCGATATTTGCATCAGTTGGTGTATCATCATCAGTGATAAATTTCTTGACAGTGTTAATCTTATCCTCATGAGACATTGCTGCTATTTGATCCATACTGATCTTTTCACCAGTCTCTTCATTATAATAAGAAATATCATCTAGTGCTATCATTCCTAAAGTTGGATTAGAAACGTCAGATGCTTGTCGATTTTGTGCAATTGCATCACTGATACCAGCCATCAAATTTGGATCATCAGGAATATTACCATTTTCAACTTCTTCAGTATCATCTTGAATATCAAGATCACTGAATAAATCATCAATGGAAACTTCACCTTCTTCATCAGAAGTAAGTGTATCATCAATTGAATCAATTGCATAATCACTGATTTTTGGCTGATTTTTAATAGTATCTGCATCATTTGTAAATGTAATACTATCCGTTTCAGCATCTAAAGAATCAGGAGGTGTTGTAATACCAGTAATTGCACTTGCAGGAGCATCTATCCATAATGTATGCTCATCGTTTTCTGGAGTATTAGGACCGAGTGAAATTTTATCAATACGAGTATTACCATCATCTTCACCAGGTTCATAAGAACCTTGTACATATAGATTACCCGGAGTATGTTCTCCAGATACTGGATGATCTTTATAACCAGTCTCATATTCTGTTTCGACACTATCTTCATATTCAGTATCAATAGACATATCATTTAGTTCAGGATCTTGAACTTTACCTGTATGAATTTTATGAAATACTTGAATACGAGGATCGTCTACACCGTCACCTTGCTGAAGTACTAAATAATTTTTATAACTCTTAGTGAGTTTAAAATAGGTCATTAGTAATTCAGTATAAGATTTTGGTCCATTCTCAGGATCCAATACTAGTTGATATGCACCTTCTTTAATGTCATCCGGAATGTTTTTCTCATCTAGACCAAATAGATGAATTACATCAATCATTCTGGATTTAAACATTTCGGGTGTTGCATTAACAAGAAGTTCAAACCATAAATAGCTATCTATGGTAGAAGGTTTCATACTACCAACATGTACTTTATCTTCATCTTCCAATAGTTCCATACGAACAAGTAGTAGATTTCGATAAAATCTGTTGACTTTACGATGTAAATGTGCAACATTTTCCACATCAATATAGTCACCAATATTCATAATGGTAGTATCTTCACCTGTATTAAATTTAATTAAGGTGAATTTACTCTCATCATATGAGTTATCAATAACATATCGAGGAATACCATTATCATTATTCTCAACAAAGTTTCCTTTTTCATCAACCATTATATTTCTGATAATATAATCGCTGAACAATGAACCTTGATACATTAAAAGATCTCTGAATTCTTCAACTGGTACCGTCGAAATAATTTTTTCAATCTTCTGATCATATAAGCTTAAGGTAGTTCTAACGAAGTGTTCTTTACCAAGCTGATTATTATCACAGATAAGAAAATCAGATTGTTCTGTCGTATCAATAGGATATTTTTCCCACATACGATAGAAATATTTAGCAATTTTTGTAAACTTCTGCTCAGCAACTTCATCAGAATCACTCGACTGTATACAATCATCAATAAATGGGAGATCTACCATACCAGGACGATCTGTGTTATATGGATCTTCTACGTCTAGAAATTCTGGATAAAGAATAAGTCGACATACATCCGGATAAAGAACATTATGTGCATTATCAGAATAGACACGTATGACACAATCTTTATCCACTGCAACACAAGGATAGAATCTTGCATCAATTGGATAAGATGGACTTTCATTTACAAAGATAACATGATAACACATATTTGAATATGGCTGATCAAGATATACTCCAGTATTTGCTTTTGCTTCTACTACATTAATAAGATTACTGCATACAAAGAAGTCAATATCTTCTTTATACGGAGCATGTAAACGAATAATATTCGCATCTAACCATTCAACAGTAGGAACACAGACTTTATTTTGTGTAATATAATAAGCACAATGTTCAATATTATATACACCAGAATAATGAATATCTCTTGTGTCGATATCCATAATATGTTCCAACTCCATTTCAGGATCATCTGCAATATTTGTATAACGAGCAAGAATACTTGGGTTTACGAAGCAATTCACTGGCTTCAAAACATCATATCGTTTATCAACAACACAGAATGTTCCATTATTTGTATCAATCCATGTACATCTCAATGGATTAATATACTGATCTTCAACCCATAACTCACAGATATTTTTATATTCTGTTTTCATTCTTACATGAGGATAAAAATATCCAACACGTTCGATATCAGTATCCTCTAAATCAAGAGGAATATAATTTTTATTAGGAGTATTACGAACTTCCCGTATACGATATTCTTCAGTACTTAAGAGGCCCATCCAAGCAAGAGTATTAAATAACTCTGATTTACGTACTTCAGTAATATTCAAGGAGTAACCCCTCCTCTCATTAGATTTATGGGAGGAGCAGCGATAGCTCCTCCCATTTTAATGATATATCAACCAATAATTGCTTGAATACGTTTAAACATATCAGAACCTTTACATTTTTCTAGCATAGGTTCTAATGTTGCACGGGTTGTTAGCGGGCTTTCCATAAGAATCATACAAATAGTATAAATATGATAACCGATATAGTCAATAGACATTGCTGTTGCTGGACCATAACGTTTAATCCATTTATCATAAATTGCATAGGTACTTAAACCACGCAGAGAAGGATAATTTTTAACAAGTTCAGCAACCCATAAAGTAAACTTATCAAAAGCATCTTCATCAAACTGGTTATCAATAGTATCCATCATTAGCTTTGACAGCTTTGGATAATATGTATTACGCAGACGTTCGAAGATCTTCAAACCAGTATCAGTTCCATACATCTGAACCAAACAGAATTCAGAAGCTAAATAACGGATCTTTTCTCTCATTAAAGGATCCATATGGACCATAGAGTTAATTACAGTTTCCATCATATTAGCATACAGTAACACCATACCATCTGCCAGATCAGAGGGCAAAGAATTACTCATTGTAATAATACGATAAGATAAACAACCGGCTAACAAAATAGCCATTAGTGCATTATAGTTACGTACTACTTTAACAGAGAATTGACCATATTGATCCATTTCTACAAAATCAGATACATTTACATAAATAGTGGCATCTGATCTACTTCTGCTTTGTGCAATATATGGAATGGATACAGGAAGTCTGTATTTATCACTATATACCATAACGACTTGACCTTTATCCAGCATATCTTTGATCGTTTTCTTACAA
>OBLI01003280.1_pt1 | contig 12605 bp, 12 predicted proteins | sample 1519701 | NCBI WGS metagenome assembly OBLI01 (sample SAMEA3663005, study PRJEB22513) | pig gut metagenome | biome: pig gut; feature: pig-associated habitat; material: faeces | place: France | collected 2012 | reverse complement strand
ATTTGCCTATGGTATGTTAAAATAGGAACGTACTATTTCATCCTTATTTTTTTTCTAATCCTAAAGGAGGATTTTGTATGAAAGACCAAGTCTTTTCGATTTTGCAGGCTGTCGGCCGCAGTTTCATGCTGCCCGTCGCCATTCTGCCGATTGCCGGCTTACTCCTCGGCATCGGGGCTTCCTTCACCAATGCGACGACCATCCAGACCTATGGACTGGAAAGCATCCTCGGAAGCGGCACGATGCTCCATTCACTGCTCACCATCATGAGCGATGCCGGCAATATCATCTTCGGCAACTTACCGATTATCTTCGCCGTCGGCGTCGCTATCGGCATGGCCAAGCAGGAAAAAGAAGTCGCTGCCTTATCGGCCATGATTGCCTTTTTCGTCATGCACGCCTCGACCAACGCCGTCCTCAAATTGACAGGCAAAGTATTGGCCAACAATACCGTAGCTCCCGATGTCCTGGAAGGTACGATTGCCAACGTCTGCGGCATCATGTCCCTTCAGGAAGGCGTCTTCGGCGGTATCATCGTCGGCATCGGCGTCGCCTACCTGCACAACCGCTATCATAAAATCGTCTTGCCCAACGCCCTATCTTTCTTCGGCGGGTCGCGTTTCATCCCCATCATTTCCACCGTCGTCTACATGTTCGTCGGCATCGCCATGTACTTCGTCTGGCCAGTCGTCCAGAATGGTATCTTCGCCCTCGGCGGCCTGGTCACGGGGACGGGCTATATCGGCACGTTGATTTTCGGTATCATCAAGCGGGCCCTCATCCCCTTCGGCCTGCATCACGTCTTCTACCTGCCATTCTGGCAGACCGGCGTCGGCGGCTCGATGATGATCGACGGCAACCTCGTCCAGGGCGGCCAGAACATCTTCTTCGCCCAGCTCGCATCGCCTAACGTCACCCACTTCAGTGCCGATGCCACCCGGTATTTCTCGGGTGAATTTATCTTCATGATCTTCGGCCTGCCCGGCGCTGCCCTGGCCATGTACCGCACGGCTAAACCGGAAAAACGGAAAGTCGCCGGTGGCCTGCTCTTGTCGGCAGCCCTGACTTCCATGTTCACAGGAATCACGGAACCGATTGAATTTTCCTTCCTCTTCGTCGCTCCGATGCTTTTCTACGTCCAGGTCATCCTGGCCGGTGCGGCTTACATGATTGCCCACATGCTGAACATCGCCGTCGGCCTGACCTTCTCTGGCGGCCTCCTGGACTTGTTCATCTTCGGCATCCTGCAAGGGGAAGCCAAGACCAACTGGATGTACATCATCCCGGTCGGCATCATCTATTTCTTCCTCTACTACTTCATCTTCACCTTCCTCATCAAGAAGTTCGACCTCAAGACACCGGGCCGTGAAGATGATGACGTAGAAACGAAACTCTACACCAAAGCCGACGTCAAAGCCCGCGATGCCGCTGCCAAAGCCGGCGACGGCGAAGCTACTACCGACGTCGTCAGCCAGGCCATCACCCGCGCCCTCGGCGGTACCCGGAACATCCCCTCCGTCGACTGCTGCGCTACGCGCCTGCGCTGCTCCGTAGCCGATTCGGCCTTAGTCAACGATGCCGCCTTGAAAGCGACCGGTGCTGTCGGCGTCATCAAGAAAGGCCAGGGTGTCCAGGTCGTCTATGGCCCGCAAGTCGCCGTCATCAAAGCCAACCTGGAAAGCTATCTGGCAACCAACCCGGCAGACGGCCCCATCGAAGCCGCACCGGCTGCAGAACCGTCTCCAGCAGCTGAAACCCCGAACGCTTCGGAAACGCCAGCTGAACCGGAAACAGCCGCAGAAAAACACTACTTCAATTCTCCCTTCACGGGCAGCCTCCATCCCATTACGGAAGCCCCGGACGAAGCTTTTGCCAGCAAGATGACCGGCGACGGCTTCTTCGTCATCCCGACCGACGGCACGGTCTATGCACCGGAAGACGGGACGGTCACCTTCGTCTTCGACACAAAACATGCCATGGGCATGACCACAGCCGACGGCGTAGAATACCTCCTGCACATCGGCATCGATACGGTCAAGCTCGAAGGCAAGGGCTTCAAAGTCTTTGTCGAAAACGGCCAGGACGTCAAGAAAGGCGATAAACTGATGGAATTCGACGACGAATACATCAAAGCCAATGCCCCGTCTGACGCCTGCCTGTGTATCTTCACCGACCTCGAAGAAGGCAAAGAAGTACACCTGGCAGCCGAAGGCAACGTAAAAGCCGGCGACCAGGCCGTCTGGTTCTAATGGTAAAACCGCAGACCGCAGGTAAGCCTCTCCTGATAGGAGAGGTGGCCCGCAGGGCCGGAGAAGTTGAACCCCTCAGTCACCTTCGCTGACAGCTCTCCTGATAGGAGAGCCAACGGGCCGTGAGCCACGAACCCTTACAAAAAAAGCGCTGTCGCGATGCGACAGCGCTTTTTTTAGCAGGCAGCAGCTAGCGGCTAATGGCTCTCCGGGATTCCCGCATGGCCCGGGACGGGCCGCCCACGTGCGGCCCCCTACGACGAGCCACGAGCCACTAATACAACTTCTTATAAATGCCGTACACCTTATCGTAATCGAGGGGCACAAAACTGTGCTTCATGAGACGCTGCTGATTTTCGATGACCGACTTAGCAAATTCCGGCAATTCTTCTTCTTTGACGCCGTATTCATGGAGCGCTTTTTTGGGCAGGATGACGTTGAGCAGTTTTTCCAGTTCTGCATAGACATTTTCCGGTTCGCAGCCCAGGATATCGGCGATGAAGCGGTTCAATTTAGCGATTTCTCCATCTGATTTGATGGACATATAGCAGTTCATAACACCGGTGAACATGGCGTAGTTCGATTCACCATGAGGCACGTGATATTTCGCCCCTAAGGGATAGCTCATGGCGTGAACCGCAGCGCAACCCGGGACGCTGAAGGCGATGCCGGCCCAGTTGCTGGCCAGGAGAAAATCTTTCATGAGCGGGATACGCGCTTCCGGACCGTGGTCGCGGATCTGCAAATACCCTTTGAGGATAAGTTCAATGGCGTTATAGCTGAAGACGCGGAAGCTGGCGCTGGAATCCGGCGACAGAGCCGATTCAACAGCATGGACGAGGGCATCGATGGAACTGGTCGCAAAAACCTTGAAAGGCAGCGTCTTCAACAACTGGGCAATAAGGACGGCTTTGTCAGCATACAGAGCGTTGTCGGCAATTCCTTTCTTCGTGTTGCGGCTGACCAGGGCCATGACCGATACATTGGTAACTTCGCTGCCAGTCCCGCACGTCGTCGGGATGAGAATGAGCTCTTTGGCTTTTTCTACGGGAATCTTGCCATCGAACAAATCGAGGACCGGGCTGACCTGCTTCAAGACGAACAGCTTGCACAAGTCCATGACTGTACCGCCGCCGATACCGATGATGCGCTTCACGTCCTTGGGCATATCTTTATAAATAGCTTCGGCCATTTCATCAGACGGTTCACCCATGCCATACTTTTCTTGGAACAAGACGTGGCACGTAAGGCCTAAATCTTTAAAATTCGGGTCAAAAATATACTGGTTGGTAACAATCAGGTCATCAGCTCCGACCTGCAAATCTTCCACAAATTCCCGGCATGTATCATAAGAGTAAATCGTCGGTTTCAACTGTAATTCAATCATGTAGATACCCCTTCCTGTTGGTTAATGTTCTTACCGCCTCTAGTGTAACAAAGACCGAAATGTTTTTGCAAGAGACAAGATGCCCGTGATATAATAAACCTGTCCTGGGGGAGGACGGGTTCTGGTGTTCCCTCTGGTCTTCAAAACCAGCATGAGGGGTTAAGAGCTTCTCAGGTGGGTTCGATTCCCACACTTCCCCGCCAAAAAAAGGCGCTGTCACACGAAGACAGCGCCTTTTTTACGTTGGTCATACGGGATAAAAGGACCCTTACTTTTTCTTTTCCTCTATCTCCTTTGTTTCATCCGTATTGACAGCTTCCTTGAATTCACGGAGACTTTTACCCAAAGCCCGGCCGATCGTCGGCAGTTTCCCCGGTCCAAACACGACCAAGGCAATAATTAAAATGAGCAGTAATTCCGGTGCGCCTAAGCCAAACATCGTCATTCCCCCTATAACGAATTTATTCAATCTGTCCCTACATGATACCCTTATCTAAGAAGGATGTCAACGAAGACGCGCGGATGGAAAAGTTACGCCGTCTCGGAAGTTGACGAAGCCAGAATAGTAAGAAAAGGAATGGATGGTGTAAAATAGAAGCGAGAGCAATTGGTGAATTAGGGACGATTCCCAATCAGGCGGCGGTGATGCCAGCAGCGAAACCAGGGATTCACAAGGTGTATGTAGAAGCCAACGAGGACCCTGTAGCGATGCAAAAAGGTCATGCGAAAGAGATGAAGCTGATCAATGTCTATGAAACGAAAGTGCCCGTCTGCCAAGGACGCCGAAAGCTCCTCGGACGACGTACTTTTTCTAGATGGGAAACTCCGTCCCCATAAAGCCTTGACCCAGCCAGATGCTACTAGCAGCACGGAAAGACACGTAAGCCATATGCTGTCTGACCGGCTGAGTTCCCGGTGTATGGGATGGAGCCCCATCGGAGACGAACAAATCGCCCGGATGCGCACCTATATAGCGAATGGCGGTAATCTGGAGGCCTATGCGCGGAAACAATTCACAGCACATAGGCAGACGATGAAACCCGAAGTCAATCAAGAAATATTGAAGAAAGAATGGAGTCGCCGAAAATTGCCGTATTGTACGTACGTTCCCGATGAAGCATCCCATATGCCGGGGTGCGAATCAACCTTGACCGGTGAATGGATGCGGCTCATAGAAAATGGTGGTTATCAGCATATTATGTAACACTTGTACCAAGGACCTTCTTCTCATTCAAAAAAATTCCCACAATATGTTGACACCGTCAACTTTAAACACCATCTCGACATATTGCCTCAAATATGCAAATCTACCCAATTTTGCTAAAATAAAGGCAATCAATAATTCCCCTTTTAGGAGGTTTTATCATGGATTATTTAAGCAATATGTTTTCTTTGAAAGGTAATGTCGCCCTCGTCACGGGCGGTTCTTACGGCATCGGTTTTGCCATCGCCAAAGCCTTAGCCCGCGCCGGTGCCGTCATTGCCTTCAACTGCCGCAGCCAGGAACACCTAGATCAGGCCATGAAGGATTATGAAAAAGAAGGCATTGAAGCTCACGGCTATCTTTGTGACGTCACCGATGAGCTCCACATACAAAAATTAGTCAACGATATTGAAAAAACCTTAGGAACCATCGACATTCTCGTTAATAACGCCGGTATCATCAAACGCATCCCCATGTGCAATATGACGACGGAAGAATTCCGCCAGGTCGTCGATATCGACTTAGTCGGCCCATTCATCGTATCCAAAGCGGTCATCCCCGGGATGATAAAAAAAGGCCACGGCAAAATCATCAATATCTGCTCCATGATGAGCGAATTAGGACGTGAAACCGTGTCGGCTTACGCCGCAGCCAAAGGCGGTCTGAAAATGTTGACCCGTAATATCTGTTCCGAATTCGGCAGAGCTAATATCCAATGTAATGGCATCGGTCCTGGCTATATTGCAACGCCCCAAACGGCCCCGCTGCGTGAGAAACAGCCTGATGGCTCCCGCCATCCTTTCGACCAGTTCATCATTTCTAAGACGCCAGCTGGGCGCTGGGGAACGACAGAAGACCTCGAAGGCCCGGCTGTTTTCTTAGCTTCCCATGCTTCGGACTTCGTCAATGGCCACATCTTATATGTTGATGGCGGCATCCTTGCCTACATCGGAAAGCAACCGTAAATGCTTTGTGCAATCCGGCTGGTTTTGCTACAATAGAGTCAATCCGTAGTCCGTCATAATTATTGTCTAAAGCAGGTGAAATCATGAATACTCAAATGCCCATCGGTGTAGATGACTTCAAGGAAGTCCGGGAGAATTATTATTTCGTCGATAAAACCCATTTCATCCAATCCCTTATTGATGGCCACAGTAAAGTGACCCTGTTGACCCGGCCCCGTCGTTTCGGAAAAACACTGACCATGAGTATGCTCGATTACTTTTTTTCTTTAGAAAGAGAACAGGAAAGCCTTCACCTCTTTGATGGTTTGCAGATTGCCAGGGCAGGAATCGATTATATGAAGCATCGAGGCCAGTACCCTGTCCTCTTCATGACCTTCAAAGGCATCCAAAATGATACCTGGGATTTAGCTTTTAATGCCTTCCAGCTGGTCATTCAAAAGGAATTCCAGCAGCATCGTTATTTATTGGACAGTCCGGAATTGGCTCCCGAAGAAAAACAGCTCTATAGCCGTTTCCTCGATAATACGGCTACGCTTGCCGAATATCAGATTAGCCTGCTCTACTTATGCGAATATCTCTACCGGTACTATAAAATTCGACCAATTATCCTGATTGATGAGTACGACGCGCCCATCCAGAATGCCTACAACCATGGCTTCTATGATACGGCTATCTCCTATTTCCGTACCTTTTACAATAACACTTTGAAAGGGAACGAGTTCCTGAATTTTGCCATCCTCACCGGTGTCCTGCGCATTGCCAAAGAGAGCATCTTCAGCGGCCTGAACAATCTCCGTGTCTGCTCGATTCTCGATAATGCCTATGCCGATGTTATGGGCTTTACGGAAGAAGAAGTATCTCAAATAGCTAAGGATACGGGGGAAGAACAAGCCCTGCCGACCTTAAAGAAGTGGTATGATGGTTATCGGTTCGGGAACATCGACATATATAATCCCTGGTCGATCATCAACTTCTTTGCTGAACGGACAGCCGACGATTATTGGGTCAATACGTCCTCGAATGACATCATCCAGCATATGATGCAGGGGAATGCGAAAAGTCAGGAAAAGAATCTGCTGATTCTCTTGCATGACGGAACTGTCGCCGCCATCATCCGCGAAGGTTTGATTTATAAGGATATTACCCGCAATAAAGATGGCCTTTATACGCTCTTACTGATGACAGGCTATCTGACAGCCGTTCAAACCACACCGGTTCCCAATGGACGTCTTTGCCAGCTCAAGATTCCCAATGAAGAATTGACCCATGTCTTCCAAAGCGAAATCCTCAACTTAGAGCCCTTCAGCAAATCGAAAAGCAGCAGTATATCGCTGAATTCAAGCAGAAGCAGATACCCTCAGTCCTGAAATACGGTATCTCATTCTGCGGGAAGAAGATTTATGTAACCAGGTAATAGAGGTGGCTAAAATGTGCCGAGAATTAGAGAAATGGAGCATGGAAGAGCGTCAAGAAGGTCTTGTCGAAGGGCAGCGCAAGGGCGAAGATAATCTGGCAAAACTGCTGAAATTGTTGAAGGCTGATGGCCGCTTACGTGATTTGGATTTAGCCATAGAAGACGAAGAGGCCCGAAAAGCGTTATACAAGGAATATCACATTGACTAAAAAAATTCCCCCGATGCTATCGAAATAGTGGACAGCATCAGGGGATTCTTTATTTATCAGGGAACTATGCTCCGGCAACTTCTTTATTTTTGTTCAACATGATGTGCAAGACTTCGCAATCTGTCTGCTGCATGCCATTAGATGCCAAGAGGCCTACGTTTCGGATACATTCATCTGCCGTATCGGCGACGAGCCCATCTGTACCTTCTACGCGGATACCGGCTAAGGCCATGAGGACCGAACGATAAGCGATTTCCGCTGCCGAAGCGACTTTCATGGCACAGCTATCGGCGGCACCATCACAGACCATACCGACGATGCCGCCATTCATAGATGAAATAGCTTTGCAAATAGTCTGATACGGTGTCTTTCGGTCGAGGAGCCAAGCCATGCCAGCCGCTGCTCCCATGGCAGCCGTAACGGTCGCGCAAAAGGCAGACAACTTGGGTAAATAGCTGTGCGCATAGATAGCGACCATACTGGCCAAAGCCAGGGCCCGGACGCGTTCTTCGCCAGAGGCTTTGATATGGTCAGCGACAACTGTTACTGGCTCAGATACGGTGATGCCCTGATTTCCAGAACCAGAATTGGTCATGGCCGGACAGGCAGCGCCACCCATGCGAGCGTCTGAAGCGGCCACTGTACGGACTTGGATTTCACGAGCCAAATCGCCTGCCAACAGGCCCTCTTTGATGCTCTTTTCCATGGTGCAGCCAATGCGCAGGCCATATTTCCCCGTCAGACCTTCTTTAGACAAGGCATCATTTAAATTTTCTGCATTCTTGATGAATTGGATATTGGCAAGGGGAATATTTTCAGCAAATTCCAAAATATCTTTGATGGAAAGGGACTGCAAAAAAGTGATTTTATCGGCTTCACTATCATTACAGCTCGCTTTTTTTTCAAAAATAACCTGTCCATCTTTTTCGATTAAGACAACGTTCGTATGGTTATCGACGATGACGGCGCGGACATGATGGCTTTCTCCATAGACATTGGCTTCCGAATAAAGGATATGCTTTGTCGTTTCATTGACACCAACGGTGACTTTGCCGTCAGCTACCATTTGTTTTCCTTGGGCTACCACATCAGGCGTCAAGGATTTCAGGACCTGGAGACCTGCGTTAGCATCGCCGCCCAGGGCACCAACAGCAGCAGCAATAGCCAATCCCGGCATGCCGGTGCCTGGAACCATAACGCCCATCCCATTTTTCATCAAATTAGCGGAAACAAAGGCTTTGACAGCTTGTACGGGTTCTCCCAATTCTTTCGCCGCCGTAGCCGCTGCAAAAGCCAGGGAAATCGGTTCCGTACATCCCGTAGCCGGTTTGATATCTTGCTTCATGATTTCAATCATTTTATTCCACATAGTACATGTTTCCATTATTATCACTCCTAAAAAAATCAATCTATAAAATAATCCGTTATAGACTTACGAAAAAGCCAGGAACGGTGAGATAATTAACAAGATGCCCGTCGCAATGATGAGATATAACGAAACGCCTTTCAAGTCATGCAAGCGCGGCACCCGGTAGACGAGATAAGCCGGAATCAGGCAGCCAATCATGCCAAAGACAGGGCTGCAAATTGAAGTAAAGCTCAAAACGGGAGCATTGAGGATAATGGCACCCCACGACACGAGAACAGCAAAGACCAGGATACCCAAGGAAACGGCACGTGCATTAATCTTATCTTCTGGCATAATGCGTTTCAAGCAGTTCATGGCAATGCCGCGGCAGGCTTCGCGGAAACCCAGGAAGACGCCGAAGAAGGCCGTAACGACAGCAAAAATATTTAGAATCAAACTCATGATCTTAATGGATGTGCCGGGAATCCCCTGGGCAGCCAATGCTAAAGCAGAAATATTGTTTTCATAAGCCATAACAGCTTGGTCATGTCCCATAGCCAAGTTGAACGAAATAGCATAGAAAAATACGGTGACAAAGAGCACGCCAAAGGCGATATTCATGGCCCGCAAAGCCTTGTACCGGGCAACTTCAATCGACTTATTATGAGAACGATAGGAAATGACCATCGGGCTCAAGCTCTGTAAAAATAAAATAGATGTCAGCGTAAAAGGCAGCATGATGATAGTCTGCTTGATGAGATAGCCAAAATCGGGAAAACTACCTATATTCGCTAAATTCCAATGCTGGACCATAATCATACCCAAAACAGCTACGACGCACAGCTTCGTCAAGACCATTAGCGTAGAAATCTTGAAGAGTACTTTTTCGCCACGAGAAGCAATGGCTACGAGGGCACAAATAATGACCAACCCGTATAACGGATTTTTAGCCAGTGAATGGTCCGTCACGCCAAAGGTGACTAAGAAGGAAGCACTGTCATTATTGATGGCCGTCGAATAGACGAATACCCAGATAATGAGCATCAGGAAGTAAAGAAGACCTAAGAACAGGCCCCAGTTCTTGCCCAAGTAGTTGCCAATGACACTAGGATAATCTTCACATCTTTCAGATTTTGCCAGAGTATTAATGAATAATCGCTGGAAAAGGTACATAGCCGGATAACCGATAATAGATGACAAGAGATAAATCCAAATCCCTGCCAAGCCTACCTGTACCGGTAAAAATACGATGCCTGCACCGATAGCCATGCCGATACTCATGATGACCCAGCCCCAGTCGGTACTGTCAAACTTGACGGCTTCTTTCCACTGGGCCTTGGTCATACCCGCTTTTTCCCATCGGGTCAACTTTTCTTTCCCCAAAGTTTGTCCTTTATCAGGACACTGAACTGTCTGTTCCATTCTATCAATCTCCTTTTATAGTGTAATCCCTTCATTCCACACAAGATACCGTCATTGCCTATACGCTTGTATGCCCCTCTTTTTTTCAATAAAATATTATCATAGTAATAATTATTTTGCAATATTTCTTATTTTGTCTTTTTGTAATAAACAATTGCTATGTATTGTTCTTTTGTAATGAACTTACAAAGTCAAAAAAATATCCTACCAAAAATAAAATATTTTAGCAGGATATTTATATTTTCGTTATATTTAGTTCCTTGTAAAAGGACAACCTCAAAGAAAAATCAACCTCTCAGACCGCCTTTGGGCGGCCAGCTCTCCTAGGAAGAGAGCCTTTCGCCTCACTTTTTAGAAGCCGGCTTTGGACAATTCGTCTCTCATGGCCCGGCGGTTCCGATAAGTTTCCCGCCATTCTTGGGCGATTTTACGGGCTATGTTCAGGCCTTCGGGATAGGTGCTGAGTTTTTTCAGGTAAACGATGCAATCTCGATATTGATTGCGGCTATTCAGTCCAGGCATGGCCTTTTTCACATAGTCCGCATAAAAGAAGTCTCTCCAATTTCCTAAATCCCTGTTTCTCACCCCCGTACATTGTGATTTTCTTTCTTGATACGGTTCAAGTAACGGTAAATCGTCGGTTCTGATACGCCCAGGACCTGGGCCAGGGCATAGACGCTGCCTTTGAGGACGAAGAGGCCATTCTTGTAGAGGTCTTCTACGACGGCCAGGCGTTCTTTTTGTGAAAGGCGTTTGGCATCGGCGGCATAGGGCTGCAACGACCGCTGGATGAGGTGCTGAATGGCATCGTCTACGGTCGGATACATGCTCTCTGAGATTTCGACACCCAGGAAATGATCATCGCCATTCTTCGAAGCTGGCGGAACCACGTCGGCCAGCGTTTTTTCCGTATCCATGAGAATTAAGGCATCCAGCTGTTTCCGCACGTCCAAATAGTGCTGGACGTCGTAGTTCAGGCAGAGCGCCCCTATGATGTTATCGTCCTCATCATGAATGAAGAACGTCGAAGACCGCAAGGTATGGCCATTGATGCTCTTTCCGTAGTAATTGGTCATGTACTCCTGATCCCGTTTTTTACCGACCTGCATGAGTTTCAGAATGAAATCCGTCGCCGGTGCACCGAGCTTGCGGCTGCTGATGTCACCATTGGCAATGGCGATGACCGACTCTTCAGGATGGCGCAAATCATGAAGGACGACTTCACAATCCTTTCCCAACGCGGCCCCTAAAAAGGGAACGATATGTTTATACATCTCTAAAATACTCACGACGTCACTCTCCCTATCTGTTATAAGAAAAGTTTATCACAATGAGAATGTGTAGGGCAAGGGAAAAAGGGCTTGTCGCACGACGACAAGCCCTTTTTAGTGGTTAGTGGTTAGTGGCTAGTTGTTAGCAGTTAGCGGATGGCTGAAAATTTAAAGCCAGCTTCTACAAACTAATACTTACACTTCCGCAATGACTTCGATTTCGCAGAGGAAGTGAGCCGGCAGTTCTTTGACGGCTACGCAGCTGCGGGCCGGTTTGCTGATGAAGGCTTTTTCGTAAATAGCGTTGAACGCAGCAAAGTCCTTCATGTCATAGAGGAAGCACGTCGTCTTGACGACTTTCGAAAAGTCCGTTCCAGCTGCTTCGAGGATAGCGGCAATATTCTTGACAGCCTGTTCCGTCTGGGCTTCGATGCCTTCCTGGAGCTTGCCCGTCTGCGGATCGACACCGGCCGTACCAGAAATGTACAGCATACCATTGGATACCATAGCCTGGGAATAAGGACCGATAGCTTTCGGTGCGTTCTGGGAAACAATTACGTTCATGGAAATACCCTCCTGTAAGATAACTTTATTTTACTAATAAAATTTTATCACAATAATAATTGATTTTCAATAAGTATCTCGACGTTTTTTATCGTAGTTTTGCCAGAAGACTCCTTCCTCTTAGGTAGGAGCATCAATGGCGATGGATTTCGCAGGTTCGATGCCTGCGAAATTCACCCTATGTCTTTTCCGTCTTAGCCTTTTCACTTCGTCTACGGTATAATGGTAGATAACAGAGGAGGTGGATTCCAGATGTACTTGACGCAATCGAATGTCATTCGTGGCTTGTCGAAACAAGAGTATACGATGCTCCGGGAAATGTGCCAATACAGCAACAACCTGTACAATGTAGCGGTCTATACGATTCGGCAACATTACTTCGATACCCAACAATTCTTGCGCTATGAAAAAAATTGCCATGTCTGCAAGGAAAATGAAAATTACAGATTATTGCAGGCTGGTGTTTCTCAACAGATATTGAAAGTAGCCGACCGCAGTTTTCGTTCTTTTTTCAGGCTTTTGCAGAAAGTCAGGTCAGGTGACTATGGTTCAAAGGATGTTCGTCTGCCGTA
>OBLI01003279.1_pt1 | contig 12608 bp, 9 predicted proteins | sample 1519701 | NCBI WGS metagenome assembly OBLI01 (sample SAMEA3663005, study PRJEB22513) | pig gut metagenome | biome: pig gut; feature: pig-associated habitat; material: faeces | place: France | collected 2012 | reverse complement strand
GCCAGTGCCGACGGCGACCAGATGGAGGCCAAACTGGCCTTGCAGCGCGAACTGCGCGCCGTGCAGGGCTCCTGCCTGTGGTACTCTGCCGCCGTGGTGCGCAACGAGGGAGGCTATGCCACCCGCTTGCAGCAGCGCTACCACGCACGTCCCGCACTGCAGCCCCTCTACCCCTTCCTCGACGACAAGGCGCCCCGCGCCCCGCGCAAACTCAAAGCACGCTGGATGCCCGATGGCTACTACCTCTTCTGGCTCGCGCCCAAGGCACGCCAAGAGGCCGACCGCGCTCACCAGTATGCCGTCTACGCCTTCAAGCAGGGCGAGAAAATTGACCTCAGCAGTGCCGAACATCTGGTGGGCATCACCCGTCACACCCTCTACAAACTGCCCTATGTGAACGGGGCCGAGAAATGCGTCTACGTGGTTACGGCGCTCGACCGCCTGCACAACGAGTCGAAGCCCGTCAAGGCCAAGGTGAAACTCTGAGGCTGCGCCACATTCTTATTTTTACACAAAAACAACCCGCCCCGAACGAGGACGGGAGAATAGGACGAAAATGAAAGTACTGAAATTTGGTGGCTCGTCGGTAGGTACGCCCGAGAGCATCAGCAACGTGAAAGGCATAGTGGAACGGGCTGGCGAGCCCCTTGTGGTGGTGGTGTCGGCCTTGCGCGGTGTGACCGACCAACTGCTGCAGATGGCCGACATGGCAGGCCGCGGCGACGAAGGCTATCAGGCCACGCTCCACGCCATGCGCAGCCGCCACCACGACATGATAGCCGCCGTCATAGCACCTGCGCGCCAAGCCGAGGTAAGGCAGGCCGTAGACGCCTTGCTCAACGAGCTCACCAGCATTCTGCACGGCGTGTGCCTCATACAGGACCTCACGCCCAAAACGGCCGACGCCATTGTGGCCTACGGCGAACGCATGTCGAGCCTCATAGCTGCCGCACTCATCAGCGGCGCACGCCACATCGATGCCCGAGAAATCATCAAAACCTACCCGCAGCACGGTAAGCACCTGGTGGACTTCGACACCACCAACGCCCTGGTGGCCGAACGCATCGGCACCGACGAGGGCATCACCGTGATGGGCGGCTTCATTTCGCGCGACGCCGCCACAGGCGTCACCACCAACCTGGGACGCGGCGGCTCCGACTACACCGCCGCCATCGTGGCCGCTGCCCTCGACGCCGAGGTGCTCGAGATATGGACCGACGTGGACGGCTTCATGACGGCCGACCCGCGCATCATTCCCACAGCCTACACCATCGACGAACTCTCGTATGCCGAAGCCATGGAGCTCTGCAACTTCGGCGCGAAGGTGGTGTATCCACCCACCATCTACCCCGTGTGCCGCAAGGAAATTCCCATCCTTGTGAAGAACACCTTCAGCCCCGAGGCCCGCGGCACCGTCATACGCCGCGACGTGGCGAAGAGTGAACGCCCCGTGCGAGGCATTTCGAGCGTCAACGACATGAGCATGGTCACCGTGAGCGGTCCCGCCATGGTGGGCGTCATCGGTGTGAACCGCCGCATCTTCACCACGCTGGCCGACGGCGGCATCAGCGTGTTCATGGTGGCACAGAACTCCTCGGAAACGAGCACCAGCATCTGCATGACGCCAGCCGAGGCACACCGCGCCTGCACACTGCTCGACCAAGAATTTGCCACCGAAATACAGAGCGGAGCCATGAACCCCGCCCAATGCACCGACGGACTGGCCTCGGTGGCCGTGGTGGGCGAACGCATGCGCCGTATGCCGGGCATCGCCGGACGCCTGTTCAGTGTGCTGGGACGCAACGGCATAAGCATCAGCGCCGTGGCCATGGGAGGGCAGGAAATGAACCTCTCCTTCGTGGTGGAGCGACCGCAGCTGCGCAAAACGCTCAACGTGCTTCACGACAGTTTCTTCCTGAGCGAACACGAGGACCTCAACCTCTTCATCTGCGGCACGGGCACCGTGGGAGGCAGTCTGCTCGAACAGATTGCCCAGCAGCGCGACAAACTGCTGCGGGAGCGCGGACTGAAAATCAATGTGGTGGGCGTGTGCGGACGAAGCCGCGCTGCCTACAACCGCGACGGCATTGACCCCGCACATTACCGCGAGGCCATGAAGCAGGGCGAGGCAGGAGGCGTGGAACGCATGATGCGCGAAATTGAGCAGATGAACATTTTCAACTCTGTATTTGTGGACTGCACCGCGAGCCACGAGGTGGCAGCACAGTATTTGCGACTGCTCAAGCACAACGTGAACATTGTGGCGGCCAACAAGGTGGCGGCTTCGAGCGACTACGAAACCTACAGCCTGCTCAAGCAAACGGCCCGCGAGCGCGGCGTGAAATACCTCTTCGAAACCAACGTGGGCGCAGGGCTGCCCATCATCAACACCATAGGCGACCTACGCTCCTCGGGCGACCGCGTGCTGGCCTTCGAGGCTGTGCTCAGCGGTACGCTCAACTACGTGTTCAACACCCTCTCGGCCTCTGTGCCCCTGAGCCAAGCCGTGCGCATGGCGCAGCAAAACGGATACAGCGAGCCCGACCCCCGCATCGACCTCTCGGGCAAGGACGTGATACGCAAACTCGTTATCCTGGCCCGCGAGAGCGGCTACCGCGTGGAGACGGACGAGGTGGAGCGGCACCTCTTCATCCCGCAGGAACTCTTCGACGGCGACCTCGACACCTTCTGGAGACGCTTGCCCGAACTCGACGCTGCCTTCGAGGCCGAACGCCAACGGTTGGAGCGCGAGCATAAGCGCTGGCGCTTCGTGGCAGCCTGGCGCGACGGTCACGGCTCCGTGGGGCTGCGCGAGGTGTCGATGGGCCATCCGCTCTACGACCTCGACGGCTCCAACAACATCCTGCTGCTCACCACCGAGCGCTACCACCGCGACCCCATGCTCATACAGGGCTACGGCGCGGGTGCAGCCGTCACCGCCGCCGGCGTCTTCGCCGACATCATGCGGGTGGCCAACGTGTAGGCGGCACAGCCATCGAGCATCCGCTCTGTCTATACCATATTATATATATATACGAGCCCTACGCAAACAAGGGGGAGGTTGTCCGTGTGTGGAACAACCTCCCCCTTGGCGTGTGTAGTGGGTGCGCCCTGGCTATTCGCCGAAGAACGCCGGCAAATGGTGGCGGATGATGTGGAGCGCCTTCTCGGCCTGCTGCCTGCTGAGCGTGAGGGGCGGCAGCAAGCGCAGAATGTGGGTGGAGGCGGCACCCGTGAACATGTGGTGGTCCTTCACCAGACTCTGGCGGAAGGCCTTGATGGGAGCGTCGAACTCTACGCCAATCATGAGGCCGAGGCCGCGCACGTCGGTGATGTGCGGGTTGTCGTGCTGCATTTCGCGGAAGCCCTGCAGCAGGTAACGGCCCGTGCGGGCGGCGTTTTCAATGAGGTTCTCCTGCTCCAGCACGTCGAGCACGGCCAGCGCGGCGGTGCAGGCCAGGTGGTTGCCGCCGAAGGTGGTGCCCAGCATGCCTGCCACAGCCTGAAACTTGGGCGCAATGAGCACGGCACCCATGGGGAAACCGTTGCCTATGCCCTTGGCGCAGGTGATGAGGTCGGGGCGGATGCCCAAGTGCTGGTGGGCAAAGAAGCGGCCGGTGCGTCCGTAGCCGCACTGTATCTCGTCGCATATGAGCACGGTGCCGTAGCGGTCGCAAGCCTCGCGCAGACCTTGTGCAAACTCGGCCGTGGCCAGCCTGATGCCGCCCACTCCCTGCACGCATTCCAGTATGACGGCTGCCACGTCGCCCTTGGCCAGTTCGGCCTCGAAGGCAGCCAGATCGTTGAGCGGCAGGAAAGTGACGTGCCCGTTGGCATTGACGGGCGCCACGATTTTCGGGTTGTCGGTGGCCTCAACGGCGAGCGACGTGCGGCCGTGAAAAGCCTTCTGCACGGCCAGCACGCGGCTGCGGCCCGTGTGGAACGATGCCAGCTTGAGCGCATTTTCATTGGCCTCGGCGCCCGAGTTGATGAGGAAGAGGCTGTAGTCGGGGTAGCCGCAGGCACGGCCCAAGCGATCGGCCAGCCGCTCCTGCAACTTGTTATGCACGGAGTTGGAGTAGAAGCCCAGCTGCGCCACCTGTTCCTGCATTTTGCGTACGTAGTGCGGATGGCAGTGGCCAATGCTGATGACGGCATGGCCGCCGTAGAGGTCGAGGTAGGCCTGGCCTTCGCTGTCCCACACCTGGCAGCCCTGGCCTTTCACAATTTCAACGTCGAAAAGGGGATATACGGGAAAGAGGTTCATGTAGTTTCGTTTTTGGGTTAAAATCGGCAGCACTTCCCACGTCAGGCGCAGGGAAGTGCTGTCCGTCATCTGTTCTGAAACGGTGGGATGTGGTAGCACCCACCTCAAGGTAAAGCGTGCTGCTTGCCGCGTGTGTCCTTGCTCAGAAGGCTACGGGCTTAAGGCGTAGGCCCGTGGTTTCTTCGAGGCCGAACATCAGGTTCATGTTCTGCACAGCCTGTCCCGACGCGCCTTTCAGCAGGTTGTCGATGCACGAGGTGATGAGGAGTTTGTGGCCGTGCTGCTCGGCGTGGATGAGGCATTTGTTGGTGTTGACCACCTGCTTGAGGTCGATGGGGCGGCTCACGTAGTGGGTGAAGGAGGCTTCGCTGTAGAAGTCGCGGTAGGCAGCCTCCACCTCCTCCAGGGGCACGTCGCAGGTGAGCACCTCGGTGGCGAAGATGCCGCGCGCAAAGTCGCCGCGGTAGGGTATGAAGTCTACGCTCCCCCCGAAGCCCGGCTGCAACTGGTGCAGCGACTGCATGATTTCGGGCACGTGCTGGTGCTCAAAGGCCTTGTAGATGCTCATGTTGCCGTTGCGCCAACTGAAGTGCGTGGTGGCGGCGGGCTTCACACCTGCTCCCGTAGAGCCCGTGATGGCGTTCACGGCAATGTCGCCGTCCAGCCATCCCGCCTCGGCCAGTGGCAGCAGGCCCAGCTGTATGCAGGTGGCAAAGCAGCCGGGGTTGGCCACGTGCTGTGCGCCGCACAGATGGCTGTGGTTGAGTTCGGGCAGGCCATACACGTAGTCGTTGTCGTCGGAGGCCAGACGGAAGTCCTGCGCCAAGTCGATGATGCGCACGTCGGCGGGAATGTAGTGTTCTTGCAGAAACTGCGTGCTCTTGCCGTGGCCGAAGCAGAAGAAGACGACGTCCACCTCGTCGAAGGGGAGTTCTGAGGTGAAGCGCAGGTCTGTTTCGCCATACAGCCCTTCGTGCACGTCGCACAGCAGGTTGCCGGCGTTGCTCTCGCTGTTCACGAAAACGATTTCGGCCTCGGGGTGGTTGAGCAGGATGCGGCATAGTTCGCCAGCGGTGTAGCCTGCTCCGCCTATGATACCTATTCTAATCATACTCGTAGTGGGGTGTGTGAGGGTGAGGGCCGATGCGGCCTTGCGGTGCGCTGGTCACTCCTTGTGGTTGGTGTAGAAAACGCGGAGGGGCGTGCTCAGCACCTTGATGAAGCCTTTTGCCTCGTCGGCGGTCCAGCCCTTCTGCGTTTCGCCGTATTCGCCGAACTTTGTCTTCACCAGGTCGTCGGGGCTGTCGACGCCCACGGTGCTGAAGCCCAGCGGACGCAGTTCGAGGATAACGGTGCCGTTGACGTAGCGCTGCGAACTGGTGAGCATGGCTTCGATGTCGCGCATCACGGGTTCGAGATACTGGCTCTCGTGCAGGAACATGCCATACCAGTTGGCCACCTGGTCCTTCCAGTACTGCTGCCATTTGGAGAGCGTGTACTTCTCGAGGAAGCGGTGGGCACCGATGATGAGGGCGGGTGCGGCGGCTTCAAATCCCACACGGCCCTTGATGCCGATGATGGTGTCGCCCACGTGCATGTCGCGGCCAATACCGTAGGCTGCGCCGATTTCCTCTACCTTGCAGATGGCGGCCACGGGGTCGTCGTAGCGAGTGCCGTTTACGGCTTTCAGTTCGCCGTGCTCAAAGGTGAGGCGCAGTTCCTCGGTGCCCGTTTTCTGCACTTGCTTGAGGTAGGCGCTTTCGGGCAAGCCCTGTGTGGAGTCAAGAATTTCGCCGCCGCAGATGCTGGTGCCCCATATGCCCACGTTGTAGGAGTATTTCAGTTTGGCAAAGTCGGCTGCAAAGCCGTGCTTGTTCAGGTAGTCCACCTCGTCCTGTCGCGACAGGTTGCCGTCGCGCGTCAGGGTGATGATTTCCATGTCGGGGCACATCACGAGGAAGGTCATGTCGAAGCGCACTTGGTCGTTGCCAGCTCCCGTCGAGCCGTGGGCTATGGCGCTGGCGCCTATCTCGTTGGCGTAGCGTGCAATGGCCATACCCTGGAAAATGCGTTCGGAGGAAACGCTGATGGGGTACACGTTGTTGCGCAGCACGTTGCCGTATATCATGTACTTCAGGCTCTTCTCGTAGTACTCCTGCGTCACGTCGAGCGTCACATATTTCGTAGCGCCCAGTTTGTAGGCGTTCTCCTCGTTGGTGCGCAGCTGTTCGGCGCTGAAGCCGCCCGTGTTGGCGCAGGCGGCATACACCTCGTAGCCTTTTTCCTTAGCCAGATACATCACGGTATAGGAAGTGTCCAGTCCGCCGCTGAATGCTACTACTACTTTCTTTTTCATACGTGTCAGATGGTTTTTGTGTGTTGTGAAACATGCCTTCTCGGCGGCTTGGTCAGAGGTCGGCGTGCTGCTTGATGAAGTCGAGCACGTCCTGCGGTATCTCCACGGGCAGTTTGTCATCGGGGTGTCGCTCGGGGTCGTAGAGCATGCCTGTGCAAACGCAGTATTTGCGCCCCGTGCGTGCCAGCACGTCGCAGTTGATGCAGCAGGGGCTCTCAGGCGTGCCGCAGCCCTTCCAGTACTCGTCGTCCTGCGTCAGTTCGGCAAAGGGCACGGGCACGTAGCCCAGCGACGTGTTGATTTTCATCACTGCGCCCGAGCTCGTCAGTCCGAATATCTTGGCCTTGGGCCAGCGCACCCGCGACAGCGAAAAGGCCAAACGCTTGATGCGCGTAGCCAAGTGGTGACCGCGGAACTTGGGCACCACGATCAAGCCCGAGTTGGCCACGTAGTGCTTGTTCTCCCAACTCTCGATATAGCAGAAGCCTGCAAACTCCTCGCCGTAGAGGGCGATGATGGCCTTGCGTTCCTTCATCTTGGTGGCCACATACTCGTGTGTGCGGCTGGCAATGCCCGAGCCGCGCACCTTGGCCGCGTCGGTGATGGTTTTCAGGATAGTGTCAACATACTTTTCGTGGCTTGCGTCGGCCACCAGCACTTGAATGCCGTCGTTGTATTCTTCCATTGTTTCAGTTTTCTGTCAGGCGTGCCGCAAGGGGGCGCACTGTGGCGCGGTGCGGTCGTCGTTATCTCTCGTTTAGTTTTGGTATAGAAATAATCGGCCTGTGCCGGCACTTACAGCACCACGCTCTTGATGGCGGGTATGGCCGTGGCCAGGTCGTCGGTAAATTCCTGCCGTGTGTGGTTTTCGCGCATCACCACCAGTATGGTGTCGTCGCCAGCCAGTGTGCCGGCCACCGTGTTGAGGTGGCGCGAGTCGATGTCGTAGGCCAAGCCCGCAGCGTAGCCGGGGCGTGTGTGAATGACCGCCATGTTGCCCGAGAAGTCGATGGAGTTAAAACCCGTTTGACGCAGAAAGTCGGGCACGGCGTCGGGCTTGATGGTGCGGCGATACTGCGGGTTTTCGGGCAGAATGTATTTGTACCCATCGGGGGTCGACACCTTGGTGGCCCGCAGGCGGTTCAAGTCGCGTGAGAGGGTGGCCTGCGTCACCTCAATGCCGTTACGCTTGAGTTCCTGCAAAATGTCTTCATGACTACCTAAGTTGTGTGATGAAAGGATGACGCGCAGCACTTCCAGACGTTCAAATCTTTTGCTCATAAATATCTAAGTTTTTTCCTAAGACGGACTGCCTGGGTGGGGGGATATTGGCAAAACCTGCTGGCTGCCTTCGCTCCACATCCCAACTTGCGCCATCTTTGCTGCAAATATACATATTGCTCTGTAATATGCAGTATAAAACGCTGGAAACTTTGATAAATCAGCATATCCGCTTGAAATATGCAAAAGAAATGCGTGTTATATGCTTTTTGCACCGCTTCGTGCTGTGCGCTGCGGGCACTCCTTATTATATATAGGGGCTGCGCCGCCGTCACCCTCTGCCAGTAGGCATGCGCTGTGCGCCGTCAGGCCTTGGTCAGTTTCAGGCAGGCCCAGCCGTCGGTTTCGCGCTGGTCGGCCAGGGTCAGTCCTTGGCGGCCGGCCTCGGCCAGGAGTTGCGGCACGTCGGAGGTGTAGAAGCCGCTCATGTAGAGCATGCCCCCCTGCTTGAGGCGCGCCGTGTAGTGGCCCATGTCGCGCAGCAGAATGCCCAGGTTGATGTTGGCAATGATGAGGTCGAAGGGGCCCTTGCCTGCCAGCGACGAGGCGTCGCCCAGTTCCACGTCGATGCCGTCTACGCCGTTCAGCGCAATGTTCTCAAGCGAGTTCTTCACGCACCACTCGTCTACGTCGATGGCCGTGCAGTGCTGTGCGCCGCGCAGGCGTGCCAGAATGGCCAGAATGCTGGTGCCGCAGCCCATGTCGAGCACTTCGAGGCCGCTGATGTCGTCGTCGAGTAGGCGGCCTATCATCTGCGCCGTGGTGGCGTGGTGGCCCGTGCCGAACGACATTTTCGGGTTGATGGTGATGCGGTATTCCGCCTCGGGAACGTCCTTGTGGAAGGTGCCTGCTATCACGCAGCGTCCGCCCACCACGAGCGGCTTGAAGTAGTTTTTCTCCCACTCCTCGTTCCAGTCCTTGTCCTCAGCCTCCTGCATGTCGTAGCTGATGCTTACGCCGGGCAGGGGGAAGGCTTCGAGCACCGCGCTCAGAGCGTCGGCGTCGTAGAGCGACTGCTGAATGTAGCACTTGAAGTAGTCAGTGCCGGCCTTCTCTTCAAGCACCGGCGCCTCGGGGTCGGCGCCGCGCTCCTTGGCGGCGCGGTCCAGTTCGCTGGTGTGCACAAAACTGTCGAAGCCAATTTCGGCCAGCACGGCCGAGAGCACGTCGTGCACCGTTTCGGTGGCAGGCGTGGTGGTAAACGTAAATTCCAAGTATTGCATAGCGTTCTCGTTCTACGTGCCCGCAGGCATTCAGGTGGTGAGGCATGCGGCCCGCAGCCTCTCGGGCGGGGCGGCATGCTAAGTAAGGCGGCAAAATTAAGAAATATTTTCAAAACAGACTCCACTGTCCCCTCTTTTGTTTCCACTACCACCGTAGTCTGCCCTCTGATAACCAGTCGCGTAGTGCTCCGTCCGCCGCGCCTCTGCCCGTCCTGCACGGCTGTCATTGCGTAGTGGCCTCCCGTTGGCCGATTGTTCTAAATCACGCCACCCTCCCCGCGCCTTGTGAGCTGCACCTGCAAGGGAGTGAGGCTGAAATCGAGATGCTGGCTGCCCTCGGTGGTCGTCACTTGCCGCTCCTGCTGCTTGTGTCCCATGGCCGTTACTTGCAGGGTGTGCGTGCCGCGGCGCAGTGACATACGGTAGCGGCCGGCCGCGTCGGTGCGGCAGCCCACGTGCGAGCCTTTCACCCGCACCCAGGCTTCGGCCAGCGCCTCGCCATCGGCGTTGCACACCCGGCCTGTGAGCAGACACGGACGGTAGGGCGCTTCGTCGGCGGAGAGCGTGACGAACAGCATGCTGGCGCAGAGAAAGAGAAGCAATCGTTGCATAAGGTACATGAGCATTGAGGATTTAAAAAAGTGTCCGAACCGAAAGTCAACTGGACTTACGTGCTCGGGCACAACGCGTTGCAAAAGGTGGAAGGCGGCAGTACTGCCCCTCCTGTTTTCTGAGTGCAAAAGTAGCGCGTCGCCGCTCCCCGTGCTATACCCTCTTTGGGTGATTTTGGTGAGAAGCAAGGGTATTGTGCGGGGGGCGCGGTGGGCATTTGACACAGAAACACAGACGAACGCCCACAGCTTCACCTTATATATATTAGTAGGTCGCGTGCCCTTGATTAAGATTATTATTGATATTTTTGCGCATGTCTACGGCTTTCCTGTACATAAGAGCCATTGGTGCGTTTTCCCTCGGGTTAATTTCTCAAATGCATAGCGTGATATGAAAAAACAGTTCAAATACTTCGCCTTTATTTCCTACAGTTCGCACGACACGGCGTGGGGTAAGCGGTTGCAGCGTAAACTCGAAGGTTATCGCATGCCCGCAGCCCTTTGCAGTGAGCACGGTTGGAAGCGCAAACCCATCGACCCCGTCTTTTTCGCCCCTTACGACATCAAGCCCGGAGGCCTGACTGCGGAACTTCAAGATAGGCTGGAAGCATCACGGCATCTCATTGTGCTTTGCTCGCCCCATTCCGCACGCTCCGAATGGGTGGGGAGGGAGATAGCTTACTTCCATAGCCTCGGCCGCACGGAGCACATCCATTTCTTCATCATCGACGGCGTTCCCCACAGCGGTGACCCAAGGACGGAGTGCTTCCATCCCGTGGTGAGGGAGCTCGGCATCCCCGAAATCTTAGGCGCCAACGTGCACGAGAAGGTGTTCCGCTGGCCTTGGCTGAACCGTGAGCGGGCTTACGTGCAACTCATTACCAAACTGCTGGGCTTGGAGTTCGACAGCCTGTGGCGGCGGCACCAGCGCCTGCTCCGGCAGAAAATGGCTGCGTGCACGCTGGGCATAATGGCGGTGCTGGCAGCCTTGTGGGGCGTGTGGCTGAACAGCCGGCCCGTGGATGTGTGTGTCACGCTCAGCGAAGCCACGGCACACAACCCCCGTCTGCCTGCGCTGCGTGAGGCCGTAGTCACCCTGCAACTGGGGCACGAGGTGAAGACCGACACGCTGCGTACATTCAGCGACCACGCGCTCTTTCTACACATCCCCCACAACTACCTGAACAAGCCCGTGCGCCTCACCGTGGCCTGCCGCGACTGGCTGCCCGTTGACACCACGCTCGAGCTGCGCCGCGCACTGACGCTGCCGTTGGCGCGCAACCCGCATGCCTACGGCGATGTGTCGATGCTCCTTTGGGACAAGAACAAGGAAGCAGGCGTGCCCCACACCGAAATATCCTTGGCAGGACAAACCGCCACGACCGATGCCGCGGGCTATGCTCGGGTGTGCATCCCCTTGCAGCAGCAGTGCAGCATCTACCACGTGCAATGCCCGCTGCCGCTCGAAAACGATAGGCTGCCTCCAGCCAGCGAACCCATAGCACTGATTGTAAAATAGGAAACATAGCAAGTCATGAAAAAGTACCTTTTGTTTCTTTGCCTGTTGGCCACCATTTCAGCCTCCTTTGCCCAGACGCAGCGCGGCTATGTGAAGACCCGTGGCCGCTTGGCCGCCAACGGTTCCCTCATCCCAGGCACACGTCTGACGGGAGCCACCATTACGTTCAAGGATAACGTCGCTGTGGTCAGTGGCCCTAACGGCGCCTTCTCCTACCCCATGCGCAGCAAAACATTCAGCGTGGAGAGTGTGAAGAAGAAGGGCTACCAGCTTTACGACCCCGACCTCCTTGGCCGAACGCACAGCTACTCCTCCAACGACCTGCTGGTGGTGATGGACACGCCCGAGAATGTGCTGGAAGACCGTCTGGCCGCCGTAAGAAAAATACGCAACACGCTGCAGAAGCAACTCAACGAAAAGACGAATGAATTGGCAGTGCTGAAGAAGCAACACAAAATCACGGAGGAGGAATACCAGGAAAAGATACAGGCATTACAAAAGGCGCAGGATAAGAATGAAGAACTCATCTCCGAAATGGCGGAGCGCTACTCCACCCTCGACTTCGAAGCGATGGATGACTTTCGGCGCCGCGTGGCCGCATACATCCAGAACGGCGAGCTCACCCGTGCCGACTCCCTGCTCAACACCAAGGGCAGCATGGAGGAGCGTTGCGCCGAGTTGGCCCGCGAACGTGAGGCTTTGAGAGAGAACGCTGAGAACTTGAAGAAACGCCTGGAGGAGCAGGAAAAGGGCGAGGCTCACTATGCCAAGAAACTCGAGGACTTTGCCGCCGACTGCTACAACCACTTCGAAATCTGCAAACTTCGTCACGACAACGACTCCGCCGCCTACTGGATCGAACTGAGAGCCTGCCAGGACTCAACAAACGTGGATTGGCAGTTGCAGGCTGGAATATTTATCGATGATTATATCGCAGATTATCACAAGGCCTTACGCTATTATCAAAGAGCCTTGCATAGTGCGATGGTGCAAGAAGGTGAAAAGTGTGAGCATGTGGCCACGAGTTACAACAACATCGGTTTAGTCTATAAATCCCAAGGTAACTATCCCAAGGCCTTGGAGATGCTTCAGAAAGCCTTGGGTATTTTCTTGGATGTCTTAGGTGCGAACCATCCCGATGTGGCCACGAGTTACAACAGCATCGGTTTAGTCTATGATTCCCAAGGCAACTATCCCAAGGCTTTGGAGATGTATCAGAAAGCCTTGGATATTCGGTTGGACGTCTTAGGTGCGAACCATCCCGATGTGGCCACGAGTTACCACAACATGGGTTCTGTCTATAAATCCCAAGGTAACTATCCCAAGGCCTTGGAGATGCTTCAGAAAGCCT
>OBLI01003273.1_pt1 | contig 12620 bp, 11 predicted proteins | sample 1519701 | NCBI WGS metagenome assembly OBLI01 (sample SAMEA3663005, study PRJEB22513) | pig gut metagenome | biome: pig gut; feature: pig-associated habitat; material: faeces | place: France | collected 2012 | reverse complement strand
TGCGCCTCAGCAAAATCTTACGCATGAGATTATTCATGCTGCTCACTCCTCCTAGGCGTATACCGCACGCCTTCCCGTTCCTCGTTACGTATTGTTTACCTATCCGTTCCAAACCAGCTTACCGGTTATCCACCTTGTCCATAGCCACCATATCATGCTGGCTGAACCGCTGCCATGCCAGCTCCTCAAACTTAGTGCCAGGCTTGCCGTAGTTGGTATAAGGATCAATGGAAATGCCGCCCCTTGGCAGGAATTTCCCCCACACCTCCAGATACCTTGGCTCCAGCAGCTTCACCAAATCCTTCATGATGATATTCACCACATCCTCATGGAAATCACCATGGTTGCGGAAGCTGAACAAATACAGCTTCAGTGATTTGCTCTCCACCATCTTGATATCCGGCACATAGGAAATATAAATCGTTGCAAAATCCGGCTGCCCCGTAATAGGGCAGAGGCTGGTAAACTCCGGGCAGTTGAATTTCACCCAGTAATCCCTGTCAGGATGCTTGTTGTCAAAAGTCTCCAGCACCCCCGGCTGATAGTCAAAGCTATATTTCGTATTCTGATTGCCCAAAAGCGTAATTTCAGGCATATCCTTCTTATCTCTGCTCATACTCCACCTTTACTATATTCCACTGTCAACAATTTTGCCATCAGTACACCGTCAGCCGGCCTAAATGCCGCACCCCGTCAGATACGGATTTTCCGGCTCCACGAAAAATTTCTGCTCAAAATCCTCCGGTGCCTCAGGGCGACCGAAGAAATAGCCCTGAATGCTGTCCGCATGGCAGAAATCACGCAAAAGCTCATATTCCCGAATCGTCTCCACGCCCTCTATGCAGCAGTCAATGCTGACACTGTGGCACAGTTCAATGGTGGACTTCACCAGCTGCCGGTCAAACTCGTTGTTCTCCTCGGTAATATGGGTAACAAATGCCCGGTCAATCTTCACAATATCACAGGCAAGATTTTTCAGGTACGCCAGCGATGAGTAGCCCGTCCCAAAGTCATCCATGGCGATGCTGATGCCCATCTTCCTGAACTCCTGAAACTGGGTATTCACGTTATTCCAGTCAGAAACGATGGCTGTCTCCGTCAGCTCCAGCACAATCAGATACGGTGGCAAATCATGTTTTTTCAGGCATTCCAGGGCAAACTCCTTGAAGCCGCTTTCCTTGATCTGCTCATAGGACAGATTGATGCTGATGCGCATGCCCGGCCATTTTTCCTGCCACGCCTTGCACTGCTTCACCGCCGTCTCAAATATCCAGCGCCCTACCGGGATAATCATCTTGGTTTCTTCCAGAATCCGCACGAACTCCATCGGCGATACCATACGTCCCTTGGGGCTGCGCCAGCGAAGCAGGGCCTCCGCCCCGATGAGCCGCTGGGTCCTGGCATTGACCTGGGGCTGGTAAAACAGGGAAAAGCCCTCAAAACCATGCTCAATGCTGTCCTGCAGCATATCCCGCATGGTGATGGACCTGAGCCAGCGATTGTACTGCTCCTTGGAAAAGATAATATTCTTGTTCTTGCCATCCCGCTTTGCCTGGTCCAGCGCCGCCTCCGCATGCTTGTGCAGCACCAGATAATCCTTGCCCCCCTGTGGATAAAGAACCGTACCGGCAGAAATCGTGCAGAACAGGCTGCGCCCCTCCACCTCATGAGGGCGGCAGAAGGACCTCTGCACCGTCTCAAACAGTGACTGTGCCCCTGCCTCATCCATATCCGGCACCACGATGGCAAACTCGTCACCATCCAGCTTGTACAGCATAACCCCCTCCGGCAGCACGTTGCTGATGGCATCTGCCGCTATCCGCAGCAGCATATCACCAAACCGCCTGTTGAAGGACTCGTTGATTATCTTGAAATTATCTATGCCAAAAATCAGCATGGCCCCGTTAGGGAATTCCCCATCGACTCTAACCAGGGCGGCCTTCACAGCCTTCTCAAACTGATATTTTGTCAAAAGTCCCGTATTGGCATCAGCCTGAATTTTCTGCTCCAGAGGGGTAATAATACCTGCAAACAGCTCCGGGGCTCCATCCCTGCCAAAGGACATCTGCCCCTTGCAGCGAACCCAGACATAGTTGTCCTTGGCATCCCGCACACGATAAATCACATCGTGCATATTATCCTCCGGCGTAAACTCCTTATGCAGGTTCTTTATATAATCATCATAATCATCAGGATGAACCCTCGGCAGCCATTCTGCATCCATATCCATAAAGGTCTCTGCCGGCATACCGAAATCCGTGACCATATTGGGTGACAGCATCACAATATTTTCCACTATATCAGTGGCGAAGAAATATTCGTCTGAGGAAGCACACAGCATCCTGAAATAGCCCTGAATTCGCTTCAGCACCGAATTGCGTGGAATCTGACATCTTTTTCTCATCAATACCTACTCCATAGACGTACATCATAAATAAAATGTATCAATACTTATAATTTTATACAAAAAAGGCTTCAATATCAATGTTTTTTTACGTTATCTGCACCAAAATTACATTTCTGCCCCTATTGCCACCCTCCGCCGCCTCACAATCCCTGCGAGGCAAAAGAAAACGGCCATGCCAAAAGCCGGGCTTTCAGCATGACCGCGGATATGCTATAGATTATTTCTTTTCCAGCAGCTTAGGCAGATTTGGCACTTCCAGCCACTGAGCAATCTCATCATTGGTAGGGAACCTGCCATTCAGCACCTTCTTACCGTCCAGCAGAATCAGAGGCAGTGCCTCGTTGCCGTTCTGGCGCAGGAACTCGCCGGCAACCTCGTTCTCCAAAAATGCCTTGCGGTCGCCCGGCATGATGTATCTATCAATATCGTAAGCATTGTTCTGCAATACCTTCACTACAGTATCAATGCGCATCAGCTCCTGGTCAACGCTCAGGCCGCACATACCGTCGCTAGCACAAACAGCACCCTCAAAAATCTGCATCTTTTTCATAATCAATTCCCTCTTTCTTTCTACATTTGCCTATTATCTTCTTGACACGCTCCCCCGCAGCTGCGAAGGATTCCCCGTATAAAAGCGCACTCCCCATAAGTACATCCGCGAACAGTGCCCTCCGGGATGGATGGTGCCTCAGCCACGCTTCATCCTCCGGCAGGAAGCATCCCCTCAATCCTCAGCTGCCTGCAACAGAGCAAGCATCTCGTTGATATTCTTCTTGCCGAAGGTGACATGCTCATCATTGATGACAATACATGGAACACCCTTGATCTTGTACTTGTCGATAATGTCCTGAAAACGTATCACATCGAAAATCTCCGCTGTCACGTTGTCGGACAAAGTAGCCAGCCTCTGGGCAGCCGTTACAGCCTCCGGGCACTGGTTACAGGACAAGGTCATCATAACCTGAATTTTCATCCTGCTGCCGATAGCCTTGGCCTGCTCTACGACCTCCGGAGCCACCTCCTGGCCCGGCCCTGCCGTGTTGTACAGCGCCAGCAGGAAGGACTGGAACTCATGGCCTCCCGGCACCGCGTGATAGGCAATCCCCACGGGGCTGCCATCCTCCCGGAAAATCTCTATGCCGGGAATCCCCCGGGCTTCCTCAGCTTCCCACAAAAGCTTGTCAGACAGCTGACAAAAATCCTGAATAAAGCTGTGTATTCCCTGCCCCAGGTCGCTGTCATCATAGCGTACCTTCAGCCTGACAGGGCTGGCAAACTTGGCAAAAAGAGCCTTCAGCTGCTCAACATCTCCAAAATCCTGCATACAGCACCTCCGTCCTCTACGAAACACCGTCAAAGCCCCGGCTTATCAGAGCAGCCCTACCAAATCAAAGGTCGGCTTCAAGGTCTCAGCCCCCGGCGTCCATTTCGCAGGACAAACCTCATCCCCATGCTCTGCCACAAACTGCAACGCCTCAACCTTCCGTAAAAGCTCATCCGCGTTGCGGCCTACATTACCGGCATTCACCTCATAGGCAACCACCCTGCCCTCAGGATTGATGACAAAAGTACCCCGGTCTGCCATGCCGCTGGCCTCATCATAAATCTCCAAATCCCTGGCCAGGCTGCCGGTAGGGTCCGCCAGCATCGGATAATTTATCTTGCCAGCCTTCTCAGAAGACTCATGCCATGCCTTGTGCACGAAGTGAGTATCGCAGGACACGCCGTAAATCTCGCAGCCTGCCTCCTTGAACTTGCCGTAAAGGTTAGCCAGGTCCTCCAGCTCAGTAGGGCAGATGAAAGTAAAATCCGCCGGATAGAAGAACAGCACCGACCAGCCGCCTAGCAGGTCCGCCTTGGAAACTGTCCGGAACTCACCCTTTTTCGCATCTGCCGGCTGAACAAATGCCTGAACGGAAAACTCGCTAATCTCTTTGTTAAGTAATGACATATACTGTCCCTCCACCTTTCCCCAACTTATTTTATATTCATAAAATAACATATTTTTGACATAATGTCAATCGTTATTTAATATCTATTAATAATAAATATTAAATAATATTACATTTCAACTAAATACCTTGTATTTACTGGCTTCATAGTAATTAGTAGTAGTAATATATTATTTTATGACCGGAAATTTTTTTCAGCAACCTGTAAAAAGCACTGAGAAAAAGCATTATTATCATCAAAATCAAAGTCATTGCAAATCAAAAATATCCCTAAAACTATTCTAAATATGTTCTAAACCTATTCTGAACACATTGCAAACAAATTTTAAAAATTCTGAAACAGGAAATAAAAAAAAGAACCGCCATATCACAAAGATATGACGATCCTAAAAAGCAAAGCATGCAGCCTCATGGCTGATAACTTTTACAGCTTATTTTTATTTTTACATCTCAATCTAAATTATGCCGTCCTGTGCTTTTTCTTCCTGCGGCTCTGCCACATAACAACCAGCACAAAAATGATGAAGCCCGGAATATCAGTCCAGACGCCCGGCATAATCATCAAAATGCCGCCCACAAACTGCAGGACGCGCTCCACAGGGCTGCTGTGGTCAACCAGATAGCCAATCATGGCGGAGCTTACGCCCACCATGCCCAAAATAGCAGTCACTGCCGCAAAAATCAGGGAAAATGCCGTAGCATTAATCATCAGGATTTCCGGCGACAGAACAAATATATACGGAATGATGAAAGCCGCTATGGCCAGCTTGGAAGCGTTCACCCCGGTAATCAGCGGCTTGCCACCGCTGATGCCCGAAGCCGCATAGGCAGCCAGTGCCACCGGCGGCGTAACATCAGCGATGATGCCGAAATAGAACACAAACATGTGGGCAGCCAGCACAGGCACACCCATCTGCAAAAGTGCCGGAGCCGCAATGGTAGAGGTAATAACGTAGTTTGCCGTAGTCGGCACGCCCATGCCCAAAATCAAAGAAGTAATCATGGTAAAGAACATGGTCGGCAGCAGATAGCCGCCGGACAATGCCAAAAGGCCGGAAGCCAGCTTCAGGCCAACACCTGTCTTGGTAACTACGCCGATGATGATGCCGGCTGCCGCACAGGCAATTGCCACGCCCAGCACATTCCTGGCACCTGCCTCCAAACCACGGATAATCTCAATCGGCTTCATGCGGGTGCTCTTTTTCAAGGCGGAGACAGCAATGGACAGCACGATAGCCACCAGTGCCGCACGCATCGGGGTATAGCCTGTTACCAGCAGGTACACGATGACAATCAGGGGAATAGCCAGATGGCCCCTTTCCTTAAAAATCACCCATGCCTTCGGCAGCTGCTCCCTTGGCACGCCCTTCAGGTTGGTACGCTTGGCCTCCAGATGCACCCCCAGCCACAGGCCGGCAAAGTACAGCATGGCAGGAATAACTGCCGCCTCCACGATTTCGATATAAGGCACGCCTACAAACTCTGCCATGAGAAATGCCGCTGCACCCATAACCGGCGGCATCAGCTGGCCGCCAGTGGAGGAAGCAGCCTCAACGGCACCGGCAAACTCCTTGCGGTAGCCCAGCTTCTTCATCATCGGGATGGTAAAAGAGCCGGTACCTGCCACGTTGGCCACGGAGGAGCCGGACACAGTGCCCATCAGGGCACTGGACAGCACTGCCACCTTGGCAGGACCGCCGCTGGCCCACCCGGCGATAGCGTTGGCAATATCAATAAAGAACTTGCCCAGCCCCGTGGATTCCAGATAGGCACCAAAGAGGATGAACAGGAAAATAAAGGTAGAAGACACACCCAGAGGAATGCCGAAAATACCCTCAGTAGTAAAGTAGAGATGCCCTACCAGCTGCTCAGGCGTCAGTCCGCGATGGCTCAGCACCCCCGGCATGTGAGGACCGGCAAAGGCGTACACGATAAACGCCGTCACCACCACTACCATCGGAATGCCAACCACCCGGCGGGTGGCCTCAATCACCAGCAGCACGCCTATGACGCCCACCACCAGGTCAGGGGTGGTAATCATACCGGCACGCATGGCCAGCTCCCTGTACATAATCACTATATAGGCAGGTGATGCCGCACCCAGCACCGCCAGCAACGCATCCAGGGGATGCAGGCTGCTCCTGGACCAGGACTTGCAGGTCGGATAGAGCAGATAAGAAAGTGCCAGGGCAAAGCCCAGGTGCACGGCACGCTGCAGCTGCGCATCCAGCACGCCGAAAAACGCCGTATAAAGCTGGAACACAGAAAAAGAAATCGCAATGGCAGAGATGATCTTTGCCATAAAGCCGGTATACTGCATGGTATCTGACTCACGGTCGTACTTTTTCAGCACTTCCTGAGCCAGGGCCTCATCGCTGGTAACCGGCTGTTTTTTATCCAAAGCCATAGCCTTGCCTCCTTAGAAAAATTTTGCCCACCGCTCCTGAAAAACCAGCTTCAGCCCATAAAATCCGGGAGCGGTAAAAATGTCCACCCGATAGCCGGGAGGGTGAAAGCGATAAAGGTAATGTGCCTCCCCGTCCACCGTAACGGTAAGCTGGGTTCCCACCCCTGTGCGCAGGCTCAGGGAGGGAAAGCGGCGGTTCATGTTGTCCATGACAAAATCATCCCCCTCCTGATAGAAGCTGCCATCGCTTTCCATAAAAGGCAGCCCCACCCCGAAGGAATGATACCTGGTTCTCTGCAGAATCAGCTCGGACAAATCCTCGCCTACCACCAGATACTCCTCCACCGGTGTCTTCTGCACAGAATGAATAAAGCGGATATCTACAGGCATGCCGCTATAGGCAGGCATCATATCAATCAGCTGATCCTCTCCTGCCACAAAGAGCCAGGGACGCCCGGCATGCCACAGGGCCGCCGCCAGCACCACCGCCAGCAGCAGCCTGCATATTCCCTTGAACATTTTATTATGCCTCATAACAAAAAACAGGGCTGCCCGGAGTTCCTGACAGCCCTTGTCTTTCCCTTCAAAAATCGATTGCCACCGAAAAATTGCTCCAATTACTCCTTGAAGAACTTCTCAGCACCGGCATTCATCTGGATAGGCATACCTTCCATTGCACCTTCCTTGGTAATCAGCTTGCCAACGGAGTGAGCTGCCTTGATGCGATCCAGGTTGCTAAAGAGTGCCTTGGTAATGTCATAGCCCAGCTGCTCGTCAACCTTGTCGGTGCAAACCAGCATAGCCATTACAGAAATACCAGGAACTTCCTCCTCAAAGCCTGCATAAGTACCGGCAGGAATCACAACCTTGGTATAGAACGGATACTTGGCAATCAGGGCATCAGCCTTGTCAGCCTCAATCGGCAGCAGGCGAACCTTGTTCTGGGAAGCAATATCCTGAACAGCAGCGGTAGGATAACCGGCAGTAACGAAAGCCGCATCCACATTGCCGTCCTTCAGTGCGCTGGCCGCCTCGGAGAAGGACAGGAACTGCTCATCAATGTCATCATAAGTAATGCCATAAGCCTCCAGAATCTGGCGGGCATTTGCCTCAGCACCGGAGCCCATAGCACCTACAGCTACACGCTTTCCCTTCAGGTCAGCAATGCTCTTGATGCCGGTGGATTCCAAAGTAACAATCTGGCAGGTCTCAGGATACAGGGTGGCAATACCCTTCAGGTTGTCCACCTTCTTGTCCTTGAACATCTCAATGCCATTGGCAGCATAGTAGGTAATATCATTCTGCACGATAGCCAGGTCAACGGAGCCTTCCTTCAGCATGTTGATGTTGGCTACAGTTGCACCGGTGCTCTGGGCACTGGCATTCATCCCCTGAATGTTGTTGTTGAGAATCTCAGCCATGGCGCCGCCAATCGGATAATAAGTACCTGCGGTACCGCCTGTAGCGATGTTCAGGAACTTCTTCTCCCCTGCGCTGTCACCGCCGCAGCCGGCAATCAGGCTGATAACTGCTACCAGCAGCACGCTAAGAATGGATAATCTGCTAAATAACTTCATAAACATATCCTCCTCATCCAATACATTTGCAAAAGCAATATCTGTTTTGCATATCACCTATAACATTATAGCATAAACATAGCTAAATGAAAATAGCTCCCAAGGAAATACTGTATACAATAATGCAGCTGCCAGGCACTCCCGGCAGCTGCATCACTCATCAAAAAACTATTACCATTCTTCCCCAGGATACTTCATATTCCAGGACTTCCTGAGCCGTGTCATGATTTCCATCACATCCCGGCTGTACGCCAGCTTCATGGCTGAGGCATCACCGCTCCTGACAGCCTCCTCCATGTCAATCATCTCATAGTAGAGGGCATTGGCAGTATCCCCTGCCTCCACCGGTGTCCTTGCCCCGGTCTCCGCATCCACAATCATCGCCTTGTCAGCCCGCGGATACTCCATAATCTCGATGTAGCCCTTCTCGCAGCTGATCATGGCACGCTTCGGCTGCTTGGAATGCATGGAAAGCGCCACCGTTGCCATCTGCCCCCTGCCGTTTTTCAGCAGGATAGTGGCCATCTCGTCAGAGCCTGTAGGCGAAGCCTGCCACTGGCTGATGATATCATCAGGCTTCTCCTCCATGAAGCTTCTGACGATGGAGAGGGCGTATACGCCGATATCCAGCATGGCGCCACCGGCAAGATTCATGTTGAAGAAGCGGTTCTTCATGTTGTATTCCTTGAAGCTGCCAAAGTTCATGGTAATCATCTGCACCCTGCCCAGGCTGCCTCCCTGCACGATCTCCCACAGCTTCTTGTAGACAGGCATATGCCAGATGGTCATGGCCTCCGCCAGCACCAGCCCCTTTTCCTCTGCCAGAGCCATCATTTCCTCCAGCTCCCGGCTGTTCAGGGTAATGGACTTTTCCACAAAGAGGTGCTTGCCATGCTCCAATGCCTTTTTCATGAAGCCGTAATGGGTGTTGTGAGGACTGGTTATATAGATGATGTCCACTGCATCATCCGTGAACATGTCATCAATGCTGTCGTAGACCTTGCTCACGCCGTACCTGGCTGCAAAGTCCACCGCCTTCTGATGGGTGCGGTTGCCTACTGCATACAGGTTCTTGCCCATCTTCTGCAGGGCCTCTGCCATCTGATTGGCAATTACCCCCGTGCCCAGCACCGCCCAGTTCAAATTTTCCTTTACCATAAAAACCTCCTAACAAAACTTCGAAAAAATACCTCGTCCTCCCATATTTTCCATGGCTATATTATATACTATCCCAGCCGCTTTTGCATGGTTTATTTTTAGGAACGGCAAATGAGGCTTTGTATTCCTGCACACTTCATTCAGATTGTTATCATTTATTTCTTTTATAATAAACACATAGGATTATTTAAAATTACTATGCTGTTTTTCTATTATATTATTGCTATAAACTATAATAAGTAGTAAAATAAATCTATCACGGAATTTGTTATACAAATTAGCCAAAAATCTGAGGAGGGAAATATTTATGTTCAAGAGGATTCTCATCGCCAACCGGGGCGAAATTGCCGTCCGCATCATCCGTGCCTGCCAGGAGCTGGACATTGAAACAGTTGCCGTGTATTCCGAGGCGGATGCCAACGCCCTGCATGTGCAGCTAGCTGATCTTTCCTACCCTATCGGCCCTTCCGATGCCTCCGAAAGCTACCTGAACATGGAGGCCATCCTGCGGGCAGCCAGGGAGACAGGCGCGGATGCCATTCACCCGGGCTACGGCTTTCTCTCCGAAAACGCTGATTTTGCCGACATGGTCTCCAAGGCAGGCCTCACCTGGATAGGCCCCCTGGCTGTCACCATCCGCCAGGTAGGCGACAAAGATGTGGCAAGGGCTGCCATGGAGCCGTCCGGCATCCCTATGGCAAAGGGCAGCGAGCCCCTGACCGACTACGAGATGGCCATGGAGTCCGCCAAGGAAGTAGGCTATCCTGTCATCCTGAAGCCGGTATCCGGCGGCGGCGGCAAGGGCATGTTCGTGGCCCACAACGCCAAGGAGCTGACGGATATCCTGAACGTAGTTGACCTGGAAAAGACCAAGTTCTACTTCGAGCATTACATCGAACGTTCCCGGCACATCGAGGTGCAGATTGTGGCGGACAACTACGGCTCCATCATCCATCTGGGGGAGCGTGAATGCTCCCTGCAAAGGCGCAATCAGAAGCTTTTGGAGGAATCCCCTTCCATCGCCCTCACCGATGCCATGCGTGAGGAAGTGGGGCTCCTGGCCATCAAGGCAGCCAAGAGCGTCCACTACACCAACATCGGCACGGTGGAATTCCTGCTGGATTTGTCCAACAACCAATTCTACTTTATGGAAATCAACCCACGCATCCAGGTGGAGCACGGCATCACGGAAGCTGTTACCGGCATTGACCTGGTGCGCACCCAAATAAGGATTGCCGCCGGGGAACCTCTTGAAATCTCCCAGAAGGATGTTGTTTTCCGGGGCCATGCCATTGAGTGCCGCATCAACGCGGAGGACCCGGACAAGAATTTCATGCCGTCCCCGGGCAAAATCACCAAGTGGCATGAGCCGGGCGGCCCAAGGGTGCGCTTTGACAGCGGCTTTACCTCTGACCTTTCCATTGAGCCTTACTATGACTCCCTGATTGCCAAAATCATCACCCGGGGGCGCACCCGTGGCGATGCTATCAAGATTATGGCCAGGGCATTGAAGGAATTCCAGGTAGAGGGCGTCAAGACCACCATTGCCCTGCACCAGCGCATCCTGGAGGATGATTTCTTCCGCACCGGCAATATTGACACCCAGTTTGTCAAGAACCGTCTGCAGGTCTATGAAACCACCCCTTCCAGGCGCTCCCTGAAGGAGCTGAAGACCTTCGCCACCAAAATCAACGAAATCAACTACGAAAACCTCCTCAATCTCATCAATTAACCACTAAAAAAGCAGGGATGCTGCACCTGCCCTATGGGCAAGCACAACATCCCTGCTCTTATTTTTTGCCTTTTTGCCATGCAGCAGCCTGCGTTGCTTTATTGCTGTTTTCAGCCCTGATACCACTGAATAATCGCCTGGGTTCCCTTATCCTCCATGCCCCGCTCTGCCAGCTGATCATAAAGCTCCTTGGCTTTTTTCAGCCCCGGCAGTTCCATGCCTGCTTCCTGGGCAGACTCAATGGCGATGCGCATATCCTTCAGGAAATGCTTGATATAGAAGCCAGGCTTGTCATCGCCCTTCAGCATACGCCTGCCCAGATTGGAAAGAGACCAGGAACCGGCTGCGCCTGTCTCGATGGTCTCCAGCACCTTTTGGGCATCCAGCCCCATTTTCTGAGCGTAGGCAAGGGACTCAGCCACTCCCAGCATCCCGGCGGCAATGGCAATCTGATTTGCCATCTTGGTGTACTGGCCGGAGCCTGCACCGCCAAAGTAGTTGATGGTTTTGCCCATGGCCTGAAATACCGGCAGAAGCTCCTTAAAAGCTGCCTCGTCACCTCCCACCATAATGGCAAGGGTAGCATTCCTGGCTCCCAAATCGCCGCCTGACACAGGTGCATCCAGGGAGGCTACCCCCTTTTCCTTGGCAGCCTCGTACAGCTTCTGTGCCAGCTTCGGGCTGGATGTGGTCATGTCCACGATGTAGCCGCCCTGTTTGGCAGACAATACACCCTTTTCACCCAGATAAACGCTTTCCACATCCCGGGGATAGCCTACCATGGAAATGACCACATCCACCCCTGCCGCCAAAGCTGCCGGTATGTCCTGCCACTTCATGCCCATATCCAGAAGCTCCCGTGCCTTCTCCTTTGTCCTGGTGTAGACAGAAACTTCAAAGCCTGCCTCGTGCAGATGCCTTGCCATGCTGCTGCCCATAACCCCGGTGCCGATAAAACCGATTGTCCTGATTGCCATATCAAATCCCCCTGTATTTCTTCTTAGCAGCCCCACTTGCCGGGCAAAATTGCAAAATCCTTATAGCTTTTCTCCTGACAGGTGCATGCCGGTAGTTGTCACCGAAGCCACCGGGCGGCCGCCCCCGTCTGTGATTTTCACCTCGAAATAGCTCATCTGCCTGCCGGACTTGATGCAGTAGCAGTTGGCGTTGAGCCTGTTATCCCTGGGCTGATCCATGTAGATGATGTTGCTACTGACCGTAAGTATCCCCCCTTGCCACCTATCATTATAGTAGTATTACGTTCTCTTGTCCACATTTGAAAATTTCAGTTTGTCGTAGTGCTGGTTTGTTACTTCGTGCATATACTGACTGAAATGGTTTGATAGTCCGTGGACTCTGTTCAGATTAAAGAGGGATGGTCTACGGC
>OBLI01003272.1_pt1 | contig 12621 bp, 10 predicted proteins | sample 1519701 | NCBI WGS metagenome assembly OBLI01 (sample SAMEA3663005, study PRJEB22513) | pig gut metagenome | biome: pig gut; feature: pig-associated habitat; material: faeces | place: France | collected 2012 | reverse complement strand
GTGCAAAGTCAACGAAAACTATATACATAAAATTTGCAGTGAAAAGGGAAAATAAGTTCACTTGCTAATGACAATGTTATTTTTTTAAATTACTTCTTGTTTTTTAAATTGCATTTCATAAAGTGCTTTGTATTGTCCATCTTGAACATTCATCAATTCTTCGTGAGTTCCAAGTTCAACTAATTCTCCCTCATTTATAACTGCAATTCTATCTGCATTTTTAATTGTTGAAAGTCTATGAGCAATAATAAATACAGTTCTATTTTGCATCAAATTATCCATAGCCTTTTGAACAATTGCTTCTGATTCATTATCAAGAGCAGAAGTTGCCTCATCAAGAATTACAATAGGAGCATTTCTTAACATTGCTCTTGCTATCGCAACCCTCTGTCTTTGACCGCCTGAAAGTGTTAGTCCACGTTCACCTAACATTGTATCTAAACCGTCAGGGAGCTCTGCAATCATCTCTTGAAGATGTGCTGACTCAATTGCTCTTTGCAGTTCATCCTCTGTAGCATTCGGATTACCCATCATAATATTGTCTTTGATAGTACCTGAATACAAAAAGTTATCCTGAAAAACCATTGAAATATTATGACGAAGCGATTTTAGAGAAAATTTTCTAATATCAACATCGTCAATCGTAATTGAGCCCGATTTTATGTCGTAAAATCTTGGGATTAAATTTACTAAAGTTGATTTTCCTCCACCTGAATTACCGACTACTGCAAGTGTTTCGTTCTTTGTAACCGTTAAATTCAAATCCCTCAATACAGGATGATTTTCTATATATTCAAAATTAACATTTTTGAATTCTATTTTATTATTTAATCCATTGAGTTCAATCGGATTTTCGCAATCCGTAATTTCAGGTTTTAAGTCGAACAACTCAAAAACCCTACCCATTGCAACGAATATGTTTTGAATTCCTGTTAAAGTGTTACCTAAAGTCTTTACAGGCTTGTAAAGTAATAACAATGAAGTTACAAATGATGCAAAACTTCCGGCTGTCATTTTTCCTGAATTAATCAGATAAGTACCAACACCCAAAACTGTTGCTATCCCAAAAGATGCAATCAAATACATCAAAGGTGACATCCAACCTGAGCGTTTATACAATGACATATTTACATTAAATCCTTTCCAAGTTTGTTCTTGGAAATATTTATTTTGCCTGTCTTGCAGTTCATAAGCTGCCATAACTTTATTGCCCGAATAAGTTTCATTAATATTTGTTGTAATGTTTCCGCCTATTACCATATTTTTGTTTGAGGCTTCTTTGATTCTCTTTCTGATTAGAGCAACCGGCACAAATGCAACGCAAAGTACGATTACACCGATAATTGCAAGCTCCCAAGAGCTGTATAGCATAACTGCAATAAGTCCTAATGCACCGAACAAACTTGTTGTAATTGTTTTTATGTTATCAACAATTCCGGCGGAAGCCGTTGCGGGGTCAGACATATATCTTGAAATAATAATCCCCGATGAATTTTCATCAAAAAATTGAGGGTGCATGTGAATTAATCTGTCAAAGAGGTCAAATTTTACATCATTTGTAATTCTTTGAGAAGTCCATGTTGAGAAATAGCCATTTAAATAGCGAAGAACTCCTTGAAAAGCAGCAAAAAGAATTACGCCAATAGGTAAAATAAACGCCATTTGAATAGAATTTATTGAAAAATTTATCCCATGCCAGTCTACGGCGAATGTTTGTCCACCGATTACATAATCCATATATGGTTTGAGTGCAAAAGCAGTTACACCATCTAAAAGTCCTAATGGAATTGCAATTGCAAATCCTAACAAAATTCTAAACCAATATGGCTTTATATATGGATAAATACGACTTAAGAGCCATCCGTATTTAAATGAGTTTTGTGCAGTTGTTGTATTTAATTTCATATATTCCTTTCATTGTAATTGCTTTTCAAGCTACGTATTTGAATTCATTAATTCTTATTGCAAATAGAGAGATTACTCTCTCTCTCTCTCTCTCTCTCTTACGGCGACAAGGGTTTTAGCCTTATCGCTTATTATAAATTTTTCATCTATTTTAGTTAAATCTAATAGATTTCCAATTTTCAAATCCCAGTCGTCACTATATTTACCAAAACCTCCCCCAGGCAAAAATGTTAATTCTCCCAAGTATAATTTATCTTTAACAATATAAAAATCAACTCTTACAAAAGGAAAATCTTTTGCTAAAAACTCCGCAATTTTAATCATTTCATCAAATTTAGTAGGTTTCTTTGGGAAAAAGATTTCTTTTGCTGCGTGATTGCTATACTTAATTGGTAGTAAGTTCCATTTTTTATCAAAATAATAAATCTTTCCATTTTCACCAGGTAAACGAACATCTACATAGCCTAATTCAAACTTACCATTGAAACACATAAATTTATAATCATCTAAGCATTCATCTGATTCTCCAAGATATTCCTCTGCAAAAATTCTAACTTGTTTGTTTGAATTACGATTTAAACTAGCATAATAACCTGAAGTCCATTGTTGCAATATATTATTTGTTTCATATTTGAATTTATCTATATCAAGCTTGTTTTTATCCCTTACAATTTTTACACCATTGTCATCACCTGTTAAAGTATTTTTTATAACAAATTGTTTGGGTAAGTTTTCAAAATCAATGTCATCGACAGAATTGTATACACCAAGTAATTTTGCAGTATAACCCTCTCCAAGTTTTTCTTTTATATAGTCTTTAAAGTCAATTTTATCATTACAAATTTGTTCAATAGGATTAAAATAATTTAAATTCAACCATTGCAGTTTTTCATTAAAAGTTTTTGGGGTTTTTAGATTAGGATAATATCCCAAGGTTTCATACATGCGTTTTACAATAAACCATCTTTTTTCTTTCTCACCAAACCAATCACTATTAATAAAAACATAATTTAAAGGAATATTAAATGAGGCATTAGCCTCTTCTTTTAAACTTTGTTTCTTTTTTTTATTGTAACTTATCTTAAAGCCAAAAAGATAATAAATAATCTTATTATCTTTTTTTTGTTTCCCAAAGAATCTCATTACCAATTCCCTCCTTTTTTAAATAGCTGTTTAAATTTATTTTTTTTATTTCTATAATGTTCCTTTTTACATTTTGAACAAATTAAATATAAAATTTTGCATCTTATATATTCAAAATAATATTGTATACTTTTAAGTCTTTTTAATAAAAATAATCTTTTTAAATATGCGTTGTTCAACTTTTTGTTTTGTTTTGCATTTGAATTATTAGAGTAATTATTAATTAAAATATTTTTAATTTTTTCCAAATTGTCTTCTTTGAGTTTGTTAATTCTTGTATTGACACTATCAACATCATAATTAAAATTGTCATAATTATTTAATATCTCGTCAATGGTATAAATAAAATTTTTTTTGATATTAAATAATTCAATAAGTGAATCAAAACGAGCATTTCCTCTGTGTTTATTTCGAATGCATACAAATGGTCGATTAAAAATTAGAGCAAAGCAAACTCCATGATAGGAATCTGTAACTAAATATTTACATTCTTTTATGCTCTTTAACCAATCTTCTACATTAAAGGTTTTATTATTTATAGAAATGCATTCGACATTTTCTTTTGCAGATATGAAATTGTATAAATTATTATATTCTTCATTATTATCTAAAACATAACTAATAATTTTATCTTTATTATCAATATTTGAATTAGATATTATCTCATCATACTTTTCTTTTTCTATAAGAAAAACAGGGTCTATAATGACATCAGAGTCTAAATTAAAAACATTTTTATATATATTTTGTCCAGATACTTCTCTACAAGATAAATAATCAAAGCTTTTTAAAGCATTATTTATATATTTTTTTACTTTTGGGGTCAAACCTTTTGTCATTTCAAATTCGTCTTGATTTATGCCAAAACTAGGAGAAATAGCTATTTTCCTTGTACCATCATCAACCCAATTTAAAAGGTATTTATATAAATTATGCCCCATATAATCAAACCTAAGAACTTGATCTGAGCCAAGAATTACACCTCTTGAATTTTTAGACAATCTCTTTAATTCAGTATTGTCGTACATTTGAGATACATTTAGATATTTATTTGCAAAATTTTCTGAAAAACTGTTTTTATACAAACTTGGATTCCAAAAGTCATTGTGGTTCAATAATAAACTATTAAATCCAAATTTTCTTATCAATTCTTGCATTGCCCAAGCTGTTAAAGATGCTCCATAGTTTACTGTATTCCAAAAATTAACTATTACATAGTCTGTTTGTTCGTATTTTTTAAATCTTGCATCCTTTTTATTAATAGCAATTTTGTTGCTAATTTTTTTTGAAATTTTTATATCATCTAATATTGTTTTTATTTCATATTCAACTCTTTGAATACAGTCTTTACCAAGCATCAATCTCCTTGGTAATTTTTCCTTTTCTATCGTATCAATTAATTTGTTCATTGCTATTGTAGTATCATTTCGATAATTACGTTTTATATCTATTATGTTTGTATATGGAAATTTATATTCGTCATAGTTTGTAACAAAACAACTCTTATTTTTTGCAATATCACTTGGATATAACCCTGGTTCCACGGACATAACTCTGCAAAATTTTCGAGCTTCTAACCATAACACAGAAGTAAGCCCTTCTATGGCATGTTTAGATGAGCAATACGCAACGCCCATAATTCTTGGAACTAAACCCATTACTGAAGTACAATTTATAATTGTACCATTTTTATTTTCCCTAAAATATTTAATTAAGGCTTTGCAGGTATTATATGTACCCCAATAGTTGGTTTCCATAACTTGTCTTACATTTTCAGTATTTTCTTCTTCCATCGACACATACGAAGAAATTCCAGCTATATTGGCTAAAACATCAATTTTGCCAAAATGTTTAATTCCTTTTTGAATTGCCGATTGCACGTTTTCAGCATCAGTTACATCAACTGATATATTAAGTGCATTGTCGTTTTTAAAAGCTGGAGTTCTTCGTGCAACAGCTATAACATTATAGCCCCTGCTTAATAATTGAGTACATAATTCTTTGCCAATGCCACTTGATGCACCTGTAACAAACCACGTTTTAATTTTAGTTTTATCAATCTTTTTCATATTTTCGCCTTATTTATTATGGGTTTGCATTAATTTTAAACCACATTGTTCATCTTCATCTTTAGTAAATACTTCAAATATAACTGGTTTAGAAAAAGTATCATTACAAAAAGAATTTATTTTATCTAAAAATGATTCTTTTGAATTTGCAGTCATATATTCAAAACCACACGATTCGGCCCAACCTTTAACACCACCTTTATTGTGTCCTTGTGCCGCAATTAATATATCTGTTTTTTCACCAATATTATTTTCTATGCTTGGATTTAATCTAAATTCTACTCCTCTGCCGTTATTGATAAGTAATATTCTTAAATTATTAGAAATATCCCGCTGTCCAATAGCATTCATATCGTAGAAAAATGCTAAATCACCAACAACACCAAAAACTTTTTTATTTTTTGCAACTAATGATTGTCCTACCATTGTTGAAACAGGGCCATCAATACCGCAAACCCCAACATTACAAGTTATATCAATTGAATCATTAAATTCGTGAAAATTCATATTACGTTTTGTATTAGACACAGCATGATGTAATGATGAACCATTCGGAATATGTTTTGATAAATTATTGATAATGAAAGAATTACAGAACGGTAATTCCGGTTCGACAATTTTATCTACTTCTGATTTAACAAGATTATAATAACCGGAATTATTTTGTGAATTATTAGTTAAACTTTTAAAGAAATATTTTTCTTTGCAGTCGAAGAATTTAGCAACAGGAAAATTAAAACGGTATGTGAAAGTACCTGTTTCACTAATTCTCCATATTTCAGAATTCGGAAATAAATTTAACGCATAATATTCTCCCGATACTCCTCCAATATCTATTACAATATCAGGTCGATTTTTTAATTTTATCATACCAAAAGCTTGAGCTAACATCATACGATTTTCACCTTTGTAGTGTGCCATATGATCACAAAATATTGGAATGGAATTTGATTTTGCGAATAAAGACAGAGCTTCTTGTTCTTCTTCGTTAAATTTTTTATGTGAACCAATATAAATAGCAACTTTTTTATTATTCAGAATATCTTTTAATCCTTCAAAATTTTCTGAATAATATTCATTTTTCCATATATCTTTTGGAAGATTTTTAATTTTTTCAATATCAAAATCCATTGAGGATGGGCAATTTATATGAACAGGAAGATGTTTGTAAAAAGCTGTTGATAAAGCCACATTTAAATAGGTTAAACATCTTACTTTGTCATCTTCGTCTTGTATTCTCGGTAACTCTACGCTTATGTATTTTGAATCGTTTTGAGTAATACTTCTATCTACAAATTGAGGTTTTGTTGAAAAATTTGTACTATTATAATCATAAAACGTTATTGCAATTATTGGCACTTGCCTATAATATGCTTCAGTCATAGCTGATAAAAAATTTCTACTAGCAGAAGCACCTGTGCAAGTAATCACAACGGGTTCATTGGTTTCATTATATATGCCATTTGCCATATATCCAGCACTTCTTTCATCAATTACAGAAAAAAACTTAACGGATTTATCTTCTTGAAGTAAATAGCTAAAATTTGAATTTTGAGCTCCGGGGCTACAAATAGCATATTTTAAACCATAAGCTTTTAGCATTGCTAATAAATAGTGAATTGTTTTATAATCCATATATTCTGTATTATTATTTTTTACTTTAAATTTGCATTTTAATCCGCACACATTGACAATTTTGTGCTTTTTATCATTGCTTATTTCATTTTTAATTGAAAAAATTTTTTCTAAATCTTTACTCATATTTTTTCCTTTTAAACTTAATTTTTACCCCTAAAATTGTTAAAATTTTATGTTTTTTATCTTGAGAATTTGTTATTGAAAATAATATTTTTAAAAATATTTTTATAATATTAGGATATAAGTATTTATATAACTGATTTATATTCTCGACTTCAGATATAAAATCTATATTAATTTCATTCAAAAAGTTTTTAATTTTTTCCCTTATGGCAATGACATCATTATGTTTAGTAACTCTATTAGCATAATAAAGCAAACCATTAATGTGCCTTTCCAATATAATTTTTTTAAATTCATAACTTGAATTTTTATATTCATAAGTATTAATTATGTATCGAAAAGCATTTATTTCATAATCCGTGGCAGTTAAAGGCAAAGATGTTATAGAGCCTTTGTTAAACTCATAATAATTATAAAGTGCTTTATTTAGAATATAGTATTTAGGATTGTAAAAATGACATATCTCATTGAATATATTATCCTCTGATGTCTTTATACCAATAGGAAATAAAATATTATTTTTTGATAAAAATTCTTTTTTATAGAGCTTGTTCCAAACTGCATATGTCATTTTTCTAAACATTTCATTTTCATCTTGTAGTTTTGCTAATTCTTCAAGATTGTAACTACAATTAAATTCATTATTTGTAAATATATTTGCTCCAAAATAAACTATATCAGCATCATGTTGTGTAGCTGAATTATACAGATTTTCTAAACAATTAGGTTCAATATAATCATCTGCATCCATAAAATATATATATTTAGAAGTAGATGTTTCAATTCCAATATTTCTTGCTATAGAAACACCTTCATTTTTTTTATTAATTAATTTTATGACTGGATAATTATTCATATAATTTTTAATTATATTTAATGAATTATCAGAAGAACCATCATTTATGCAAATAACTTCTATATCTTGGAATGTCTGTTTAATAATACTTGATAAACATCTATCCAAATATTGTTCAGCATTATATATAGGTATTATAATTGTTATTTTAGACAATAGCTCTTCCTCCTTGAGTAGAAAATTTATATAAATTTTCTATTCCATCCTCAATGTTTGTATAAGAATAAGACTTTAAAATAGAGCATATTTTTGAATTATCAAGAACAGAATGTCTTATATCGCCTTTTCTTTCGTCTCTGTAGATTGGTCTGTAATCATAGTGATATATAGTTTTCATGTATTGAAATAATTGATTAATTGAACAAGTATTGCCTGTTGAAATATTTATTATTTCATTATTAACATGTGATTTAATTATTTTATTTATAATATCTGCAACATCACGAACATATATAAAATCTCTATATTGCATGCCGTCGCCATCAATATACACTTGATTATTTTTTTTCATTGCATAATCAAAAATTGAAACAACCCCAGCTTCCCCATGAGAAGTCTGACGCTCTCCATAAACATTAGAAAACCTACATATGATATAAGGTATACCAGATAATTGAATATATTTTTCCATTGTTATTTTTGATAAACCATACTGAGATAAAGGTTCTGTTGTGTGTGATTCTTGAATTGGTAGCTCTTGAGGATTTCCATAAACAGCAGCTGAAGACGCTGCGATAATTTTTTTACAACCATATTTTTTACATAATTTAATGATATTTAATGATCCTAATATATTTATATACGCATCATTTATAGGATCTTTTATAGCATTATTAACACTTGCTTGTGCAGCCAAATGAATACAATAATCAATTGAATGATTTTGAAATACATTTTCAATGCTATTAGATAAAATATCTGCATTTATATATTTTGCAGCTTTATTCACATAGCCTGAATTTACTGCACTATAATTATCTACAGAAATAACATCTAGATTACTTTCAATAAGAGAATCAATAATATGCGAACCAATAAAACCCGCACCACCTGTTACTAAAATACTCATTAAAGCGTCTCCTGTTTGGCATCTGCTATATATATAGGTATTCCTAAAAGTTTTATAATACGTTTTTGGTTTCTGATTTTTTCTCTATAAATGGGAAAACCAAATAATTTAATTCTTTTGTTATTTCTTCCCCAGCAATATGTATAAACACCTTTTAGTGCATAAATAAAATAAATATAATATTTGTCTGATACTTTTATATCTGCAATTATTTTTTTTGAATTATATGCAGAATGATCTCTAATGTAGTTTAATGCATCTTGAATAATGATTTTTAATTGTTCATCTTGTTTGTTTTTATTCTCTTTTTTACAACTTTCATAAGATATAGAATTAAATCTGACTCTATACATTATGCTATCTATATTTAAAAATGTTACTCTAGGCAACATTGAAAATGTTTTCAGAAAAAATCCATTGTCTTCATGTATAACTTTTTTATCAATAAATCTTAAATCATTTTTATTTAAAAAATCTAATTTATACAAACTACCACAGGAAACACAAGGATAATTATTTATTACAGTAATAAAATTTTCTTTTGTAACTTTAATATTAGATGCTTCTTTATAGTCTAAATATTTATTTAAGTCCGCAACTCGCTTATTAGTATAGTCATTATTGGAATCATTATCCGCAAATGCTTTGCATTTTGACATCAGTATATCAACATCATAAATTTGTGCTTCATCATATAACTTATCAATTATGTTAGGTAACAAATAATCATCTGAATCTAAAAAGAAAATATATTTACCTGTTGCATTGTTTATCCCCGTATTTCGTGCACATGCTAATCCTTTATTTTCTTGATTTATGATTTTTATTCTTTCATCTTTTGATGCATATTTTTCTAATATTTGTAATGAATTATCTGTCGAACCATCATTAATACAAATAATCTCTATATCTGTTAGTGTTTGATTTAATATACTATCTAAACACTCCCTTAAATATTTTTCGACATTATATACTGGAATAACAATACTAATTTTATGTGTTTCTTTTTGCATATTTAAACCTTACCTCTTTGTTTTTTAGGTTTTATTAAAAAGGTATATCCTAAAATTGTGACAGCCTTATGCTTAACTCCTTCTATCTTTTGATTTTTTAGAGAAAATATATTTTCAATAAAACTTCTTCTTGTTTTTGTTTTCTTTAGCCATTTTTTAAATTCTTTATTTGTTTTGAAGTATTGTTTGCATAAATCTTCATACCTTTTTATCATTTTCTTTGGGGTTTGATCGTAATGCCATTCAAGACATGTTTGAGCGTAATTTAAAAACTCATCTTCTAACTCTTGATATAAAGAATGTGATAACAAAAATTCCTTCATTCTTTTTATATTGTCAAATACTAATAAATTATCTTCGCCAACTGAATTTACAGCAGAGCCAGGTCTTGTTCTGTAATAATATAAATTTTGTTTTAAATAATATATTTCATTAGCACATAAAATTGCCCCTACCGAAAACAAATGGTCTTCACCTCGTCTACTTGGTGCAAATTTTATGTTGTTTTCTAAAATAAATTGTTTATTGTATAAGTATTCCCATACAGCCAATCCCAATTTACGCATGCAGCCATCTTTGAATATTCTCCAATTATAAGCAGACCTATCTTTTAAATCGTAGTTAAATTCTTTTTCTACAATTTCGCTTAGACTAGTTTCTTTTTCCTTACCCGTATAATCTTCATAGCTTTTATAATCAAATCTTACAATTTGTGCAGATTTTTCTTCAGCAAAATTATAAAGAGTTTCTAAAGCACCATTATCCATCCAATCGTCAGGGTCAACAAAAGAAATATACTTGCCTTTGGAAATTTCTATGCCTTTATTTCTTGCAACTCCTTGTCCTTGGTTTTCTTGTGAAAGAATAATAAATCTGCTATCTTTTGCTGCATATTCTTCTAATATTTGTAAAGAATTATCTGTAGAACCATCATTAATACAAATAACTTCAAAATCTTTAAATGTTTGATTTACAATGCTATCAAAACATTCTCTTAGATATATTTCTACATTATACACAGGAACAATAATAGATATTTTCGGAGTTTTTATCATTACAAACACACTCCCTCTCTAAATCTTAAGTTCATGTTTTCATCTACATCAATAAATTTGAATGCAATATTTACCGAATGCTGATTAAACAACCACATTAAGTACGAAATATACTTGTATTTTTCGTAGTAGTGATAAGCAAAAGTTTTTCTCCACGAAGCAACTGAATATTTTTCATTCAATCCAAGCTCTGTGCAAAGCCCCTTAAAATCATAAAAAAGCGCGGTTCTGCCTACCTTGTTTCCTTTGCTGTTTTGAAATAACAACTCTGAGGGATTTTTATTTTCAGTAAATCGCTCTACCAACTGTATAATTTCATTATTCAAAGGAATACTTTTTTGCTTACCAACAGATAAATAGTGCTTACCTTTTATATCTTTTACTTTCAGATTTAATAATTCAAGCACTCCTAACCCTGTATTAATTGCAAGTGTAAACATCAACAACTCTTGAAGTTGATTTTTCTTCCTATACAAATCTTTAATTAGTTCTATTTCATCTATATTTTTTATAGGTAAGCTTGCAGCCACTACTTTCTTTTCTTTCTCGAGAACATTCTCGTTATTCATCACTTCTAAGCAGTTTTTCGATACATTTTAGGTCTTTTGTATTGAAAGCAAATAACACAAGGCTTTTAGCCATAAAATTAAAATAAAATTTAATATTTTAATTACATTTTTTAATATTGATGAATTTCTGATATGTTTGTGTTATGCTTATTTTAGAGAATGAGCATTAGGTTCGATACAAAAGACCTAAAAATTATCGGAATTTTGAATATCGGAATCCGACTCGCATGTAAATGTCAGTAAACACAAGGCTTTTATATAAATTAACAAATATATTAAAATCTTTTTGTTTATGCTATTCTTTAAAAAAAGTGGTTTTTAGTACAAAAGACCTATTATGTAATGGAACTAAAATTGTAATGTTCCTTTTTTATTATTGTAGTTTTTGCTTTATATCACAAAGTTTGTGTAGCTTTCATCTATTTCGTCTTGTTCGATTCCAATGTATCTTAGTGTGATTTCAGGGGATGAATGATTGAATATTTTTTGCAACATTGCAACGTCTTTGAATTTTTTGTAGTGATGATAGCCAAAAGTTTTTCTCATCGTATGTGTACCGAATTTATCTTCCAAACCGGCTTCTTCACATGCCGTTCTGATGATATAATATGCTGCAACTCGAGCAAGCCTGTTTCCAAATTTCGTTTCAAACAATGGCAAGTCAAGTTTTTTACCTTTAGTGTATATTGCAAAGAGTTCTTTTAATTTTGAATTAATGGGGAATTTCTTAAACTTTCCTGTTTTCTTTTCGGTTAATTGAATAAAATTTCTGTTTTTTACATCCCCGACATTTAACTTCAAAATGTCTGAAATTCTTAAGCCGCAGTTTGTTCCTATTGTGAAAAACACAAGATTTCTTAAACTTTGTTTTGCAAGAATATTTTCTACTTTACGAATATCCTCTACATTTCTAATTGGCTCTACTGTACCCATATTTGTCTCCTTTATAACTCCGAATCTTTTTATACAGGGAAAAAGATTCAATCTAACAACACTTTTACGCTACTTTAAATATTGTTCGGTTGCGTCAAGAATTTCATTGAAATCATCATCGGTAAGTTTAAGATAAGGTCTTGCAGGGATTGTAACTTTTTTGTTTTTACCGGCTTGTCCACCAAGTTGATGGATTGCAGCATAAACCTTATTTGACCCAATAATAGCTGATTCATTGTCATATTGTG
>OBLI01003269.1_pt1 | contig 12639 bp, 18 predicted proteins | sample 1519701 | NCBI WGS metagenome assembly OBLI01 (sample SAMEA3663005, study PRJEB22513) | pig gut metagenome | biome: pig gut; feature: pig-associated habitat; material: faeces | place: France | collected 2012 | reverse complement strand
TAAAAGCAAAACAGTTAGTAAAATTTTTTGCCCATTCATATCCTTATCAATGGATAAAAGCATCATGATCAAAGAATAGACTGGCAGAATCACCATTTCTTTGCGCGTGATCTTTTCGTATTCGAAAGTACCCTTAATAAATGGACGCAGTAACAAAATAAGTAAAATTATTAGCCACATTTTTTCCTCCACGTGTATAATGAACTAAAAATATTATAGTAAAAAGATATCGAAATGAGGGATAGATTTTGAGAATCAACGTTTTACAACATACACCTAATGAAGGTCCAGGTTCAATTGAAAAATGGGCTAATGAACACAACGCCGAATTTTACGTATATCATCCAGCTACTTTTTGCAAGTTGCCAACTGCAGATGAAACCGACATGTTGGTAATCTTGGGCGGACCAATGAGTCCTAACGACGACTTTCCATGGATCAAGCAAGAAAGAGAATTAATCAAGGAATTAGCCAAAGAACACAAGCCAATGTTCGGTGCTTGCTTTGGTGCACAACAAATTTCTATGGCCTTTGGCGGTGAAGTTTCAGATGCTAAATACAAGGAAGTAGGTTGGGCTCCTGTATATTTGAAGAATCATGAAATTCCAGGCATCCCTGACAAGTTGACTGCTTTGCACTGGCACCAACAAATGTTTGCAATTCCAGAAGGTGGCAAGTTGTTGTTCTCAAGTGACTTGCTTGAAAACCAAGGCTTTTTATTAGGCGACAACATCGTCGGTTTGCAATTCCACTTTGAACCAATGGAAGACAACTTACGTGAAATTGCCATTAATGATAGTTCATACCCAGATGATAACAACGCTTTGAAGCAAAACGCTAGTGAGATCATTGCACATGGTGTGCCAGCAGAAAACAAGGATGTAATGTTTGCAATTTTGGATTACATTACTAGATAGTACTTGAAGGAGATATTTTCTATGACTAAAATTGCAATTATTTCGGACAATGGGGAAAAACGCAGAACGTATTTAAGAAATTGCGAGAAGCAATTGAAGCTTCGAGTGTTCTCCAAATTGATGATGAAAATCCTGATATAGTTATTGCCATCGGTGGCGATGGAACCTTGATGTCAGCTTTTCATAAGTATTTTGATCAGATCGATCATATTGGTTTTGTTGGTATTCATACTGGTCACCTAGGTTTTTTTATACTTGGCATGAATTAACAATTGAGGAAATCATCGAAAATTTGAGCCAAGATAAGATTCCGATGATCGCAGATCCTCTCTTTCAAGCTACTGTAACGCTTGAAAATGGAGAAGAGACTGTCTTAACAGGTTTAAATGAAATTACTTTTAGAAGAAGTATTAAAACTATTAAGGCTGATGTTTACCTCAACAAACAGCTATTTGAAAGGTTCAATGGTGATGGACTCTGTGTTTCAACTCCAACGGGCTCAACTGCTTATAACAAGTCATTAGGGGGACGAAGGTTATCAGACACCTAAGATTGAAACCAGAGCGGCTATTTTTAAGGATGCCAAGATTCTTTTGGTCAGAGAAAGGATGGCTCAGGAATGGTCGCTTCCAGGTGGTTGGAATGATTACGATCAAACTACCGCACAAAATTGTGTTAAAGAAGCAAAAGAAGAGTCAGGCAGAATTGTGAAGCCGGTTAAATTGATCGCGGTGCAAGATAGAAATCATCATAATAAACCAATTTTAGCTACTAATGTGACGAAGACTTTTTACTTATGTAAGGAAATTAGTGGAGAATTTGTGTCAAATGATGAAACCGATGCGTGTGACTATTTTGCACTAGATAATTTGCCTAAGCTATCACTTGACCGAAATACGAAGGAACAAATCGAAATGTGTTTCAAGGCAAGCAAGGATCCTAATTGGCAGACTTTATTTGAATAAAATGAAATAAACCGGAGATGCAAAATCCTCGGTTTATTTGTTTGACTGTTTCTAAATTCTAATCAGCTCATTAATATCATGACAATTCTTTAATGCTTCTTGATACTGCTCGTGGATCTTAGGCGTAACACGTTTTCCGTCAATGGAAGGCACCATATGAATATCTTCAGTTCCTGCATCAATGGCAGTCTTGAAATACCACATTTTATAATGCAAGAAATCCAATTGTTTCTGCAATACGTCAATTTGCTTAACAACGCTAGCTTCTTCTTGATCTAACAGATCATAGCGCGCGTTCAATGTCACATCACCCTGCATGCACAGATCGATAAAATGACGAATTTCTTTAATCGTCATCCCACATTTTTTCGTACAAGAAATTACTTCAAGAAAATTAAATGCAGCCAAGTTGGCACAAGAGTTTAATACAATTCCTGAAACTGAATCCGATAAGCAAGAAGCAAAAGCTAGAGAGATCTTAGGTTCTGCAGGCAAGAACTTAGTCATTCATAGTGACTGGAAGTTTGACAATGGAAAGAACATTCACGTTGGTGATAATTTCCTAGCAAATTATAATTAGACGGTACTTGATGTTGGTAAAGTAACAATCGGTGATAATGTCTGGATTGGACCTAACACTGATATTTACACCGTTAACCACCCAGTCACTGCAATGGGGCGTCGTGATCATTTGGCTAAGGTTTTGCCGGTCACTATTGGAAACGATGTGTGGCTTTGTGGCAAGGTTACCGTTTGTCCTGGCGTCACGATCGGCAATAATGTAGTAGTTGCGGCTAGTTCAGTCGTGATTCACGATATACCAGATAATGTGATGGTTGCAGGTAACCCAGCTAGAATGGTGAAAAAGGTAGATTTTGAGTAAGATTGGTCTTTGTAATTTCACTTATAAAAGAAATTCCGGTAAAAAAGTTCACTTAAGTTCAGCCATTTCCCCTGATTATTGAACCTTATTACCAGATTGCTCCTTTCCTATATCTTTTGATCTGAAAAGAACAGACAATAGAATTAACAAAAGAAAGGACGAATATCATGAAATTATTAATTGCTGGTGCAGGTTTTATTGTTAGTGACTTTTTACAAATTACCAAAGATTTACCAAAGACAGACATTGTTGGCATTACTGGTACACCTAATGATCTTGATCAGATGAAAGAATATCAAAATAAATATCACATTGAAGAATGCTTTACTGATTATGATCAAGCACTAAAGGAGACTGCAGCCGACACCGCCTATGTGGCTGTCCCTAACTTTTTGCATTATGCTTTTACTAAGAAGGCTCTAGAAGCTGGCAAAAATGTTATCTGTGAAAAGCCATTTACTGTAAAGTATGATGAATTCAGAAAACTTAAGAATTTAGCCGAAGAAAAGAAATTGATTCTAGTTGAAGCGATTACCAATCAATATTTGACTAACTATAAAGTGTTAAAAGACCATTTAAGTGACCTAGGACAAATAAAAATTGTTTCAATGAACTACTCGCAGTATTCTCACCGTTACGATGCTTTCAAGCAAGGCAAAATTTTGCCAGTTTTCGATCCCAAAAAGGGTGGCGGTGCCTTGATGGATTTGAACATTTACAACATTCACTTTATAGTGGGATTGTTAGGGATGCCAAAGAGTGTCGAATATAAGGCCAACATTGAACGTGGAATCGACACTTCCGGTGTACTTAATCTTGATTATGGCAATTTCAAGGCTGTCTTGATCGCCGCAAAGGATTGTGCTGCCCCTGTTAATTCATTAATTGAAGGGGATGAAGGCACTATTCAAGTTGATGGTCCAGCCAATGTGATGGATTCCTTTGATATTTTCAAGGATCAAGATAAGACTCACATTGATGAAAAAGTATATCCTCATCGTATGTATGAAGAATTTAGAGCTTTTGAAAAGATGATTGATGATCATGATCTAGTAAAAGACAAAGAAGCATTAGATCATAGTGATCAAGTAATGCAAGTTGTTCAAAAAGCCATTGATAGTGCTGGTTTAAAGTTAGAGTAGGTGAGAAAGATGAAGTTTAATTCATTGATGCATGTAAACATCATAGCCAAAGATTGGGATAAAATGGTAGATTTTTATCAAAATAAACTTGGCTTCAAAAATCTAGTTTTGGTTAAATATGGTGAATACCTTAATCGACCGGATCGTCCAGAGCAACAAAAGATTGCGCAAAAGCATCCCGAACGGATCATGTATGGCTATTTTGAAATCTGTTCTGGTCAATTCATCGAGATGTTTCCTAAGAGTGAAGCCCAGAATGACGATGTAGAGTGGAATGATCGTACAGGGTTGAATCACTTTGCATTGACAGTTAACGATATTGATAAGACTTTTAAGGAGTTCAAAGAAAAAGGCCTACCACTAATGAGTGATAAGCCAACTAAGGGTCCATCTGAAACCTGGCAATTTTGGTCACATGATCCAGATGGTAATTATTTCGAAGTGATGCAGTTTACTGACAAGTCGTATCAAATAAATGGACACATTGATAAGTAATTACAAGATTGTATTTTTATACAAAAAGGCAAAGATCAAATCAAATACATATTCAAACGCAAATTGAGAGAAGAAGGTCGCAACTTTCTTCTTTTTTTCTTCGCTCGGAATCGTAATCAGTAAATCAACTTTATCCTTGTAGATAGTATTAGGCTTAGACGTGATCAAAATGGTTTGACAATGTTGTTGTGCTTCATTTATTTCATAGCCAAATTCACGTTCATAGTTCTCATAACTAGTAAAAACCGCAAGATCATTTGGTCTAACTCGTCTAACAATATGATCTTCTTCGCCATTTTCATTGGCAAAAATTGGAAAGATATTCAATTTATTTACCTTATTAATAAAGCTTTTGACAGTAATACCAGTGTCACCGACACCAAACATAAACACACGGTTGGAATCCATGATCATCTCTGCAGCCTTCATGATTTTAGAGGTATCAATTTGATCACGCAGTACAGTCATACTGTTTAGGTATAAGTTAGCTATGGAGTTTTTGATAGTTGCAGGGTCGTCGATAGGTGAGAAGGGAAAACTGAAGTCTACGTTGTTATCAAGATAATGATTGTTTTCGCGTTCTTTGATAATTTTGACCTTTAGATCTTTGAAGCCATTGCAATTGACCTTGTGACTTAGACGAATAATTGTGGCATTGGATGTGTGAGATTCTTTAGCCAAATCTGTAATTGTTAGATTATCGATGTCATTAATGTGGTGTTCAATGTAATGAATGACGTCTTTTTCGGTGTTTGTGTATTTGATGTTTTTAGGGAATAGTTGCATAGTTTTTTTGTCTTTCTTTATTACTTAGTCCTAATTATAAATCAATGCCTTTTATGCATAAATAAACAAAATAAATAGGTACTTCACACCAAATATATTCTCACTTATACTTGATTTAACAAATATGAAAGCAAAGGAGTAATGAATATGGCTTGGAATAAAGAGGTTCTTGCAAAACTTAATGAAGTAGCTACTGTACAGAATCATCCAAACGATGATCAAGGTAAATCATTTCAAGATAATCCAATTTGGGTTGTAACCAATGATGACAAGGTTTATCTCAGAGCAGGTAAGGGCAAAGAAAGTAAATGGTATCAATCTGGAATTAAGAATGGCGGAAGCATTGAATTAGATGGTCAAAACTTTGACGTTGACTATGTTTCGGTTGATGATCCAGCAGAGATTTCTGCAGTAACTGAAGCATATTTGAAGAAATACCATGGTCAATATCCAATCGACATGATGATTTCAGATAAATGTGCTGATGCGACAGTTGAATTAAGACTTAAATAAATGAAAAGATCGTAGTTCTTATGAGCTACGGTCTTTATTTGTATGTTATTCTTCTGTATTATCTATTTCTTTTCCGTATTTAAAAATTAAAAAAGTTGTGTTACTAATGAAATTAACCAAATTGCTGTTAAAGTGCCGGAAATAGCAATAAGAATATATGAAAACTGCGGATTTTCTTTGTTGTAAAATAATAAAATTATGTTGTATAAAATGATAATTTGATTAATGAAAATATAAAGTTTTAAGAATAACTAGAGGATAGAAAGATGAAAGTTGAGCTAACACGATTTCGAATTAAAAAAGGTAAAGAAGAAAAAGCACAGGAATGGATGGATTTCTTAAATAGCCATCATGAAGATACCGTTGCTACGATGAAAAATGAAAAGATGTATGTCGAAAGTGTTTTTAAAGAGGAAAATGCAGACGGTTACACGTACTTCTATTGGTATTCAGTACAAGGTGAAAATGGGCAAACAGTAGAACAATCAGATAGTTACATTGATAAGAAGCATATTGAATATTGGGATGAGTGTATCGATGAGACGTATCATTCTGTAGATATGGTATTAGAGGAGAACTTGATCGCTCCTGCTGTTGAAAAAGTTATTAAAGATAATAACTAATTTTTTGAAAATTAAATAAGGAGTATGTATGAAGGAAGAGCGATATATTTTACAAAAAGATAGTAATTCTAAAGCCGTCATTGAACCAAATTATGAAAATCTACCCTTTAAATTTCATTCGACATTGCTTTATGCATTTGTTCCTAAAGAAGACATTGATGATTTCTTGAAAGAAATTCCGCACAAAGTATTAGGTAGCTACGATACAATTTCTTTTCAACCTAATGTTTATGAAATCGAAAGTGCTGGTAAATATTTCACCTTATGTCAAGCACCACTTGGAGCATCTGCCGCTACACAATTATTAGATTGGTTAATTGCTTATGGTGTTAGAAAAGTACTAGCTTTTGGTAATGCAGGAGCAATTACTGATCTACCCGAAAATGCGATATTTATTCCAACTCAAGCTATTAGAGATGAAGGAACTTCTTTTCATTATTTAGAAGATAGTCTAAGAGTTGATCTAAATTCTCAGTTTTTAAGCAGAATAGAAGAACGACTTGACGAACTTGATCTAAAGTATGACAAAATAACGACTTGGACAACAGATGGTTTCTTTAGAGAAACACCTAAGAAGGTTGCACAATTTCGTCAATTAGGTGCCAGTACAGTAGAAATGGAATGTTCTGCATTAGCTGCATGTGCTCAATTTAGAAAAGTGGATTTTGCGCAAATCTTGTTTACTGCGGATACTTTAGCAAATGAAAAAGATTATGATCCACGGGATGGTGGTACAGATTCACATCGTCGAGGATTAGATATTTGTTTTGAAATATTGAAAAGACTATAGAATTCTATATTTAATGATGATAAGAGGTGGACAATCTATGCGATTATTAGTGGTCAGACATGGTCAAAGTGAAGCCGATATATTGAAAGTATGTGAAGGTCGTGCAAATTATTCTTTAACAAAATTTGGACATGAACAAGCAGAAAGAACAGCAGAGTATATTTTCAAGAACTACAAAGTAGATAAGATTTATTCAAGTTCTTTAAAACGAGCAGTGCAAACAGCAATGCACATATCGAAGAAAACTAATATTAAAGTCATTCAAGAAGATAATTGCAGGAATTTAATAATGGCTTAAGAGCGGGGGTAGAATATAAATTAGCTTACGAAAAATATCCCAATATATCAACTGCAATACATGAATCGCACTATCAGCAAGAAAGTGAACTTGAATTTAGAATGAGGGCCGAGTATGTTCTCTCAAAAATCCTTAGTGAGAATGAACCTGCTTCAACAATAGTAATAGTTAGTCATGGTGGAATGATTATGCGATTATATCAAGCTTTTCTTAAACTACCAGTAGGATCAAATGTTAAGTTGATTACCGGGGATGCTGGAATTCATGATTGGTCAATTGAAGATGGACAACAGTTTATAAACTATTCTAATTTTCCCCATTTTTATCGAATTAAATTAACGCCATCAAATATAGCTGCTGAAGCAGAAGCTGCCGCAAAGAAGTAAATATAATATAAAATCTCGAATAAGCGTGAAAGAGTCTGATAATATCAGGCTCTTTTTGCTAGGGAAAAATACCGATGACCTTCACTAAAAAGATCGTCGGCGTTTTCATATCTATTATCTTAAAGCATACTATGCTTCTTCATTCTTTCTTCAAAGATGCCATTAACCAAATCAGTCATTTCTTGTTTTTGACTATCAGTTGGTTCACCATCTTCAAATGCCTTGTATAACTCTGAATGTTCTCTAGCAATTAACTTGCAAGTATTATCAGTAGCATGCTTTCTAAAGATCTTTGGAATTTTCTTCAAATATTCTGGTTTAACTAGAGCAATAATTTTCTCGTTAGTTGTCATTACACTAACCTCCAAATAAAGGTTAAAAGATATTTTAAACTTAACACTTTAATCTTTCAACCTATTTCTTCCATTTAAAAGAGAAGAGCTTCTTCTTATTTTCTTTATCTTTAAAATGCTTTTTAACCTTCGGAACCACTTCATTACCGTAGATTTCAATTACCTTCATAATATCTTCGTGTGGCATAGAAGCAATTGGTAAATGCAGTAGAAACGAGTCACCCCCAACGTTTCCATCATTCTGATAATCTTATTTGCTACAGTCTCACTATCACCAACAAACATTACACCATCATCGGCAATACCTTCAAGATATTGGTCATAAGTCATCCCAGTCCAATTTGGTCGTTCCTTACTGATCGCATCAACAAGTAACTTAGTTGGGTAGAAGTATTCCTTGATTGCTTTGTCTTTATCATCACTTAGCCAGCTCCATGAGTGAGCCGCAATTGGCATTTTACTTAAATCTTGTCCTGTTCTTTCCGCAACTGCTTTGTAAAGTTTGATCAAAGGTGCGAAGTGTTCCATCTTGCCGCCGATAATTGCATAAACGATAGGTAAGCCCATCTCAGCTGCACGAATCGTTGACGCAGGGCTACCGCCAGTAGCTAGTGAGATTGGTAAAGGCTTCTCAGGGCGAGGGTAGATACCAGTATGATCTACCTTAGGTGTGAACTTGCCACCAGGCCAATTCAGAATTTCGTTTTTGTTTATTGCTAACAACATATCCAGCTTTTCTTTGAACAAGTCATTATAATCATTTAAATCATAACCAAATAAGTCAAAAGCTTCAGTGAATGAACCGCGTCCAGCCATGATTTCGATTCGACCAGGAGCAATAGTATCCATTGTGGCGTATTGCTCATAAACTCTGATTGAATTAATCGTTGGCAAGTTGTTCGTTGCACTAGAAAGATGGATTTGCTTTGTCTTTGAAGCGGCCATTGCTAGAACTATCTCAGGTGCAGAGACTGCGAAGTCTTTTCTGTGGTGTTCACCAATTGCATAAGCACCAATGCCTAATTTATCTGCTAAAACTATTTCATCAACTAAATCTCTAATTCTTTGGTCATGACTGATTGCCTTGCCAGTCTTTTCAAGTGGGGTTGTTTCTCCAAAAGTTGAAATACCTAATTCTACATTCATGGTAGGTCACTCCTTTAAATTTTTTCTTTAAGAATATTGCTAGCTTACTTTTAGTAACTAAAAATATCATGTGTTTTTAAAAAAGACAACTACCTGTTTAATTCATGAATGAGGCCAATAAAACGCGCCAGAACTAATTTCTGGCGCACTTTTATTATTTTAAGTTAGCGCTGATACAAAACTCTGACTTTCATACCAGCGTTGAAGATGCCAACTACCGCACTGCAAAGAGCAACAATAAATAAACTTACTATCCAACCAATCAAGTTCATTTTATTAATTGAATTCTACTGGGGCTTGTTGAAGGTAATGGCAATAGTGATACCGATATAGTAGAGAAGCATCCCGCCATACAAACAAGAAATCGCAAACAATGAATTAGCTTATTTTTCACTAATAAACTTCAATGAGACAGTGATCAGGCTCAGGCCAAACAAAATAAAGTAGTGAAGATAGATTAATAAATTACCAGTTTGTCCGGTCTTCTTTTCTTCAATTAAGTGATCGAACTCTGCGATGTAAGCAAAGAATAAGCTAGCAACAGTAAAGAAGACAAAAATTGAGTTAATTGAGGAATTGCTTGGCTTAAAGTAATCAGCAATACCAATGATCGTCTCACCAAACGTAATAATGATCAGCAAAGTCAATCTTTCAAGTAAGTGAGAGAAGATAATCGGATGCTTCTTAGTATATTTACCTGTAAAGCTTGGTAAGATCCAGCTGATGATTATCCCAAAAAGGCAACTAATCTGGCCCAACCAGCATTTGAAAGACCACCAATCAATAAAGTCAAAGTTCTAAATAACAAAATTCCACTGAAAACTTTGGCGATATCTTTATCGGCTTGATAATCTGCTTTGAAATAAACAATCAAATACTGTAAAAGTAGGGTGAGTGATAAAAGACTAGCAGCCATAAAGAATGTAGTCATATTTTCGGAACTGGTATTGCCAAATGAATTTGTCATGTAGAGTAAAATCATCATATCAACAAAGTAAAAGGCAATATCCGTCCAGCTTGATGAGCCAAATCTATTGGTAAAAACGGATTGAACCATCCAAGAGTTAATGAACACGATGACAACTACTGCAAAAATCAAAAATGAAATTGGTGAAACTGTCCCATGACTCAAATGGTGAATTAGACTTGTTGCTTGCGAAATCATGTAAGCAAACACCAAGTCATAGAACAGTTCAATCATCGTGACACGTTTGGTCAATTGGGGCATATCTATCATTTCCTTTCCTATTTTTTATAATAATTATAATTGACCATCTGAGCAGACAGAAGCATTTATTCATTAAAATAATAATTGCTAAAGCCTATGATTTTATTAGTTTTAAATAATTGCTACCAAGTAGTAGAATGACAAGTGTTAATACAAAATTGAGTTATAGAAAGGCACAAAAAATGTGTACATCAATTTGTTATAGTCCAAGTGATCACTATTTTGGTAGAAATCTTGATTATGAAATTGCTTATGGTCAAAAGGTAGTTATCGTACCAAGAAACTATGAATTTGAATACAGAGAATTGCCAACGCAAAAGTCTCACTACGCTTTTATCGGTGTTTCCGTGGTTAATGATGATTATCCACTTTTATGTGATGCTATTAATGAAAAGGGGCTGGGTATTGCTGGTTTAAACTTCCAAGGTCCTAATCACTACTTCCCAAAGATGGAAGGTAAGAAGAATATTACTTCTTTTGAATTAACGCCATATTTGTTAAGCAACTGCGAAACTACCGATGATGTTAAGGAAATCTTAGCTGATGCAAGTATTTTAAACGTTAGCTTTTCAGATAATTTACCTGTAGCTGACTTGCACTGGATTTTAAGTGATAAATCTGGCAAGAGCATCGTAGTTGAATCCACTAAGTCAGGTTTGCACGTTTACGACAATCCAGTTCATGTTTTAACTAACAATCCTGAATTTCCAGATCAATTGATCAAGTTGAGTGATGTTACTCCACATAATCCTAAGAACACTTTAGTTCCTAATGTCGATCTCAACTTGTACAGTAGAGGTCTTGGTACTCACCATTTGCCTGGTGGTATGGATTCAAGTTCTCGTTTTGTTAAAGTCGCTTTCGTTTTGTCACATGCTCCTAAGGGGAAGGATGAAGCAGAAAACGTAACTAACTACTTCCACATTTTGCATTCTGTTGAACAACCTAAAGGCTTGGATGAAGTAGAAGACAATCGCTATGAATACACTATGTATTCTGATTGTATGAACTTGGATAAAGGCATTTTGTACTTCACTACTTATGACAATAACCGGATCAATGCAGTAGATATGCATAAGGCAGATTTGGATTCAAAGGACTTGATTTGCTACGACTTGTTCAAGAAACAAGATATTGAATATATGAATTAGATTGAAAAGAGAGAATTCGAAAATGAATTCTCTTTTTTTATTCTGCTTTTGTTTGATATCTAACAAAAGCAGATCTATTATATGTTAGACACCTAACACAAATGAAGGGAGTAGTAAATGGAACCGATAAAGAAATTAGTTAAACAGGCAATAACACAAATTGAACGAGAACGTGATCACTTTGCCACTAGTTTAAACATTACTGGCACGCAAATGTCCGTTATTGATTATTTATCAAATATGCCTAATTACACGGCTAGTCAAAATGAAATAGAGCAAGAATTCGATATTCGTCGCTCCACAACGACCATCATGGTCCAAAGAATGGAGAAGAGAGGGTTAATTGAGCGAATTGCTAGTCCAGATGATAAAAGACAAAAATTAGTTAAATTAACACAGAAAGCTCAAGCTTTAGTTCAAAAAATTCATGAGTATATGAAGCAAGATGATTTGAAACTAAGAGCTAACTTTACTGATGAAGAATTAGAAATTACTAGAAAGGTGTTGAACGTAATTAAAAATGGTTAAATCAAGTGATAAAATTCCTGCAAAAGTTTTTGCGGCGATAGTTGCGACAGGATTAATGTCATTCTGTGGGGTTATCGTTGAAACATCCATGAACATTGCCTTTCCCACATTGATGAGGGAGTTTGGTGTTTCAACCAATGTCATATCATGGATGACATCAATTTATCTATTGGCAATTTCAATTATTGTGCCAATCTCTGCGATTTTAAAAAGTAGTTATAAAACGAAAAATTTGTTTTTAACAGCTAACGTTTTATTTCTGCTAGGACTTATCGTTGATGCAATTGCGCCATCATTTGTTTTCTTACTCTTAGGTAGAGTAATTCAAGGAATTGCAACAGGGATTGCCTTACCACTAATGTTCAACATCATTTTGGAACAAGTTCCTAAGTCAAAGATTGGGACAATGATGGGCGTAGGCAACTTGATCACGGG
>OBLI01003268.1_pt1 | contig 12646 bp, 16 predicted proteins | sample 1519701 | NCBI WGS metagenome assembly OBLI01 (sample SAMEA3663005, study PRJEB22513) | pig gut metagenome | biome: pig gut; feature: pig-associated habitat; material: faeces | place: France | collected 2012 | reverse complement strand
AACTTCATCGCTGCGCACCTCCTTTAATTCCAGCGGCGCTTTTCAATGCCCTGCGCCGTGAGGAACAGAAACACTGCCGTCGCGGTCAGGTAATAGACCAGCGTCGGAATAGAGAAGCTATTGTTGACAAAATCTTCAAAGGGCGTGAAGAGGCACAGGGCGCTCAGCACCGCGCTGAACGCCTCGGTCAGCCAGGTGCTCTTCACGAGGAAAAGGCCCGTCAGCCCCAGGCAGCACACTGCAAAGGCCAGACACCCCAGAACAAAGCTCCGGGTACGCAGCCCGGCAAGGAGCGATGCCGCACCCGCGATACCCACAAAGACGACCAGCGCCACCGCGCTGCCCGCATTGAACAGGCTGCGCAGGCTGGGCATCATATAGGCCAGCAGCAGCACTGAGAAGCCCGCCACCGCCGCGATGATGGGGTTTTCGGTCAGGCCGGAGAGGAACTCGCCGATGGCAATGGCCGCACAGCCCAGCAGAAAATAGCACAGCAGGCCCGCGAAGTTCGCGGCCAGCGCGGTGACTGTTCCGCCCAGTGCCCAGAGGATGAGGATCATCACGGCGTCCACAAGGCACGGCAGAGCAAACACGGCGCACATCGCGAAGAACTTGCCCAGCACCACGCCCCAGACGGAGACCGGGCTGGTCAGCAACAGCTGGTCGGTGCGGCTGCGGCGCTCTTCGGCCAGCGACCGCATGGTCAGGACCGGAATGTAGAGCAGCAGCATGAAGATCGTGCGGTAAAGCGTGTAGTAGCTGAAATCCGTCAGGCCGTAGCCGAGGTTCAGCGCCAGAAAATAGATGCCCGACGACGCCAGCAGGAAGGCTGTGAGCAGATAGCCGAGCATCCCGTGGAAATAGCTGCGGAGTTCCCGCTTGAAAATGGCGTTCATTCGTCTTCCTCCCCTGTGCTCTCCTCGGTCTCGCCGCCGGTCAGTTCCAGGAAGACTTCTTCCAGACTCCTGCCGTCCGCCGTCAGCTCCTGCAGACTGCCCGATGCCGCCAGCCTGCCTTTGGACAGGATCAGCACCTGCTGGCAGACCGCCTGCACCTCGCTCAGAATATGGCTGGACAGGATGACCGTGTGGGCCTGCCCCAGCTCCCGGATGAGTTTGCGGATCTCGATGACCTGCGCCGGGTCCAGGCCGACGGTAGGCTCATCGAGGATGATGAGTTTCGGGCTGCCCAGCAGCGCCTGTGCAATGCCCACCCGCTGCCGGTAGCCCTTGGAGAGGCTGCGGATGAGCCGGGGCAGGACCTTTTCCAGCCCGGTGCGGCGGGCTGCGCTGCGCACCTGCTCTTTCCGCTCGGCCTTCTTGACGCCCTTGAGCTCGGCCGCAAAGTCCAGATATTCCTGCACTGTCATCTCCGGGTAAAGGGGCGGCTGCTCCGGCAGATAGCCGACGCACTTCTTTGCCGCATCGGTCTCCTCCGGCAGCGGGTGCCCCGCCACCGTGACCTGCCCGCTGGTAGCGGACAGATATCCGGTCAGGATGTTCATAATGGTGGACTTGCCCGCACCATTCGGCCCCAGCAGGCCGCAGATGCCGCCATCTGCCACTGCAAAGGAAACATCCTCTACCGCCAGACGGTGCCCGTATTTTTTGGTAAGATGAGAAACTTCGATCACAAATAACGCTCCTCTCAAAGGCCGCGCAGAACGCGATGGATTTCGTTGCTGGTTTATTTTAGTCTGCAAATGTGATGAAAATAAGATAAAGTCGTGTAAGTTCCGAAAGGTTCCACCGTTCGCACTTTTCTGCCTCAACACGCAAAAAAACGCCGCCTCCGCAAGGGAGACGGCGCTTTGGAAAAGACCAGTAAAATTACTTACGGCCGAAGCGCTTGTTGAAGCGCTCAACACGTCCGCCGGTGTCGACCAGCTTCTGCTTACCAGTGTAGAAAGGATGGCACTTGGAGCAAACTTCGACGTGGATCTCAGGCTTGGTGGAACGGGTCTTGATGACGTTGCCGCATGCGCAGGTGATGGTGCAGTCAACGTAATTCGGATGGATACCCTGCTTCATTCTTTTTCACCTCATTTCTGGTTCTGACGTATTGGGGCCATATTATCAATGTATGTGCCCATCACAACCTTCAATATCGGCTACCCCCACGAGCGGCCTTGGAAACGATTGCTTAAATATTATAGCACAACTTTTGAAAAATGCAAGGGGAAATTTTTAAGTTTTGGTCGTTCAGCGACAAAAATCTCCTGTACGCATCGGGAACTGCACCCCAAATAAATACAGGAGATCCATCGCCTTGCGTTCAACTTATTTATCGCCATGGAGCCATAATCCCACATTTTTTATAGCGATAAACAGAAGTCAAATTTCCAGCAATTCCAATTTGTTCCTTTATATACTTTCATATACTTCGATACCGCGAAATATTTTACCCCACCCGCTGCCGCTTATCCAGCCGCATTTTATCAGCGATCATCGCAATGAACTCGCTGTTGGTAGGCTTACCGCGCAGGTTATGGATGGTATAGCCAAAGTAGCTGTTGAGAGTGTCCACGTCTCCCCTGTCCCATGCCACCTCAATGGCGTGGCGGATGGCACGCTCCACGCGGCTGGCGGTGGTACCGTTTTTCTTGGCGATCTCCGGGTAGAGCCGCTTGGTCACGGCGTTGATGTACTCCGGCTCGTTCATGGTGAGCAGGATGGCATCCCGCAGGAACTGGTATATAATAGGTAGGCAATAAATTCAGTCAAAAATCTCTGTATTTATCGGTGTGCGTGCAAATGATTCATTATGCTACCAGTATACGACTTCTACGCTCAAATTGCAACATTTTCTAGGGCAAAAATAAAAGACCCTGTAATTTTCATGGCAGCCCTAGAGGACTAGCATAAATATCACAGGGTCTTTCTTCATCTTACCGGCCACTCCAATCTAAAACAGACCTATCGGGTCCTCGATAAGCGCCAGATGAAACTATTTCAGGCAGTCGGAGAAAAACATTCAGTCAGGATATCACTCGCCTTTTTCTCCCGCCTCAAATATCAGTTACTTCCCGTTCCGCTTGCGCAGCCGGTCGTACTCGGCATCTGCCGCAATTGCCTCCTTGGTGAAGGAGTTGTTATTCCACCAAGCGATGAGGGCCGCGATGGTCGTAATGCCTGCCGTAACCAGCTGCTCCACGGTAGCGCTCTCAATGGGCAGCGGACTCTTGCCCATGGCGCTCAGCAGCTGATTGGTAAGCGCCAGCAGCAGAACAGCAGTTCGTGCAATGGTACCCGCAGTAATGTTGAAATTCATAGTGTTAGCTCCTTTCGTGTTCGCGTGTTTCGATATCAGACACCCGATGGTTAAGTACCTGAATATCTCTTTGGATCACAGGGATTTTCTCCGCAAAGCCGTTGTGCTTGCGTACTTCGCGGGTCAGTTCCTCGATCTTGTACTCCATGACCGCATTGGATTTTGAATTTGCGATCAATACGCCGATCAGCGTCACCGCTCCGGCAATGATGGCGGAAAGGATGGTCTCCATTGGCATCACCCCTTCCACCGGCTCTTTTCTTTGCGCACGTCCACGTGCACCCAGCCGTTTGCTCTTCCAAGGCCGGGAGGATAGATGCCCACACCTCCCCTGCCCGCAAGCAGCTTGTCCGCGTAGGCATACACCTGCTCCACGCTGATGCACTGCACCTGAATGTCCGCCGCCTTGCCGTAAAGATGCTGGCTGTACTTGGCGGCATTCTTCTGTTTAGCGTTCCAGCTTGCCGTGCGGAATGCACTCGTTATGGTCACAGGCTTATTGAAGTGGGTACGAATCTTCTCCAGAATCTCCACAAGCTCTGTATCCACGAAAATGGGGTCAGAGCCGTCTCGACAATAAAACTCCCGAACTTTGAAGTGTTCCGAGAGCTTCAGGTTGCCATTCTTCAGAAGAGAATATGCTTCGATGCTCATACGCCCTCCTTATTCCTCGGAGGTCACATCTGCTTCCTCACTTGCACCCTTAGCGTTGCTCTCGGTCTCCACCGTAACAGGAACCTGAGGAGTCTCAGTAACCGGCTCGGCTGCCACGGCCACTTCTTCCTCTTTCTGTACGGGATAGCTTTCGCCGGTAATTTCCTCGTACTCGTACTCCGTGATCCAGCCCTTCTTGACCGCATTCTCGACCTGACGCTTCTTCCAGAAGCCGCCCTTATAATACGTACGAACCAGATTGAACTTCTTGCTGTGATTTGCCATTTTGAACTCCTCCTTACAGCTCGGGGTCAACCATCATGCTCAGATAATCCAGCTGTGCCTTCAGAGCCATCTGCTCCAGTTCCTCTGCCGGAATATCCCGCAGGATGAACCACCACTCTTCACCCATCTTGCTGATCTGCACCAGTTCCATATTCTCATGCTTCTCGATGGTGTCACCGCCCTCGATGGTCACTTCTGTCAGATTGTCCTCGAACATCTCTTTGGTGACTTCGGTGGTACTGATGAAGTTGTTACCGTTCAGCTTCAGGCTGCCGAGGGATGTGCCATCAGCCAACGTAACCTTCCATGCCCTCTCTTCCATGTTACACTCCTTCCGAACAGCTTCACGTACAGGCTGTTCATTTTATAGATTTGGTCGCGGCTCATATACTTGTAGTTCCCGCTGAGCCAGGAGCGAAAATAACCATCAATTTCTTCCATGGTTACGATTCCTTTGTCCAGCAGGCGCTTATAAGCCTTTAGTTTACGGCGTTCTCTTGTGATTGCTTTTGGGTGAATCCGCCGAACAACGATTCCATTTTGAAGCAACGTGTACTTTACCTGAAGGTAACGGTAGTCGCTGGAAAGTTTGCAAATATGTGTCTTTTTCTCGTTGAGAATCAGCCCATACTCTGCTGCAATTTTCTTGATGCCTTCCAAAACTCCCAGAAGCACTTCTTTGCTCCGATGGATGATATGCATATCGTCAGAATAGCGGCCTTGATGCTTCATGCCGCGGACAATTTTACAGTAATTATCGATTCGGTAAGGAAATGTGATACCAATGTTTTGCGCCAGCTGGTTGCCAATATCGGCTCCCTTTGCCATCATCTTTTCACCGGTCAAAAGCTCTTTCGGCACGCCCATGTTCATAAAAGGGTCAACCTTGCCATTCATCATGGCTTCAATGTCCTCGTCCGAGAATCGGCTGACATCCATCTCGAACGTCTTGAAAATTTCATCCATCAAGTCCTCGGTGATAAGCCGAAGTTCATCACTCAGACCACTCTTTTCGAGTAGCTCATGAAGCACCGCCTTACACGGTTCATGCTGAATGTTCGCATAGTACCCGCTGAAGTCGATAAAAAGCACATACCCTTCATTCGTTCCTTCTTCGCGGTAGTAGTTACGCAGGTCATTTTCAAAGCGTCTTCGATGGAATGCAACACCCTTTCCCTTTTGGGATGCCGAATTGTCGTACTGTAGAAACTTTTGTAGATATGGAGTCAGTACCTCGTCACAAATTACATGATTCACCGCCTTGTCAGGGGTCACGATGCTGGAAATGAGGCGTTCCTTTCCTCGCTCACGATATCGGAACTTCATACTCCCTTTCGGATGGTAAGTTCCATTTTGAAGTGCCTTCTGTAATTTTGCTGTGATGAGAAGCTGATTCAACTTATAAAGTTTCGAAGCATACTTAAACTGGGAGCCACTCATTGCGCGGTCTCCCGCATCATAGAGAACGTTTGTGTCGTAATAAGGATTCATTTTGCCTCATAAACTGCGCTGTAAGTTCATCGGTCGTAACCGGAACCGTCACAGTTATCATTCATCGGGGGATTATCTCCCGAACGGATAGCCTTTCCTTTCCCATTGCCGTGCAGGGAATCCTGTCCATAATGCACGGATGTGAAATCGGGACGAACGCCATTCTCATTCGAAGCGTTGTTGTAGTTCGCATTACCGTTGTTATTCACATTCGCGAAGTACGTAGACGAAACTTTTCAAAGGCTACCCGATTGTTGTTATTCGGTCTTTGCGGCTGCCTGAATGTGCGGTAGGAAACGCCCGTTATCAGATTGCCGCAATTTTTTAATGAGATTGAAGTCTTTCTCAAGCTTCAATACAATGCGCGTGTATTTATTTTTGTCAGCAGGCAGAACTTTTGCAATATAGTTCAGTTCGTCCTGGAGCACATTGCAGCATTCCAGCGCTTTGTCCAGTTGCAGTCTGCGCTCCTCAAACTCACTCATATTGACAGGGCTGATCGTATTGGCTGCCCGAAGGTGTGCCGATATTCCACGAGAAAGCATCAGAACCTCGTCCCGCTCTTTCTCAATAAACCACATACTAAAGTCCTGATTAGTCTCCCGAAGTTGAGCTGCAGCTCGTTCCCGCAGCGCATCGTCCTGAATATAATCTGTGACTTTACGGATGTGCTGTTCCAGCCGTTTTTCGCTGTACCCAAAAGTCAGCATCAACTCCGTTGTAATTTCAGAGCGAATATTCTGGGCCAGTGCCAAAGCATCCAATGAGGTCGCTTTTCTCCTACTTTTAGGAATATTAGACACGCAAAAATCCTTCTTTCAAACAAAAAAATAACGGCGGCGCAAGGCCGCCTGATGATTGATCAACCGATGGGGAAAGCGGGACGAACGCCACTCCCACTCGAAGCGTCGTTGTAGTTCGCCTTACCGTGGTTATGCACAGTCGCGAAGTACGTAGACGAAACTACATCCCGCAGCAAGAACCACTGGCGGTTCGAGATCAGATGCGGTGCAAGCTGGAACAGGGGCAGCTGGCTCTTCTCCACAGTATAGTTCGTGGGAATCGTGCTGCCGTCGCAGCCAGGAGCAAAGATACGGCTGCCGTAGACCATGTTCTCGTTCATCAGCTCCACATCACTATCGAACCATGCGCCGCCAGAAGGCTTACCGTTGGTCACAGCATTGGTCAGGTAGACGCGATGGGTCAGCACATGGTCTGCGCCAAATACTGCAATTGCCCTCTCCTTGGCCTGTGCCAGACCTTCAAGGCGCATCAGGCTGTTGGCATAGCCGCCCTCGGTCGTATTGGTTGCGTTCATGTTGTGGGTGTACAGCGAGGTGTCCGGTACGATGACCGCATGGTGACGATCGAAACTGGTGTCACCGCACTTCAGGTAATAGTCAAAAGCGGCGATACGATAATTCACGCCGCCATTGGACCAGTAGTCACCCACGTACAGGTCGTCAAAGGTGCCCGCCTTGATGGCTGCCAGCTGTGCCTCCGTGGGAGCAGAACCCAGGTTCTTACCACGGAAGATGCCGTTGTGTGCTGCAGCAGAAGCGGTCAGAACAGCTTCCAGACCAGTAGCCGCCTTTTCAGTTGCTGCCTGAGCCTTGCGTGCTGCATCTGCGCTTGCCTGCGTTGCAGCAATCAGCTGCTCCCAGGTAGTGCTGCCCTCATCAGGAAGGTCTGCCATTTCGGTACCGCTGTTCTCGCCAACGGTGTAGGGCACGTCTGCACTGGTGACGATTACGCCATCGCGAATGCCCTGGAAGGTCACTTTGCCCTCACCAGAGATTGCGGTCACGATAGCCGGGACGTTTGCCACATTGTTGGCGAACAGGGTTGCCGGAGGCGTGATCTCCTTGTTCGGGGTGTGCCAGTAGGCGCTGATGGTCAGGTTTGCCCACTCATCACGGGGCGAGATACGCAGAGCATAAACGCTCTTGTTGCCCTCATAGCCCATGTTCAGGGTGCTGCTGCCATCTGCCAGCTGTGCCTGACCATTCTTAGAAAGGATCAGATTCAATTCAGTCATTGATAAGTTACCTCCTCTTCTTCGGTCTTATCTTCGGTTTCAGTCGGCCTCGGAGAGTAAACGAACTCTCCATTTTGAAAAATGTAATTGTTGATAATATCACCTGCATCGGGAATATGATCCGTATAAGAAAGACCATCCACAACCATGGTAGCCTCATCCTTCGGATTCACTTCGCCGACGCTGGTAATCGTACCATCTTCTTTATAACCAATGGCATACAGCAATTAAAAATCACCACCTTATACCACGCCATAGATAACATAAGGAACGCAACATTTGTCATTCTTATGAAAGCTTACGCCAAACGCACCAGATGTATAATATCCACTTATACCGAAAGTGATTCCACTTTTTTGAGCTGTAACTCTTCGGGCTCGTGTATAGTCCCATATGCGGGTGCATATTGACGTTTGGCCATTGAGTAAAACAATATGATACTGAATATCGTTACCGTTAATTTTTCCAGAATCGAACCAGCTGTCATAATATTCTTTGAAGCCAATAAGAACAGCATTATAGGTACTTAGCCGACCATCATTGCAAACTGTTGTCCCATCACTCATTCCGGACTCCGCGCTCCAGTTTGTCCAAATAGCGGTCATATTTCGGATGCCAGTAAAAACCAGTCCATTATCTGTCATGGTCACATTGATGTCGTCACGTGGTCCAACCTGTACACTACCGGAACCATTATCCTTAATATAGTCTGTTGCAGTCTTGCCCGCATCTGTTGCATGCTTATAAGCATTGTTCGCAGCCGTGTCATCGGTGTACTTCGATGCTCTCACCCAATCACTTACCACATAACTGCCGCTTTCACGGTCATGCTGACAACACAAAATATCACCACTGCCACCTTGTACCCAAAGGTCACCAACCTCATACGGAGGATATGGCTGGGCGCTGAAGCAACGCACTTTTCCATCCGCTGTAGACTGTGCACGCGAAGCGTCTGTTAAAGCCTGTTGAACCTGTTTGTCTTCGATAGTTTCCCAATAATACGTTTCTTTACTTTTCGTCCAGCGGTACCCAATGCCTGTGGATTTGTCATAGTACAAATCTCCAGTGTGAGCATTTTTCAATTCAGTCGTTGTCCACTCAGTAGCCGGATAGTTTCTTGCTGTAGGGACGCCCGGATAAAACCACGAACAAATGTTACCATCCACTTGTGTTTGCAGTGCATCCATTCGGTTTACTGCATCCAGAAGATCTTGCGCATTTTGATTTCCAATATCAAACGCACTTTCCATCTTGTACTGATACGTTCGCTTGTAGGAAGCATAATTATTGGTCATGCTTTCAAACTCCAAGCCAAACGTGTACTCCGTGTTTTCAAGGCTGGCGATATGGTACACGATTTTGGAACAGAGAAAATTGGAACTGATTTCATGAGGTAAACTCACCACATGAACTTTATCGCCAAACTCGATCTTATCGGTATCGACATTGATTTGGTGAAGGTCGAATGCTCGAATGGTGATTTTAATGGCCATTTCAACAGCCTTGTCCAGCAGCCGTTGCCCGTTTGCCTTTAAGGTGTTGCGATTGGTCACGTCATCCCAGGTCACAGATCTCTGAATTTTACCAAAGAGTGCGATGCCACTGGCAGACTCCAGATAGTTCTTACCGCCATTGACAAGCTTAATGTCTACTCGGTTGCCTTTACTATCAGCCTTGCCAAGAGGAATAATTTGGGTATAAACGTTGGTTGCGTCCACATACTCACTCAAATCCAAAAGATTCTTGCCAAATTCGATAACCTGCCCAGATGCTTTCCCGATATCCTCCATAAAGTCGATATAGGAAGTACCGTTCTGTCTTCGGATATAGAGATACCGGTCATAATCACTCAGGTCCACCTCATCTTTGCCAACCTTACCCGTTGATGCACCGATAAGATTTCCAGAGATAAGGTTCCAGATATTGGTATAATCTGTGGTTTTAGGGTAAATGAGTACATCCGTAAAAGCTCCACTCACTATTCCCAGCTTGATGGTTCGTTCTTCCGTACATTCCGAAGCATAATGCTCAATCAGCTTCTTGAAATATTCTCCCATTTTGATTCCTTTTTTCGAGTAATCATGGGGTTCATACTGGATATCATTCAGAAAAGCCAGTTCACCTTCGCAGGTAACAGCCTTTGTGTTATAGAAATCCTTCGTATCATTGAGAACGCGGCCTTTCCAGAACACTTCACCGTCATCTCGAATCGTGATAATGGTTTTCAGCTTCTTCAAGCTGGAATAGAGTGGGTTTACCTTCGGGAGATTGAACGTAAAACTACCAGCCTTATTCAGTTCCAAAGTTGCCTGCGGTTCTGTGATAGCATAACCTTCATCGAGAAGCCGAGGCGAGTAAAGCAGCTTGTCATCAGCATATACTTCAAACATTTACAGCCACCCTCCAATCGCTTGAAAACTGACAGTACCAGTCCCTGTTGCTGTGATGGTGACGGTTTCGCCCGGAATCAACATAATAATAGGGTCTACCCATGTACCTTTTCCCAGCGAAGTGGTATAACGCAGCTTCGATGTAAGATACTCAAGCGTCATGCTGCTCCCAGACGAAAGCGTGATTCCAAACTTGGGGCAGATCGGCTCGCCCGTATAATTGCTAACCGAACCAGAGAAAATTGTAGCGCTGCCATTAACGGCAGTTTTCACAACTTTTCCAATGTCCGCAAACTTGTGCTTATACGGGTTCAAGCTATAGTTTATGGTAAGCATAGTGTGACCATTGCTTTGCTTAGGATTGTCCACCCAGCATCGGCCTTCATAAAAATAGGCCGCATCTTCTTCCAAACTAACACGAAGTCGTTTACCCTGAAGTGCGGCCATCACCTTGCTGTAGATCGTCATAAAGGGTTCGATGTCATTTTCTACATAAAAATCCCAGCTTCCTTCTCGCATATTAAATACCGGGTAGCCCGTCAATGCTTGTGCTGCATCTATTACACCGCTGCCACCCGGCAAGTCGATATTATGCGTTTTTTCGGTCGGAGGTACAACGATAGGCCGTTCTGCAGGCGTGAGGTGCCAATCGGACCACGTGTTGTACTGCCCAAAGTTCACAGAATACTCGCGTTCCAATCAAATCACCCCTCTTTCTGCCAGAATATTTCTTCCACCCATGTTAGAATCGATTTTGGGTGCCAGTTCGCCAACAGTCTTTCCGCTGTCAAGCACAAGTTTCATTTTACTGATCGATTCTGCCATTCGGTCCACGCGATTACCCAGCTGGCTAATTGCGTTTACCACATCGCTATTGTCCGACTGGAACTTCGTAAGGACTCCATTTTGATTTCCACCAATTCTCTGTGCAAGTTCGTTACTGCGATACACACGTTCTGCTGTTTCAGCAGAAGGCGTATATGCCTGTGTAGCTGCCCAGCTGGTCGGAGATGCATAGTCAGAAAGATTCAGCACCGGTGTAAAAATCGGTTCAGCAGTCTCCTGTCCGGTTGCCACATCATAGAGCATCTGGGCCGCATTCGTGGCAATGTCAAGTGCAGAGCTGGTCATATCGTCCATGGAACGATTCACACCATCCTCAGTACTGGTGATGCCATTTGCAAAGCCTTGCCCCATGTAAGCACCCAGCTCAGCCATGACAGTCGAGGGCGAATGGATACCGAAAATGCTCTTAAAGCCATTCACGATCCAACTGCCCAATCCTTTGATACCATTCCAGATGCCGGAAGCTACACTGGTCACGCCGTTCCAAAGACCCTGACCGATGTTCTTTCCGACTTCCCAGATTTTCTTGAATACGTTACCAATAGGATCGATGTCCTCACAAGTCGGATTCACAATCCAAATATCATCGTTCTGGTAGATACGGTTTTCGATTTGAATATCGCGAGGCTTGACGCCATACTCCAAGCAGAAAAGTGCATCATAGATGAAGAGCTGTTCCATGTGTGCCGGTACCAAACCAGTCTTCAAATCATGGATGCGCAGGAAGTTGTTTGCAAAATGAATCGTATCGGCTGTGCCATAGCAGTTCTCCGAATAATAAAGAACCACTTCCGGGGTCATACAAAAGCCAATTGCATCGTTGACATAGGAGTTGAGCGTCTTCTTACTCCGAGGAAGCTTCTGTCCCAGTGCAATACTTTCTGCAGCATATGCGTGAAGCCGTGTTCCTCTCTCCTTCGCCTGATAGTTTATAAAGGACTCTGCAATCCGGGCAGCATCATAATTGATCCAATGATACTTGCTCGCTCCCAGAAAAGCGTGCTGGCCTTGCAGTCGTGAATGATCGTTCCAGTTCATCCAGTATCTCCTCCTTGTTCTCAGGATAAATAAAAGAGGCATAGCTCATCTCATTCATCTTGGCTACGTAGTAGTCTTGATTCGGACGATGCGATGCCTTGCCTGTCTTCTTTCCTTCGAGTGCTGCCCATCTGTCTCGATATAAAACCAAGAGATCCGGAATCCCTTGAATTTCATTCGGGTCAAGATGAACGACCATGCAGCCGGGAAAGCGTTTCTTCAGGTCTTTCACCAATCCTGTTTTGAATTTGTTCTCTAACATACAAACCTCCAAAAATAAAAGAGGAACAGCATGTTTTTACGCACACTGTTCCTCCCATAAAAGAGCAAGAAATTTACGCGGGGATATTTGGTAATATTTGTCAATCTTTTAGAAGGGTAAAAATATAAGGACTGCCACAATCGTGACAATCCTCAGATTTTCACCTTACAGATACCAAGTAAAGGGAGCTTCCTCGTACATTTCAGGAGGACCTGCTCGCTTCTCTGCATTCGGATACATATATTCACCATAATCGTTTTTCAGGCCAGTCTCATCATCCCAATAAGGCATGGGCCAGTCAATGTCGGAAATATCATAGACCTTGCCACAGATAGGACAACGCCACTTTTCCTGATTTCGTACCTTTCT
>OBLI01003267.1_pt1 | contig 12648 bp, 14 predicted proteins | sample 1519701 | NCBI WGS metagenome assembly OBLI01 (sample SAMEA3663005, study PRJEB22513) | pig gut metagenome | biome: pig gut; feature: pig-associated habitat; material: faeces | place: France | collected 2012 | reverse complement strand
AAGAGCTAGCTTAGCTTCTAGTCTCTTAATGATGTCTCCCAAAGTGTTTCTAATAGCGGTATAATAATTACCCTCCTGCCCAACTTTTAATGGCCAATTTTTGAATTTAGCCATTTGATACCATTCTTTATTTACACCAGCAAGTTTGGATTTTAATCTGTCTAGATATTTATCCGTATCGCTACCACTTCCACCACTTAAATTAGCATCTCTATCCCAGTCTCTAGTCCAGTCTAAATCGTCAAATTCTTCGGGAAGGTCTTTTAGCTTTTCTTTTTCGTTTTCAACTTCAGCTTCTAAACGCTCTAAATCTTTTTGGGCTTGTTCTCTACGCGCTTGTGCCTCTTTTCCAGTGAGAACAGCTTTGGCCTCCATGTCGGTAGTTACAACTGGAGTATAAGTAATTGAATCATGTTTACCTTCAGCAGCCGCTTTTAGAGCTGGGTCAGCGTTGCCCTGTTTTGCGCTATTAGCATAAGCCGCAGCATCACCAAGAGCCAAATACTCATTAGCTAACCTAGCGACCGCCTCTCCCTCAGCATTCATAGACTCGATAACTGCTAAACTGGTGCTTATGGACTCTTCCTTATACTGGCCAGTCTTATCAATCTGCTCAATAATCGCCTTAGTCTTTTGAATCTGTATGGTTTTCTCTTTTATTGAAGCTTCGATTTGAGCTTTCAACGCATCTCTTTGAATTTCATACATTTTTTTCCTGGCATCGGTAACAAGCTTTAAATTGCCGTTTCCGTCAGATTCGAAAAGGTCAGCATAGTCCAAACTTTCAGAAAGTAACTCATAATAAGTTTTCCAACTTACAGTACCTTCATCTGCTTGTTCTTTTTGAGCTTTTGCTAGCTTCTCAAAGGAATCTGTAATAGCATTTATTACATTAACCATTTCAGAGGCCGTGTCAATATAACCATTAGTACCAGTCTCAATCCCAGAAAATACCTCTTGAGCATATTTTTGAGCAGTGTCTTTGAAAGAGCCAAGTATTGCAGAATCATATTGCTCTAACGTGCTCTCTATTTTTTCCGCAGTAGTCTTAACTATCTCTTCTTGAGTTGCTCCCTCTTTTTTTACAATCCCTGAAATTTCTTTAGCGTTTTCAGAAATCGTCTAAACCATTCCACTTCCAAGGTGTCCCCATTTTTCTAAGATTTTGTTATCGTCAACATCTAAACCATTTTTAACATCTAAGAGATATTGTGTAATATCGGTTCCGGTGTCTTGATAATTTTTACTTAAATAATCTCTTCTAGTTTGAGAATCCTTGGCGTTTTGTGGTTCAGATTGCAAAACGTTGTAAACTCCAGTAGCAGTGGTGTCTTTGTTAATTATGCCTTTGTTAACTAACTCATAGACACGCTTTAATTGTTTTGGTGTCCAGTCTCCAATATTGCCCCACTACTTAGTAAAGGTAGTAAGGAAGTCATCTTCATTTAATCCTAAAGCCTCAGCTAACTTGGGCACAATATCTTGAGTGTCAACAAGTTCGCCATCGTCACTGACTTCAAATCCAAGAGACAAAATAATTTTCTTTTCGTTCTCGTCATATCCATCCGGTCCAAAGATTTCCTCAATAACTTTTGCAACTTCTTTTCTAGCTTTTTGAGCGTCCCCAACAAAATCAAAGCTATCAAAACTCATAGAAGCTATTTGAGTGCCAGAATATTCTTGACCACCAAATGAAAGAGTAATTTCATTCAGGGCCTCAAAAGTATTGTTCAGCAAATCAATTGCATTTTTAAGTTGTTCTTCAACATCTCCAGAAACATCTATTTGTTTTAAGACGTTTTCATATAGAACGCTTCCTTCGTCTGTCATAGTATTTAACAACTTAGAAGCAGCTTTGTCGCTACTTGCAGCTAGATTTCTAATATAGGTCTTATAATCATCAACCATAGAAGCATTGATTTCAGCAACATCTCTTTCGTATTCTTGGGTGAGTTTTTCTGCCTATCTTTTGCTTTCTTTTGACTAAGAATGATGAATCGTCACGCCACCTGCTGTAGTGGTGCTTGAGCCTTCTTTAAGAGCCTTATTATAGTCTTTATCGTATTCTTTTTTTCTATCTTCAACTAATTTTTTTGCGTCTTCTATATTCGCTCCAAAAGCACTCTGACCGTGCTCATCTTCTTTCACGAAAGCGGCATCTGCTTGTTTTTGTGCTGCTTCGGTCATTTCTTTAATTGCGGGAACAACGTCTCCTAAAGCATCTCCAAACCCAACAATTTTATTACCAGCTTCATCAGTTCTTATAACCAAACTCGGGAATACCTCTGCTAATTGGTTACTTAGCTCAAGATATTTAGAATAATCCTCGTCAGACAAAGATACATTTCTGCCCATGGTGTCAACACCACTCTTCAGCTTATCAAATTTTTCAGCATTTATTAGTTGGGTTTTCATATTGTTGTAAACTTCTACATCTGACTTAAATTCTTCTTGAAGATTCTTTAGGGCTTTTTCTCTAGAAGCTTTTATGCCTTTTACTATTGCGCCAACTACCAACGTGCCAAGCGCCAATCCAGCTCCAACGACTGGTCCCGTTACCGCTGTAGCCCCCATTAGCGTTTTCGCCAGCATCGGAGCTGCCATTCCGCCAACCATTGAGCCAAACATTTGACCGCCTTCTCCAGCCCCAAAAGCTTGAGCAAGACCACTTCCACCTAAACCACCTATAGCCATGGCTCCCATAGATATTGCACCTTGCGCCATCATTTTGTTGGGGGTAAGTGTAGAAGAGGCACCAACATTGATACCCATTAATTTTAAAGTAGCTTCATCTAGCCCTTTGATGTAGTTAGTGATGGCGGCAATCATTTCTTCTTGAAGTTTTATCTCTGCGTCTCTAGCGCCTTTGCTCTGACGAATTTTTTCAATTTCCTAGAAAGTCTCAACAGACAGCATTTTTTCAGCCAATGTTGACAAGGTGGTGGTATTTATTCCCCTAACAGTGGTTTCAATATCTTTTGTCTAGGCTATTGTTAATAGAACGGTAGAAAGCTCTTTTTTTTTCTCAGCATCTAAACCCAAAAGAATAGATTGAAACTGTTGAGCTTTTAAAGCTTGCTCTTCATCAAGCAGAGAAGTTAGTTTTTGTAATGATAAACCATAAGCTCTTTGCTGCTGAGCTAAGAACTTTTCTTGTATTCCTTCTCTAAAAGAAGTGACAAAACTAGACTTAATTCCTTCTCTCTTTGTGGTAGCCTACTCAAAATAGTTGCTAGTAGACATTAGCTTATTACCAATACTAGCTGCTCCAATTGCTAATTTTGAAGCAAATTGTCCACCCCTAGTAATAGCTAAGAACATGGTTATAGCAGATATTACTAAATGAATATTCTCGGCTAAAGTTGATAAACTATTATAGAAAAACTTAATAGTCTCAGACTGGTCGAGAGAAAGAGACCATTTTTCAACAGCATTGGTTAGTCTATTCTTAGAAGCTTCCACACTATCAGTATAAGCCTCCATCTTGCTTACTGAGGTACCATAAGCGTCCGCAGCAATATCAGCGTACTTAGAAACCTGGTCCCAGTTAGCAAATAGAGTTAAAACATTTTCACGCTGTCTCGTACCAGCTACGGCAGTTGCTACTGCGTTTTGAGTGGTTTGGTCCCAACCTCCCCATTTTTGTCCAATTTCCTCCAAAACTGAGTCGATGTCTCGCCAGTTAGTTGTGGAGGTTCTTAATTTAATTCCTACTGTTCCAAGAACTTTTTCGATGTCGTTTAAGTTCTCGAACTCTTGGTCGTTATAACCGGAAGCATTCTGCTCTTCCATTGTGGCGACGAACTTTCCTGCTTTGACATTACCAAAGCGTGAGAAGCAATCTATTACTTTTATGACTATATTTTTTAAATATAGCGAGAGCGGTTCTTCTTTAAGTGGTCTGGTTACCTCTGACCGCTCTTCACTGGCTTATAAAGTAGGAGTATACCAGTGTTTAGACTTTCGCATCTCCTTAATTAAAGGAGTCTTTTCGTTAAGTCGTTCAGGGTGTATTATTAATTTCCATATACTGTTTAATATCTTTTTCTTTTAAAAACCCATCTTCTAAAAAATAAGAAGAAGAATGACAATTCTTAATTGTACCTTTTATAAACTCGTTTATCATTTTTTTACACAATTCAACATCGGATTCAATGTCAATCTGCCAAAGATAGAGTATTTCGATACCCTCTTTATTAATTGTAATTAGTTTCCTCTTATCTTTTTCAATACATCTTTTTTGTCTTTCTTCCAAATTTTCACTTTCATATTTTCTAGAATCGCCATGCCAATATGTCCCCATTATTTCAATGCCTTTATTTTCCTCTTCTAAAAATATATCAATACTAAATTGCATTACCTTTTTCTCATTTTTATATTTTATATTAAATTCTTCTAATATAGAATTTATTTTTTGATGTGGTTTTGAAAAATAAGATGTAATAATATTATTTTTATATTCATATCCCATAACACAAGAGTGACTACAAAAGAATCCTAATTTTTTTTCGATTTTCTAATAATACTTATTAGAGGTAAAAGTTTTTCCACAGTTTTGACACTAAACTTCTATATCAGCTTTTCCGGTCTTGAAAAAATATTCTTGCTTACATTCACTAGAGCAAAAACACTAATGTTTAAATCCAAAAAAGGTTTTTCCACAATTTTTACATTTTTTTAAAGACCTAAAAGAATTTTTTTTCTCTTTTTTACAAGTGTCACTACAAAATTTTCCGTTTGTCTCTGTAGAAAATTCTTTTCCGCACCAGTCACACTTTTTAAGTTTGTTTGCTCTTGTGTTTTTATCTCTACATTTTCTAGAACAACATAAATGTCTTTTATCATTTTGCTCAAATTCTCGTCCACATATTATACATTTCATTTTTTGTAACCTCCTTTCTTTTTTTCTTTTTTATACAATACTTCCCCCTTGTTGTCCTTCCTACAGGATTTCCAAGTCAATTAGAAAAGATTTTATCAATGTAGATTATGAATTATGCTACATTGCTACCAAAATCAATAGTCTTGAAAGATTCACCAACGGATTCAGCAGATTTCTGTGATACATCGGCCACGGTCGTGACATAACCAATGAAATTGTTCATGTCAGCTCCCGCCAGCTTAGCAGAGTTATTAGCTCTTGACATAGCAAGCGCTAAGTCACCAGCGCTTATTGCGGCGCTCATGTCTACTGCGGTTAATTTATCAACAACTCCAATTACATCTTCCGCGTTTAATTTCCAACCTTTTAAAGTAGAAATCAAATATTTCGTTGCTTCTGCTGATTCTATCATACCAAGAGTACTTAACATCATGGAACCCTTAGTTAACTCAGCAGCTTCTTTTCCTTCGTAACCCGCACGTAGCCAATCGTTGGCTGCGGCAGCTACGTCAGTAGTTGTACGGCCTAATTCACGCCCAAGAGAAACATAGTCTTTCATTAAAACCTTAATTTCATCTCTGTTCATTCCTGTAGCGATTTGTAGGTCAACCATTCTAGAGTCTAACTCTTCTGTTTTTTGAATAATAGAACTAATTATTTGTTTTAGTTTGCCAACTGCTTGATATGCCAAAGACATATCAATTAAATAGGTTAATTGTTGTTTAAACCCACCAACTAATTTCTGTAAAAATCCAACTTGCTGTTTTTGAGAAGCTGCAATTTTTCTAGAGTTAGTTATGTGAGCCTGATTTAAATCGTTTAGCTTTTCATTTAGACGTACTTGTTCTTCTTCACTTAGCTTAGTTATATCAATTAATCTAAGCTGCTCTTCCAAGAAAGCAAGTCTTTGTCTATAAGTATTCATTAAGACCTGAGAACCTTGAGATTCACCCTCACGTTGCGTAGTAAGCTCAAGTCTCTGCATGTCTTCTATAACTTTATATTGCTCTTTTTTGTTTTTGGCGTATTTGTTTATTAGCTTATTATTAAAGGCTTTACCACCCTGCTGCGCGTCTTGTTCGTTTTGGGCTTGTTGCTCAGTCTAAAACATCTGAACAAGGTTACTCCACTCTGGTAAAGACCCAGCTGGCAGCCTAGAAGAAACTCCCTTGGAGATTTGTTGAATATAATTTATTAAAGCAATTATATTTTTCAAATCTTCTTGAGCGCTACCACCACCTATACCAGCAGCTGTAAGTGTAGCAGCATATTTATCTACTTTTAAGAATTGAGTATAATTATCTTCTACACTTTTTCTATAAGCGCCAAAATCTTTTTCTGCTACGCCATGTTGTTTAAGCCAATCATCATCATTTACAGCCATTCTTAAAAGATTCTGCTGTACAAAACCTTCCAAGATGTCTTTTGAACTTAATTGACCCTTGGTTGCTTTATTCTTAAGGTCAACGCTCTTAAATGTTTTTGCTGCCTCATCTTTAATAATATTATCAAGCGTACCAACAAGAGTAAAGCTTCTTTGACCATTTTTCTTAATATCTGCTCCAATAGACTCTTCTGTAAATATATTGGCTAAGTCATTATTTGAAAGCTCTTTAAGAATAGTGAGAGACTGTTTTAGATTCTCTAATGGGTCTCCCATGGCCTCAACATATTGTTTTGCTAATTCAGCGCTACCATTAAATAGCGTTGCCAATTGGTCGAAAATTTTATTATTTTCATAGAAATTAAAACCACCTAAATTTCCACCAATTAAATCATCAAAACTCAAATTGTTTTCTTTAGCATATTTAATTACTGTGTCATTAGCGTCATGAATCAAATTTCCTCTTATAGAGGAAGCTGCTAATTGGAAGGCAAACTAAGTTTGGTCGTTTCTATTATAAGAACCATTAATTATTCTATTTACATCAAAATTAGTTTGTACATTTTTGCCTTTTCTCGCTGCGTCGGTGAAGAATTTAGTTTGAGCTAAGGCAGCTTCAGACATGCCAGATTCATATAGAGCCGAACCTATCCCAGACGCAGAATAAATATAATCTAATTTATTTCCAGTCTCGTCCAAATATGTGTGCCCACCATCTTTGGTATTAAGCTTAACTTTTCTATAATTATAACTATATTTATCTATGTCTTTTCCGGTTTGCTTTATGGTATCACTTAAAGTTAACTCTTTCTCAATTAAGCTATCGTTAGCTTTCTCAGCATTATTTAGATTTGCTTTTTCTTTTTCTAAAACTTTAGACAGTTCATTGGAAATATTAACTTTTTCTTTTTCGGACTGAGCGGCCTCACCCATGTCCTTGGCATGTTGTTGTAAAGCTTTATTATTTTCTTCAATAGCTTCTCTTTCCCCCTTGAGTGCTTTTTCTGCATTTTTTGCAGATTGTTCCGCACTTTGAGAGGCTGAATCAGCCTCTTGTGTCTTTGCTGCTTTTGGAGTTTCTTGAGGTAATTGTGCTTGTTGTGCTTGTTGTAGAGAAGCTATTTTACTCTATTCTATTCTTGCTCTATTTCTGCTTTCAATCGCTATTGTATCTTGTAATAGAGTTTTAATTTGGGTCAAATAACTAATTTCTTGTAGAAGAACATTGCCATTTTCTCCAACATTTTGCAAATAACTTTCAGCGTCAATAAATTCTTTAGGTTGACCCTTTTTAATAAAATCTTGGTCTTTTTTGTATTGCTTACTAAAATCTGTTATTTCTTGTTGAGAGAAAAGTAAGCTTAAAGTATCATCTTTTCTTATAGCTTTCCAATCTATTTTGGAACCACTTTTTGTTTTTGTTAGATACTGCTTAAAAGTGCTTTCTATTTCGTTTATAGAATTTTCTGCTACTGCTAATTTTTCCTTATATCTAGTGACAATATTTTGAGCATCTTGCATTTCACTAGTTAAAGAAGAATTATCATCAAACTGTTTTTGCTTTAAAGAGAGTCTTTCTTCTACGTTTTGTAGTCCTTTTTCATATTCTCCAGGCCCTACACCCAAAGAAGCCAGTATTGATAATCCTTTCTTGTTTTCTAGGAATCTTTGTTTTGGAGTTTGAACTCCTCTTCCCTTTCCAGCGCCAGAATACCATTCTCTAGGCAAGGATTCTAAATCTATTCCCTTATCTTCGGAATATCTATTAAAAGAGGAAGCTCCAATTTCATAGGTTTCGCCATAAAAACGCTTGATAAAGTCAAAAAATAGATTTTTATCGTGCACAAAAGACTCTACCACATTAAGGATGTTATCTAACTCTTTAGAATCTAAGCTTCTTCCTACGTTTAAAATTCCACCTTGTAATTTAGAAACACCTTGATTTATAATTTGCTGAAATTCATTTATTGAGTTAAACTCTTCTAAATAACTATTATACTGCTTTTTTGAAAATGGAACTTTTTTATGACCTTTTCTTGCAGAATCATAAGAATCCATTAAACCTTTTAATTCGTTTAATCGTTCTGAAGAGTCCTGTCCATCATAATAGACACTTAAATTTCTATAAAAATCTTCTTGAGTTCCACCCTTTATCTAAGAAAGCTTATTTCCAACTTTTGATTGCTCTGAAATTTTTAACTTAGATACAGATTCTTTTATGCTATTATATAAATTAGAAAAGAAATTCAAATATTCCTGAGAAGCTTTTACAGATTGCTCTAATTTTTCTTGCGTTGCATCTTCCATCTGAGAAATGGCTTCGGCAGCTGCGAATTTTGGAGTTACTCCAGTTTTCTAAGCATAAGACTCAAAAGACTTTAAATAACTTGGACCTTGCGTTAAAAAGTTTGACAGAGCGTTTGCACTCGTGGTTATAGTCTGTTCAGAATCAGCAGAAGCCTTGCCCAGTCCAACACTACGCTTGAGCCTATAGTTTAATAAGCCAACAACCTTTTTTATATTTTCATTATCGGGAGTTTCTGCTAAAAGTTGTTCCGCTCTCTTTTTTAACTCAACATACAAAGAGTTTACAGCATTTAAAGAGTCCAGAGTGTTTTTATGAGACTGCTCTAAGTTGTCCCAAGCTTGTGTCTTAGCGTCTATCTCTAGGTCTTTATTATCGTAAGAATCTCCACCCCTAATCATGGACCCCTGTTCATTTCTACCAACAGAACCAATCAACTGCTGTTCTTTTTGTCTTACATATCCGTTACGTTTCTCCACCCCAAAACTATCGCTAATACTTTGTTGGAGAAGGTCTATTAACTCTTTTCCACCACCAGATTTAATAATTTCATCAAAGCCAGCAAAACCATTTCCACCTTTAAAGAATTGTTCATTAAATACATCTTTATTTATTGTATAAGATAGCTGTCTTGTAATTGGGTCTTCTATAGTCTTAATTAAAGAGCTTATTAAATCTCCACTGTTTCCGTGAGTAAGAGATGTTCCATATTTTTTAATTTCTTCTTTGTATAACTCTTTTCTTTCTCTTCTAAATTTTTCATCTTCAGATTCAGAATTTAAATTACCATATTCTCCATTTATTATTTGAAAATTATCTAATCTATTAGAACTTCTAGTTCTCAAAGACCCGTATAATCCAGAAGTGGTGCCCTCTCTTGAAATCTGTCCAATGAGCTTTCTATATAGTTCGCTCTGGTTTCCATTTTGGTCAACACCTTCTTCATAAACTTTTGAAACAGCATCTCCAAGCTTAGAGATTATTTCTTTTGCATATTCAAGTGAAGCAGGAGAACCTTCTTTTTCAAGCTGACTTAATTTTTGGTCTAGAGTATATAGAGAAGAGGTTCCATAATATTGTAAAGAACCTACGTTTCCTATATTATTTGGATTATTAAGAATTGGAGAAGATAGTTTTACAGTAGTTTGCGGATAAATTTTTCCGTTACTTTCAACAAAGGAAGGAACATAATCTCCCTTTCCAGTTCCAAAGGTAGAAACTCCACCAATTCTGAAGTCAAAATCTCCATATTTGAAAGATTTTGGATTTTGTTTTTCTACAATTTCTTTGGCTAACTTTTCGTTTGCTATAGACTCAGCCAATCTAACATTTTCTACTTTTGACCTTTTCTTACCGTAAGCCTCTCGATATTCGGTATTTATTCTTTTAAATTTATCAAAAGAAGACTTATCTAACTCTAAACTTTTAAACCATGCCTCCACCTCTTTAGAAGACATCTCTTTTTGTGGAGCACTTCTAAAACCGTGGCCTCTCTGAAAATCTGCCGGGGCTTTATAAGTTTCTTTTTGTTCTCTAGAAGCCACTCTTTTTATATCATCTTTTTGAGTGTGCAATTTTGCGTTTTGCTGAGAATAAATTTTTTGGTTTTCTAAGGTTTGAATCCTAAGCTGATTATATCTAATTTGCTCCAAATCTTTTTGAGCTTGCTATAATTTATCATAATCCGTGGCCAGACTAATTAATTTGTTATCCAAATCTTTAGTAGACCCAGATACTTTTTCTGTGGCTTGTTGAATTTTTAACATTTCATTTTGAATATTGGTTAATTGCTTTGTTGCTAGTACTTCCAATTGTCTGGTCATAAGAACTTTATCCCAATCAATTGGAGAGTCCAATATCCCAGAAAAAGCTTTTTGAACATTATTTTTAAATTGACTTATTTGTTGTTCAACCTAAGCTATTTCTTTGGCGACTTGAGAGGGTTCTATTCCTCCATTTGTCTTTTTATCAAAATCTTCCATTATATGTCGTCCTCCTTCTTAGAGTTTCATCTTCTTGAAAATGTTTTTAGTTACACTTGTTTTAATTTTATTCCATAGTGTTTCTGATTGTTTTCTGGCGTTTTTGTCGCTCACGTCTTTTGGTGTGTAACCAGCCAACTTATTTATTTTATTAAACTTTCCGTATCTACCCACATCAGAAGTAGGTATAAATTCACTTTCAATCTTGTTAAGTTCGTCATACTCATCTCCAGACTATTCATATCCCAACCTTTCATCTAAGCTACCAAAATTATAAATATCTTGTAAGTCTGGGTCTATCTGAGTGTCTCTCCCATTATAATTATAAACTGCATTTTCGTTAAATTTTTTATATTCTTTATTAAAATCAGATTTAAATTTAACGCCATTATTATTAAATGTAAAATCAGGAGACAAATTATTATATTTATCTATTTTATAGCTAAAACTTAATGAATTAATTAAAGAATTTTTATCAAATGTCCCGCCATAATTATCAGCGTAAATTTTTAAATAACTATCAATTACTGTTCTTTTATAAGTGCCCATTATTTCGTTTTGAGCTTTTTCTGTTGCTTGTTTTATCCTAGATTCTTCTTTTCTCTTAGCTTCAGCTTCTTTAAGTTCTTGCTATCTGCTTAGTTGATTTTTATTAGCCATAATTTCCCTCCTTATCTTATATTGAAATGGTAAAAAAAGAAGGAAGGAAGCATTAACTTCCATTCCTTCTTCTTTTTTATAAAAAACAAATAAAACGTCTCTTATTTTAACACCGCTAACGCAGTGGTAAAATTGTTAGTTCTTTAAATCTTTAGTGTTTTCTTTGCTTGTAGCTTTCTTGCTGGTTGACTTTTTAGTAATCTTTTTTGCTTTCTCAGTCTCCATGGCTTCTCTGACAGCTTTCTCTCTAATAACCTCAGCAAGCTTCTGTACCGCAGGATTCTCAAGCGTGGCAATATCCTTCAAATCAGAAACCAACTCCTTGTTGCCCTCTAGTTTCTCGATTAGCTCTTTATTGCTCTTGACATTCTTTTCAATAGAATCATAATCAATTCCATTCATCATCTCCGTTACAGAGTTGATACCATAGAAATCAATAGCCGTCTTAAGCATTTCCTTAAACATATTAATATCGCGCTTAGCCACTCCTTCAATCCAAGAACCAAAAATTGGCTCCAGTAAATCCCAATTTTCATAGGTAATCTTATCTGGGGTAATATCAGGAATGCCTAAATATCCCTGAAGATATAAATAAAAGAACATGTTTCTATACATTTCAAGTACAGTAACTTCTTGAGTCTCAGCCCCGCTATACATAGCCTCATTCATAATGCTCATCATAATAGCTAGCTTAGTCATGGCTGGCAAAGCAGTTCTTAAATTAATAGATTCTCCCCACTTATTAAATTCATCAGAAGTAATTGTACCATCTACAAAATCCTTAGTTTTTTTAATAAGGTCGTCAAAGTACAAACCCTCATTAATCTCATTTTTAATTTTAGACATTTTTATGCTCCTTTTAAGCCTTTTAAAATTTTTGTTTTTTTGTTAACTCAGTTTAAATCCAAATAGCTCCTCAATATCTCTTTCCTCGTTATTATCTCTATAAGAGTCAGTAACAGAAATATCAGAATGGTGAGCCAATACTTTAACCTTCTCAATTGGAACTTTTCCTAGCTTCATTTCTTTACAAATCCAGTGAGTTCCTCTACAAAGCGATTCAATAAAACAATGTCTGAAACTGTGCACATTTAAAGCGTCATAATCTCTATCTGGGTCAATTTCCTCCAAGTCTTTTATCCAAGCAGAAACCCATCTATATAAGGCCGGGCCATCTGCTGGCTCATCGTCTTTCATTGTAAATAACATTTCACAATTATCTGTTCTTGTTTCTTCATACTTTTTAAAAGCTTCTTTAGTATGAGAAAAATATAATACTTTAAATTTTTTACCTCTTTTTCCTGTTACTTCGTTAGTAGCATTTCCCTCTTGAGTAATACTATCTCTTCTAACCTAGCAAATTTCATTTCTTCGACACCCCGATTCATACAAAATGGCTAAAAGAGTTGCATCTCTGTATCTTTCTTCTTTCATG
>OBLI01003266.1_pt1 | contig 12648 bp, 9 predicted proteins | sample 1519701 | NCBI WGS metagenome assembly OBLI01 (sample SAMEA3663005, study PRJEB22513) | pig gut metagenome | biome: pig gut; feature: pig-associated habitat; material: faeces | place: France | collected 2012 | reverse complement strand
ATATTCTGGCTAAAGCAAAAGAAATAATAGCTGCATAAGCTTCAAAGCATAAAAAAATACCGTAGGAACTACGGAAATTAACGCCCACGGAGAGTGTGTAAGTCCTTTTACCAAGGCAGAAGGCTGTTCTCGTAGAAGTGGGAATATCCCTCCTCAAACGCCTAGGCGTTAGGAGGGAGTAGTTCAATTAGAGCTTATTGATGAGCCTGTCCGGATTTATCTGGATGGGCTTATTTTACTAGGCAAATTTAATAGGTGTATTTTCCTATAAATAGTATGAGACTACTTGAAATTTCTATAGTTTTCAGTTATTATAGTAGACAAGGAATTTATATGTAGTTATAAATAATTTAGAACAATAGGCAACGTGCATTAGGACGTTTTTCAGTAGTCAGGGATGGTGATTTGTATGGAACAGGAGAAGCAGGGGTTTGCCAATGCGGAGCTTTTGGCACGGCTGGACTTCTTGAATCTGGAGCTGGGGCTGGAGCGCTGCATGGATGATGAGGATTTTTATCTGGATATTCTCGCTTCCTTTGTGGAGGAAAATCAGCTGGATGCGCTGAAATCCTTGTATTTGGAGAATAACTGGGCAAAGTACCGCATCAAGGCGCATACGCTGAAAAGCTCTGCCGCCTATATCGGGGCGGAGGAGCTGTCCGCCTGGGCAAAGCAGATTGAGCTGGCGGCAAAGGAGGGTGATGAGGAATTCATCCATCGCAACCATTACCATTTTATTGCTTATTATGAAAGCGTGCTGCGGCAGATTGATAGTGCCATGTCCCTGCGCAACCGGGGGGGCGGCAACCAGATTGAGCGGCTGAAGATTCTGGTGGTGGATTCTGACCTGAGCTGCCAGGGGAGCATCAAGCAGGCTTTTCGGGACCAGTTCCAGGTGGATGCGGTAGAAACCAGTGAGCAGATGTTTGCACATCTTCATGGGGGAGCCCTGCCTGATATGATTCTGATGGATATCAGCGATGCATCCCAGGATAATCATGAGGCCCTGCGGGAGCTGAAAAGAAGCGAGGCCTTTATGGATATTCCTGTGGCCATCATGGTGGATGAGCATACCCATGAATCCATGCTGCAGGGCATTTCCGAGGGGGCTGCCGAGTACCTGATCAAGCCTTTGCGCATGGAGATTGTCATGATGCGCATCAACCGCATGCTGCAGCTTTCCCGCTTGCAGACCAATCTGCAGCATGAGGTGTATATGCGCACCAAGGCGGACAAGGAGAAGAACCAGCGCATAGCAAACCTTCTTGACCAGGTGGTGGATGCCCTGGGGCGCACTATTGATGCCAAGGACAAGTATACCAAGGGACATTCGGAGCGTGTGGCAAAGTATGCGGTGATGATTGCCAAAAAGCTGGGCTGTGATGAGGAGCAGATTACTGCCATCAAGTATGCCGCCCTGCTGCATGATATTGGCAAAATCGGCATCCCCGATGAGATTATCAACAAGCCGGAAAGCCTGACAGACAAGGAATATGCCATTGTCAAGGCACATCCTGTGCTGGGGGCGGAGATTTTGCAGGGGATCACCGCTGTGCCTGGTGTCTATGAGGCGGCACGCTGGCACCATGAGCGCTATGACGGGCTGGGCTATCCTGATGGCAAGCAGGGCATGGATATTCCTGATCTGGTGCGGATCATCAGCGTGGCGGATGCCTATGACTCCATGACCTCTATCCGGGCCTACCGTGAGCGGATGACGCAGGCTATGGTGCGGGCTGAGATTGAAAAGGGCATGGGGACGCAGTTTGACCCGATTTTCGCCAACATCATGATTGATATTATTGATGGGGACAAGGATTTCGAGCTCCGTGAGAAATAATGGTAAGGGGATTATGGATATGAAGAAGATATTGGTAGTAGATGATAGTGCAATCAATCTCAAGATGGCAGACAAGGTGCTGAAGGAAAATGAGGCCTACAAGCCGGTGCTGGTTCCCTCCGGGGAGCGTGCCTTCAAGTTTCTGGAAAAGAACAGGCCGGATTTGATTTTGCTGGACATCATGATGCCGGAGATGGATGGCTTTGAGGTGCTGGAGAGGCTACGGGCAGACCAGGCGGCCAAGGATATACCGGTGGTGTTCCTGACGGCGGATGAGGAGCCGGAGACCAGGGAACGGGCGGAGGCAGCAGGTGTGCAGGATATTGTGATGAAGCCTTTCAAGAAGGAGGAGCTTTTGTCCGTGGTGGCAAAGTATTGCTAAAGGTGAATTTGATTTTTGGGGAGGGCTGAGTGTGAGTGAAATGGATGCAGTGATTGCAGAAGAAAGGGAGAACCGGCTGAAGGCATTGAAGCTGGAGCTGAAAAAGGCTAACCGGGAGGTAAAGAGGCTGCAGAGGGAGAACAACATCCTCTCGGTCATGAATGAGCAGGCAATCAAGTTCAGGGAGTTCAGCGAGAAAACCAGGGGACAGCAGGTTTTTTATAACGCCATGCTGCTGCAGAATTCGCCGAATATTTCTATCATGCTGGATACGGATCTGAACACGGTAATGGCTACGGCACCGTACTATCAGCGTTCCACCCTTACCCCTGAGCAGGTCAATCAGGGGGTGCCTGTGATTGAGGTGTTTGACGGGCTGATTGACCGCATCGGCCGCCGCCATCTGGAAGCTATGTGCGTGGAGGCCAGGGATGAGGGCAAGAACATCCAGTATATGGACAAGATGGTGGTGCATGGAACGGAGGAGACCTTTGATATTTACATCCGCCCTGCCATTAATGACCAGAATGAGATTGCCGGTGTCATGATTATCATGGTGGATATTACGGATATCATCACTGCCAAGGAGCGTGCCGAGAGCGCTGATAGGGCGAAGACCAGCTTCCTGGCCAATATGTCTCATGAAATCCGCACACCGATGAATGCCATCAACGGCATGTCGGAGTTTATTATCCGCGATACAACGGATTCCTTTGCCAGGGAAAATGCCATCATGATCAAGAATGCTTCGGCTTCCCTGCTGACGATTATCAACGATATTCTGGACTTTTCCAAGATTGAGGCAGGAAAGATGGATCTGGTGACACTGCCATTCCAGATGTCCTCTATTATCATTGATGTTTCCACCATGATCAATGTCCGCCTGAAGGGCAAGAAGGTCAAGCTGGTGCTGGAGGTGGATGAAAACATCCCGTACACCATGCTGGGAGATGAAATCAGGATTAAGCAGGTCATGGTGAATCTCCTGAACAATGCGGTGAAGTTTACCGAGGAAGGCACTATCACCCTGCGCCTGACCTATGAGAAGCTGGGTGACGGCAAGAGCGTCAAGCTCTATGGCAGCGTAGAGGATACCGGCATCGGCATCAAGCCCAAGGACCTGGTGAAGCTGTTCTCAAGCTTTGAGCAGGTGGACACCAAGAGAAATCGTTCCGTGGAAGGAACCGGCCTGGGGCTTGCCATCAGCCGCAAGCTGTGCGAGTCTATGGGAGGCTCTATTACGGTGGACAGCGTTTACGGCAAGGGCAGTACCTTCTCCTGGACCATGGTCAACGAGGTGGAGGACTGGCGGCCTATGGGCAAGGTGAACCATGCGGAGAATGCCGGACAGGACAAGCTGTTCAAGTATACCTTTACCACGGAGAACGTGAAGGTGCTGGTGGTAGACGACAACAAGGTGAACCTGAAGGTGGCAGAGGGTATGCTCACCCCGTACAAGGTGCAGGTGTACACGGCGGAGAGTGCCATGGAGGCCTTGAATATCCTCAACAAGGAACTGTTCGATATCGTCTTCATGGATCACATGATGCCGGTGATGGATGGCGTGGAGGCCCTTTACAAGCTGCGTGAGATTCCGGAGCAGCGGAACAGCGTGGTGATTGCCCTGACTGCCAATGCCATCAGCGGTGTCAGGGAGCAGTACCTGGAGTATGGCTTCCAGGGCTTTTTGCCGAAGCCTCTTGAGGCCAAGGCACTGGATGCATGCCTGCAAAAGTTTATTGATTCCAGCAAGCTGGTGGTGCTGGAAAAGCCGTTTACTACCCAGATGGACGATGTGGACAAGGATATCCTGCGGCAGGTGTACACCGATGGCAGGAAGAAAATCCGCCTTTTGGGCGAGCTGGCTGAGAGCAAGGACTTGAAGAATTACACCATCGAGGTGCATGCCCTCAAGAGCGTGGCGGCACTGATCGGGCAGAACGAGCTGTCATCCATGGCCAAGGCTCATGAGATGGCAGGCAAGAATGGTGACTACGAATACATCATCAAGAATCTGGACAAGCTCCTTGCCAAGTACAGCGCGGTGCTGGCCTTTATCAGCGACAGGTTTGTGGATGAGCTCCTGCAGCATCAGAACGACAGCCAGCTGGAGGAGGCTTCCCGTCAGGAGCTGGAGGAAACTATCGGCAAGATGAACGAGGCCCTGGGGGATTATGACCTGGACGGCTTTGGCAGCCTGCTGAAAAAGATGTCCAAGTTCAAGGTGACTGATGAGCAGCGGCGGCTTTTGGAGCAGATGAAGACCGCCGGGGATGATTTTGATTATGATGCCCTGGAGGAGCTGATCGGCCAGTGGAAGTAGCCTGCCTGAAGGGGGATATAGCTTCGGGGCATATCTCCCCTGACATGTTGGGGACGTGTTTTCAGGCTGTGGCTTGAGGTCATAAATTCGGGGATTTTGAGATACATGTGGAGTGAGAGCAATGAAATCAGTAGCTTTATTTACTGATGAGATAGATGATTTGGATATAGCGATAGATGAGCTGGTGTCACAGTTCGGTGATTTTAAGCTGGAGGCCCATAGCGCGGGGCTGCTGTTTGCCCATCCTGATACGGATTTGGAGGAGCTGGCCGGCAGGTTGCAGGAGGAGTTCAGGGTGCCCATTGTGGGCACTACGGCTGTGGCCATGTTTACCATGGATGGCTTCAAGAATGAGGGGATTTCCCTGCACATCTTTACCTCCGGGGACTGCGTTTTTCATACGGGCTGCACCAATGAGCTGACGGCTGCCAATGCCAGGGCTGGGATAACGGCTCTGTACAACAGCCTGACTGCCGGTGTGGATGATGAGGATGTAAAGCTGGTGCTGGCCTATGGCAATCCTACTCTGGATATGATGGGGGAGGATTTTGTGGATACCCTGGACGAGCTTTGCCACGGTGTGCCGGTGTATGGCGGTCTGGCTTCTGACAGCTTTGTTATGGATGAATGCCGGATTGTCTGCGGCAAGCGCGTCATGAATCATGCCTTGGCGCTGATGGTGATTACCGGCAAGGTGCAGAAGGTAATTCAGTACGGCTTTAATGTGGAAAGCACTCTGGACTACGAGGGCGTTGTGACAGAGGTGCAGGGCAACATGGTCATGAAGCTGGATGATATGCCTCTGGCAGAAGCTCTTGACAAGGCAGGTTTCAGCATCAATCCCGAAGTTAATGTCTGCGATTATGTGAATACGCCTTTCAGGATTCGCTACAGGACGGAGGAAGGCGGCGAGATGGAGCTGATGCGCCAGCTGGCCTTTGTGGACAAGGAGACCGGGGGCGGCCTGTTTCTGGGCAAGGTGCCCCTGGGTGCCAACGTGCAGATTGGCATCATCAGCAAGGAGGACATCCATGATTCCGTGGAGGAGGTTGCCATCAGGGCACTGGCGGAGGTCAAGAAAAGGCATGACTATGACTTTTCCACGCTGATTATTACCTCCTGCGCCTCAAGGCTGATGAGCTATGCCAATGATATCGAGCTGGAGGCACAGGGCTATGTGCACATGATACCTGAGGGCATGAGCATGTCCGGCTTTTATTCCTTCGGGGAAATCTGCCCCAGCCGTGCCGCAGGCGGCAGCAGGGAGAAGAATACCTTCCATAATACCACCTTTACCATGCTGGTGATGTAGGGGGTGGCGGCATGGATTTTAGACAACTGGAATACTTCTGCACCCTGAGCCGACTGAAGAATTTTACCAGGACGGCGGAGGAGCTGCATGTTTCCCAGCCTTCTGTTACCAAGGCCATCAAGTCCCTGGAGACGGAGCTGAAGCTGACTTTGATTGACAGGCGGCAGAAGCATGTCACCCTCACCAATGAGGGCAAGGCGTTTCTTCTCCATGCGGAGCAGATTATGAAATCCGTGGAGGATACCTACCGGGATATGGAGCGTTTTCAGCTGGAAAAGCAGGGGACGGTGCATTTTGGCATTCCCCCTATGGTGGAGGCGTACCTGTTTCCTGATCTTTTCACCAGCTTCAAGGCTATGTACCCTGATATGAACCTGGATGTGAAGGAGTACGGGGACTCTACGGAGGTCATGGAGAAGGCCAACTCCGGGGAGCTGGATTTTGGCATTATTTTTTCCAGCCGGGCGGAGGAAATGAGCAACAAGCTGCTGATTATGACCGACAACATGAGCCTGTGCGTCAGCCCTGAGCTGCCCCTGTCACGCAGAGAAGAAATCAGCTTTGATGATTTGAAGAATGAGCACTTCATTATGCAGCAGTCCAATACCTACCAGTACCAGCAAGTGTACGAGCGCTGCGTGGAGCGGGGGTATATCCCGGATATCCTCCTGTGCACCACCCAGCTGAAGACCATCAAGCAGCTGGTGGGCAACCGGCTGGGGATTTCGGTGCTGCCGGACTTCGTGACCAACGAGGAGACGATTTTCGTGCGCCGCCAGCTGACGCCGCCCCTCAAGGTGAATATCTGCCTTTACTGGGGCGGGGAAAAGCAGCTGAGCGATATGGACAGGAGATTTTTGGATTTTATCAAGCATTATATTGCCACCGAGGAATTCAGGAGCCATTTCCAAAAGGAAGCGCACTGAAATTTCCCGAACCTTATATGAATTGACTGAATACAGTGTCGTGTAACAATGTTACGCGGCATTGTATTTTTTATTGGCACGATGTTTTACGCTAATTTGCAAGTGTTTATTATTGATTGTGGGTGTGGTATTGTTAAGCCATAAGAGAGCTCAATGATTTTTTGGAAAGAGGATTTTTAGGCAAAGGAGAAGGAATAAATGAAATTAGCAAGGAAAATGCCGATTATGGCGGCTTTGGGGATTGGCATGCTGCTGCCGCTGGGCACAATGAATGATAATGTGGCAATGGCAGCCTCAGAGGGGATTCACGTTGACCAGGTAGGCTACCTGGAGGACTACAGCAAAGTGGCCATGATTTCCCTGAAGGGGGACAGCAAGGATTTTTCCCTCGTGGACACTGCTACCGGCAAGACCGTATATCAGGGCAAGCTCACTGACAAGGCTTATGACGATATGTCCGGCGAGTATGTGGCAAGGGCTGATTTTTCTGATTTTAAGGTGCCTGGGACCTACAAGCTGGTAGCAGGCGGCGAGGAATCTGCTGACTTTGCTATTGGCAAGAATGTTTATGCCGTGCCTGCGTTGCAGAATTGGCGTTCATACACCCTGTCCCGCAGCAATACGCCGATGAATGACAAGCTGACGGGGCTGAAGATTGTCAGCGGCCATGCCCAGGACAAGGAAGCCCAGGTTTATTTTACTGACAAGCTGAACAAGAAGGGTGATGTGGTGGATGCCAGCGGCGGCTGGTATGATGCCGGTGATTATGGCAAGTACACCACTACGGCTGCCATTGCCAGCGCGGAGCTGATGATGGCTTATGAGGCAAATCCAAACAAGTTCTTCAAGGGGCAGCTTTTCTTCCCGGAGGGCGTGCAGGAGGAGAATATGCCTGATGCCCTCAGCGAGGTAAAGTTCGAGCTGGAGTTTATGAAGAAGATGCAGCGCAGCGACGGCAGCACCTTCCACAAGATTTCCGGTGCCCAGTGGCCGGGCTTTGACAAGTCACCTGATACCGATACCCAGCAGCGTTACCTGTACAGCACCTGCACTGCCAGCACCGCAATGTATGGCGCCTCCATGGCGATGGCAGGCAGGGTGTATGCTGACATTGACAAGGCATTTGCCAAGGACTGCCTGAAGAATGCCGAGAAGGCATGGGCATATCTTGCCAAGGAGAAGGAGTCCGTCTACCGGGTGGATGAGGGACAGGAAAGCGGTTCCGGCCCTTATAACGATACTGCGGATGCTACCGAGCGCTGCTGGCTGGCAGCGGAGCTGTTCCGCACTACCGGCGACAAGAAATACGAGAAGTATCTCATGACGGAGCAGAAGGACGTCATCACCCGGAAGCCAAGCTTCTTTACCTGGGATGATACCCTGGCACTGGCACAGTTCAGCTATGCCAAGGCCGCCAAGGCAAATCCTGAGTTCAAGGCAAAGGTGCAGGCAGCCCTCATCAGCTATGCCGATGATATTGTAGAAACTATCGGCAAGGACGGCTTTGACTGCTCCCTCAAGCAGAATGAATATACCTGGGCTTCTACCAAGAATGCCGTAACCAAGGGGGATATCCTGCTGCTGGCTAACCAGCTGGCACCGAAGCAGGCTTATGTGGAGGGTGCATTGAGCCAGATTCATTATATGTTTGGCAGAAATGTCCTCAACAAGAGCTTTATGACCGGCGTAGGCGAGAATCCGCCTGAGCATCCTCATAACCGTATCCATGAAAGCACCGGCGCTTATGTGCCAGGCCTTCTGATTGGCGGTCCGAATGCCGTGTCCGGCGGCGACCCTGACCAGACCGAGTATATTGCCAAGTACAATCCGGCACCGGCCAAGTGCTATATTGATGTGCTTATGTCCTGGTCCACTAACGAGTATGCTATTGATTACTGTGGTGCAGGCATTTATGCCCTGTCTTACTTCATGCAGCCGGACAAGAATATCAAGGCTGACGATTTGAAGCTCACCAGAGACTTCCCGCTCTGGGACTTTAAATAAAATATTGCACAGTTTCTTCGTGCAATCATCTCTTTTCTGTGACAGCTCCTATTAGTCCAACCCCTCGGAGCTGTCTTTTTTTGCGCTTTTTTAGTTGTGATGGTGCAGTTTCCTTTTCAGGCAGGGGGAATTTTGCTATACTTAGATATATAAGTAAGTAGATAAACCGCTGGGGGGAATGGTTTTGTCAAAGCTGATTAAGGAACTAAAGGAACAAGAGGGATTTTCTGACTCCGAGAAAATGATTGCTGATTTTCTGCTGGAGAATTACCGGGGGCTGGCAGCACTGTCCACCCGGCAGCTGGCCAAGCTGACTTATACCAGCTCGGCGGCTATTGTGCGTTTTAGCCAGAAGATGGGCTTTGAGGGCTATACGGATTTCAAGATACGCTTTATGGCGGAGATGCTGCAATATGTCAATCAGCCTCAGAAGTATGAGGGCTTCAACAGCAGAGATACGGTGCGGATGATTATGGACAAGGTCACCCATATGGAGGTGAATGCCCTGAAGGACACCCATGCAGGGCTGCAGCCTGTGCTGGTGGTGAAGGCTATTGAGGCTATCAAGGCGGCCGGGCATCTGGATTTTTATGCTACGGATGACAACTACAATATAGCCAATCTGGCGGCATCCAGCTTGCTTATGGTGGATAAGAGCTATAGCCTGACCGCCTCGGTGGGGCAGATGTACCTGATGGCGGCAAGTGCGCCCAGGAGCCATCTCAGCATCTTTATCAGCCGTACCGGTGAGAACCGCATGCTGGTAGACATGGCCCGTACCATCAAGAGTAAGGGCGGCAAGATACTGCTGATTACCTCGGAGACAGATACCACCCTGGGCGGCCTGGCGGATATTATGCTGCCGGTGGCCAGCGTGAAGAAGCTGGAGGAGCTGGGGCCGCGGATTTTCCTGGCAGGTGCCAAGTATGTGGTGGATGTGCTGTTTGCCTCCCTGGTGGCCCAGAAGGGGCTGAAGGATGTGAGCCAGCGGGATAACTGGCTGAAGCTGCATTTTCAGTATTGAGGCTATTAGATTGATTGAATACGGCAGATGAGAACGGAAGCGGTGCAGGGTGATGTGCCGGGAGTTATGAGATGGTTTGGCAGGTTGGATAAAAGCAAGGTGGGCTGCTTATGAGATATAATCTTCCTGATAGAGTGTTGAAAGATATTATGAAATTTGCCAAAGCTAGAGGGATTGAAAGAGTGATATTGTTTGGCTCTCGCGCTAGAGGAACGAATGTGGATAGAAGCGATGTGGACATTGCCGTTGCCGGGGGGGATTTTGACGGCTTTTATTGGGATGTGAAGGAAAAGATTTTCTCACTGCTTATGTTTGATATTGTGGAGCTGGATAAAGGAATTTCAGATGGGTTGAAATGTGAGATAGAAAGGGACGGAATTACGCTTTATGAAAAAACTGGATAATTTTTCTAATTGTTTACAGGTGTTGAAGCGTGCTGATTTTGTGATGGCAACGCAGGATGAAATTTATCGTACTGGTGTAATAGGTCAGTTTAATCTTACTTTTGAACTTGCTTGGAAAGCCGTTGGTGAAGCTTTGCGCCTGCATGGGGTAGAGGGGGCTGCTACAGGCTCTCCCAGGGAAATTTTGCAGCTTGCCTATAGGCATGGTTTTATCAATGATGAAGCTGTGTGGCTGATGATGCTGAAAAAACGTAATATGGCTGCGCATATGTACGATGAAGATAAGGTAGATGAAATGCTGCTGTTGATAAGGGACAGCTTTATTGCGGCTTTTGTTGTGCTGGAAAAAGAGCTTCGGGATAAGATAAATGAGCTTTGAAATGTAAAATTTGGTATTTGAAATTTCATATTTCATATTTGATGATTCATGATTCATGTTTCATATTTTGGGCAGGGTATTTGGCTTGCTAATGAGGATGCAGTTTTGGGCTGTGTCCTTATTTTTTTGTGTCTTGGTAGAAATGTTTGGGAAAAATGAAAAAACTCTGAAAAAAGAAAAGCACTGTTACAGAGGAATTTTTTATTTTTGTAACGGTGCTTCGGTGTCGTTTTAAAGTGTTTCATAAGGAGTTTTGATTTGGTATAGTGGGATTGTAAAGAAATGCTGGTATATTTTACCTAGAATTTTGGGAGAATTGCCTGGTTAGTGGTTAGTGCAATGCAGTGGTCAGTGCAATGTAAATGCAAGGTTTCAGTGCAATGTAAATGCAAGGTTAAGGTTCGGGCGGCTATGGCAATACCATTGCAGGCACGCTCGCGCTATGGACATGAGCCTCACGCTTCTGAGTTCATTCATCGCCTTACGGCTCGAATTCACTAAGAAGCGAGGCTCATATACATGCCTGCAACGGTACAGCCATAGCCGCCTGAAATCCTGCTACACGCAAGAGTTCTAAAATTCGTATATCGGCAAAATGTGGTTTTATTTGAAATTGTGCAATAAGAGGAGAGGTTATTATGTTAAAGGGGAAAAAGAAGGCTTTGGCAGCTCAGGTACTGCTTGGTTTGATGGTTGCTGGTAATGTGTATGCTGTAGATTGTGGCGTTGCCAGTGCGGAAGAAACTGCAGAGTTTGTGGTTGGTGATGGAAAGACGCCGGATGTATCAGGTGATAACAAATACAATACGTGGTGGATTAATGGAGAGTGTATTGTAGGTGGTGAAGGTTGTAAGATTAGTGCTGGGGATGAGATTGAAAATAAAGTAGTGGAAGTACAAGTTGGTGGTCAGGATGCCACAATTATGAAAGGCAAGAAACTTATAGGTAATACGGTAAATATTAATGGTGGAGATGCGAAGCTTGCTGGGTCTTGGAAAATTTTTGATGCGGCTGATTCCAAAGGGAATACAGTAAACATAATCAGTGCAAAGAATGCCTGGGAACATTCTATAGTGGATGCGGGAAATGGCAACAGCATGGTTATTAGTAAATTAGAAAAAGGTACTGATGATAAAACTGGTGCCGAGTATGACAGCAAAATGACCTTTAAGGCTGGTAACATTAAAGTAGCTGGTGGTGTAGGTAATTTATTCGGCATTAATTTGGATGCTAGTGCTGCCGGTGATGATGGTGTTGTAGAGATAGCGGTAAAAGGAGTGAAAGCTCAATCTACACTTGCAAAAAAATTGGTAATCTCGGCAGATGAGTTTACTCGTAGTGATTATGATAACTTGGGTATTGATAAAGCTGTAGGAAATGACGGAGAACTGACAGGTAGCAGTGTAGACGGTGCAAATTCACTTGGCAAAATAATTGTCAATGGTAATGGTGTTGATCTTACGGGGGATGACACTCACAAGTCCGTTGATGTGAATGGCGATAATTTCAAGGTTGGCAATGTTATTAGTTGGAGGGGCGAAGATATTATGTCTGTAGCTGGTAACAATGCAACGATGGGAAATATTACGTTTAATGGTAAGTCTAGTACACTTAATGTTTCTGGCAATGGTGCAGTGCTTGGCAATGTATCAGGTCAAGGTGCTTCATCTGTCAATATTTCTGGTAATAATGTAACTGTAGGAAATATTACTACTACTGCTGCTACAAGAGCTTCCAGTGGCGGTGAGATTATCATCAGCGGTAATAACACAACTACTGGTGCATTGACTACAGGAAGCTTGAAAATTGATGGTAATGGTACGTTAAATGCTGGTGATGTAAGCAATGTCGATACCATTATTATTCAGAGTACTGCAACAGGTAAGGTTTTTACAGCTGCGAGCGGTCTGTCAGAAGATAAGCTGGATGTAGAGAAATCCAAGACAAATAAAACGACAGCTTTGTTCAGCAATGATTATGCTGCAAGCTATGATGCCGACTCTGGTTATATAAAGAATACGCGTACTCAGTCTATCCGTGAGCAGTCCAAGTCT
>OBLI01003265.1_pt1 | contig 12652 bp, 10 predicted proteins | sample 1519701 | NCBI WGS metagenome assembly OBLI01 (sample SAMEA3663005, study PRJEB22513) | pig gut metagenome | biome: pig gut; feature: pig-associated habitat; material: faeces | place: France | collected 2012 | reverse complement strand
CAAATCCGAGTTTTATCGGCGCCCAGGACATTCGAAACATTTACCTCCCCATGGGTTTTTCCAATTTCAAAATCGAAGGCCGAGGCCTCGGCAGCGCCGTGATTCTGGAATTTTTGCTCTATTACATGACCAAGCCAGAGTACCAAATCCATGTCCGGGAGGCAATCTATCTGGACAGTATGCTGGATTTGTTTTAGTCGGTGAAAAGGACGGTATTACTCTAATAGCCTCCCACTGCCTGAAAGTGGAAGCAGCACCATCCTGATCCGAGGACGGTGCTGAGTCAAATCGTTAGAGTTCATTTACTGCCCTTTGTAAGATTATGATCTCGGCAGAGCATCTGACCGTTGTCCAGTGTTGTGTGACCACCTTTGCACCAGGGGATGATATGATCTGTGTGCATTTCTTCGATGGCCCACTTTTTTGTGACACCTTCGGCAGCGCACATGGGGCAAATTCCTGACTGTCGTTCATACAGAGTCCGCTTTTCATTATCGGTAAATGCACGAATGGACAACGCTTTTTCTTTTGTTTTTCCGCTGAGCAGGTATTCGTATATACCTTTCTGCTTGGTCACATCGTCATCCGTCAGAAGCTGTTTGATATCAGCTTCCAACTGATTTGGATCATAAATGTTATCACTGTACTGATTGTAGAGTAACCCCCAATCCAAACCTTTCATCAGTTTGCTGCGATAGTTCGGGAAGGTTAACTCAACCCAGTCAATGACTGTTTTGAAATATTGCTTCAGCGGTGTGGCATGGGTATCGCGCTGGTGCTCTGCCATATATTGCTCAATTGTTTTTCCTTCCTTCGATGCGATCCAGAAAAGTACAGTCTGAAGATAGTCCTGGCGGATAGGCGTACCGCTCATGTACCGCTCGCCGATTCGATAGGCTATGCACTGATTCTTGGAGAAGTATCTCTTTGCGTCGCTGAGCCAGTGGCCGGTGTAAATCGCATTGCGAAGCTCTTGGTCAGTGAGCTTTTCACCTGCGATATTGATAATTTTGAACCAATCCAGTTTTTCGGTATCAGTTCCCTTGCAGATGTAAATCATCAGCTTATAGTCCAGCACCCGGTCTGCGATTTCCTGGGAGGTATGCGCATAGTAGGGCGTAAGCGGAGATGATGGATTTGCAAATATGGAGTAGCTATTGTCCAGCCAGTCACATATGGAAATAGTGCGCTGCTGACCATCCAGCATTTCATATGTACCATCATCGTTTTCAGACCAGTACATCACATTCAGAGGAAACTGGTGCAGGATGGAGTTCATGACAGCGACCTTCTTTTTGCCGTCATATACGAACTCCCTCTGATAAGCTGGACGGACATTCAACTTGCCGCCGTAAGCAACAACCTGCCCGGTCTCTTCATTGTTTTCATATCCATCAAATACATTACGAACAGATATCTCATGCAATTTTATCTCCATGATACTCGTCGCCTCCTGATTAGGATTCGCTTGAATGTATTACACGCTTTTCCTGCATTGTCGTAATAAACAAGGCTTGTCATGTTGGCGGTATAATGACCTTTTCCACCTTGTTCTCGGTATTTTTTAATCCATTTTGCGCCAATTTTTGATATGCCCAATTCATCTGAGCCATATTTACCTGTATAATCAGCGCAACCTATTATTTCAAACTGTTCGGGGTTATATTTGTCCATAAAGGTAATAGGAACACCCATAACTCCAAAATAATCTTCTGGAATATCAGCAGTTGAAGCAACATCAATTCCATCAAAATTGTCATAACGAGGGTACTCTTCGGCGGTGTACTTTTTCCATAGTTCGAGATCTGTGTGGCGTTCCACATAGTCCAAATTGGTATACCACCGAACACCTTTGACACGAATATACTTCCTGCCTTGTTCGTCAATTCTATAACCTGCTGCCTCAAGGGGATAATCATCGGGGACACGGAACTCACGGTCACCGCTGTGAATAGAATAGCCTAACCACAGTTTGTTGTCCTTGATGAGCGGAAAAATCTCCTTGTAAGTGATTGCATTTAAATTGCCAATAATCAAGAATTGCTTTCCGTACTCCACAAGTTGGGCAACATATTCACGGAACAGAGAAAATGGCGGATTTGTGACAACGATATCCGCATTTTTTAATATATTGACGCATTCTTCGCTTCGGAAATCGCCGTCCCCATTCAGAAGGGTGAGGGCATTCTTTTTACTGCGAAGCAGATATTCCACATCGGATAAATCCACCGCTCCGTCACCATTTGCGTCAATTACTTCCGCTATTTCAATCTTATAGGGGTGGCGTCTTGGTGTTTCACCGTCCATTTCAAACATGGAGAGTTGTTCAAATTCTTCGCCAATGACAGGTGATCCCTGATAGCAGGTGGCAATCAGCTTTTTCAATCCCAGATAATTGAAGTTCATTGCAAAGTATTTGAAGAAGTTACTCTCAAAGGGATCATCACAGTTACACAGAACAGTTTTTCCTTTGAAATGCTTTCGATAATGCTTTAATTCCACCTCAATATCAGCCAACATGGTATAGAATTCATCCTTCTTTGCCTTGTTAGCTTTGTTCAAATCCTTGTTGCTTGCCACACGATCACCCCTTGAAATTTCAGGAGGAATGTCGGCTAAGCGGTTCCCTAAGTAGAGTTTTGTCTCCAGCGCTTGAAAACGCGAAAATAATCTCTTATAATAACAATAATTATGGACAGTCGGCAGAAAAACGGGCGGTGACCAAATTCTACCTCATTACCCATTATTTTCTGATTTTACCCATCGTAAGAAGGTCTTATGTGTGACATGGAGTTGCCTGCCAGCTTCTCTAGCAGAGATCTCACCCTGCAGCCACATAGTCCGTAATGTGCTGTATTCGGCAGGGCGCGCCATTGGCGCGCGGCCAAACTGAACTCCCCTTGCTTTTGCTGCGGCGATGCCTTCTTTTTGGCGCTGTTTTATAAATTCACGCTCCGTCTGTGCTACATAGGACAATAACTGAAGCACGATATCTGCAATCAGTGTGCCTGTGAGATCCCGATTCTGCCGGGTATCCAGTAATGGCATATCCAGAACAACGATGGCTGCCTTTTTCTGCTTAGTGATGGTTCGCCATTGTACCAATATTTCATCGTAATTTCTGCCCAGACGGTCGATACTCTTGACTACAAGCGTATCGTCGCATTTAAGTTTGCGCATCAGCTTTCGGTACTGTGGACGGTCAAAGTCCTTTCCGGACTGTTTATCCAGGTATATTTGCTTATCTTCTATCCCAAATTCGTACATTGCGATGATCTGCCGCTCTTCGTTTTGATCCCGTGATGAGACCCGGACATACCCATAGTTCATTTTGTTTACCTCCGTGCGTTTTTCCTTTAGTATATCCATGGGTAATATCTAGTGAAAAGGAATATAAAAATAAACAAAATCTCCGGCTTCACAATGAAACCGGAGATTTTGACTATTTATCAGTCCGTGTATAGAAGGTGGATTTGCCCTTGCCATGGCGCTGGATGGTCCCATCTTCAATTAGCTTTTTCAGGGAGTTTTCAACAGAAGCCTTGCCGATAGAGGGAACCAATTCCATGATTTCACTCTTTGTGAACTTACCGATCTTTTCACTGATGGCTCTGCGAACCAGCTCAAGAGCAGGTAGTTTTTCATCAAACAGATCAACACGGCTCTCGAAATCACGGTAGGCAGAGAGGATAATGCCCAGCAGATACTTTACGAAAGGTGTGGGATCATTCGTCCCTTCATGCCAGCCATCACCGCAGCGATTCAATACCTCATAGTATTTGGTCTTGGTTTTCTCTATCTTGCTCTCCAAACTGATGTATCGTCCTACTACATATCCGCAGCGATAGAGCAGTAGCGTGGTCAGCAGCCGGGACATCCGACCGTTGCCGTCATTAAAGGGGTGGATACAAAGAAAATCATTGATGAAAATTGGAATCAGTACCAGGGGATCAATGGTGCAAGCATCGATGGTGCGATTGAAACTGTCACAGATTGCATCAACGGCATCCGGTGTTTCGTAGGGTGCCAATGGTGTAAAGAGGATTTCCTCGTGACCATCTGGATAAGTTGCGGCTACATAGTTCTGGGTACTTTTGAAACGACCGCCAATGCCACGCTCCGAATATTTGTACAGGTCCCGGTGCAGCTGGAGGATATAGGATGCACGGATGGGAATGTACTCATAGCTTTCGTGGATGGTATTCAGCACATCCCGGTAGCCCATGATTTCTTCCTCGTCGCGGTTCCTGGGTGTGGTTTTCTCCATACAGAGCTGCTGGACTCTAGTGTTTGTGGTGACGATTCCCTCAATCTTGTTGGATGCCTCAGTACTCTGTATCTTTGCTATATCGATTAGCTTATCCAATACAGCAGGTTTCTGCTTCAGATATAGCTCCTGCCGACCCTTATATTCATGGATCTGAGCGACGAGACCAAGAATCTCAGAATCCCATTGCTGTGAACGAAGTGTAGAGTAGTCAAAGGTTCTCATCTGCCTAACCTCCTTTGCTTTAGCCTAATTATATGCGTGCTTTAGGCGAATGTCAAGACGATAGGCGAATAAATACGCCTACTGATAATATGCCCATAGGAGAATCATGCACATATTGGACAAGAGCAATAAGTATATTTCAGGCATAAGAACGCAAGACAGTTTTTTGACAAAATAATGCAATAGTGCTATTTTATTGGACATATAGTGTGATATAATAAAACAAAAAAGATAACAGATGCGAGGAAGTGGCGCGATGCAGCTTTATGATATTCTAAATCCACAGCTATTTAAGCCCCTGTCGGGACGCAATCAATGGATATTCGCAGACTTACTCATGCTGATATGGGATCACTGCCGTATGTCGACAGATTATGGTATGGGTAAAAACGAGATGATCCGCTTGACCGAGGATTACCTGGAAGGTGCAGGATTAGAAATGACCGAGTTGGATTCGGGTGAGCAAGCAGAAGAGAACGAGCAACCAACGAGTAGAGATTTACATGGCAAAACTGTATGGTGCATTGCGCGTCTGCGGAATTGCGGTTGGCTGGAGGATCTTGAAATCGGATATGAAGAAGAAGCAAGAACTGCGATTTGTCCGCAGGTGGTTCCCATTTTGCAAGCTTTCTATTCAATCGTGCATCCGCAGACTGTAACATACAGCGGCAAGCTGAATAAGGCGTACCAGTTATTGTCTGGTATATCCACAGAGAAGGCCCCCTACGAGAATATTCTGAAAGAGGTCGCCAGCGCGATGGACGAGCTGAACTCTGCATTGCGAAATCTAAATGCGTCTATTGGATCCTTTATTGACCAGATGACGCAGCACAAAACACCGCAGGAAGTGCTTGACTTGTTTGAGGAATATGAGGAAGAAATTGTTGTTGCGGCGTATCAGCGATTCAAGACCAGCGATAATTTGTTTAACTATCGAGAGGCTTTGCTGGAGGGTCTGGATAACTGTCAGGATTTATATATCGATGCATTGGCGGCTGACTATTGCAAAGTTGAGCGTTGTGACGAGACTGAAGCCGGTGGTGCGATTCTCAGAATCATTGACAGAATCAGAGATGATTTGACCTTGATGGGAGAACTAATTGCGGAAATCGACAAAAACCATATTACATACAGACAACGGGCGGTGCAGCGGGCACAATTTATGTTGCTTACTGATGGCACGACCCAAGGCAGGATCAATAGCCTTCTGCGCTATTATGCACAGACTCTTGAAACGCCCGCATCCTTGTTTGATGTGGATGATAGCCCGTTGAGTAAATTGTGGAGAATTTATCCGACTGAGATATTGGGAAGGTCCTATCTGAAGCCTCCTGTAACCAGTCGAAAGCCTACGCCGATTGAGCCGCTCAAACAGTCTGATACTTTGGATGAACAGGAGCTACGCAATGCACAACAGGCGCTTCTGGCATATGCCCGGAGTGCGGTTACAATGGAAAACGTGAACACGTATGCGCAACGGGTGTTAAAATCCCAAACGGCTGTACGTGCATCCAGTTTGGCGGCAGATGCAGGAGATGATTTTGTAAAAATCATAGCTTTGCATACATATAGCCGTTCGGATAATCGAAACTACGAAATTGAACTACACGATAATTGGATCAGCATGCATGGCTTCCGATTCCAGGAATTTGTGGTAAAGAGAAAGGTGTGAGAAAGATGGAAGTGAAAGATGTTGCAAATTACCTTTTGAATCATTGCTACATTATGGGCGAGGTTGAAGAAACAAGAGACCGGTATTATTATGCGATCAATCATTTGGAGGAACTCAAAAAGCTGTTTATACAACTGGGATATACGCTTGCATTCCACCCTGCTCCGCTTAAAATTATCATGCTGGTCAATGAATATGAAGGAACGCAGGCAAAACTGAGTAAATATGAAAGTATCGTTCTGTTGATTTGCCGTCTGCTGTATCTCCAAAAAAGAGAGAAACTGAGTACGGATGCTAACAGGGTGATTGTCACGGTTGAAGAAATACAGGCGGAGTATCAGAAAATGAATCTGCCGAGGAAGCTGGATCGCAACACATTGGAAAGTGTAATGCGTACACTGAAAGACTTTAATCTGGCAAAACAATTGGATCGGCTGAATGATGCTACGGCCCATATTGAAATTTATCCATCCGTAATTCTGGCTCTACCAGATAATGTTCTTCGCGCCGGGCAGGAAGAAACAGAGAAAGAATTGGCGAAGTACAAGGCAAGTGAGGAGGATGACGAATGATCCAATTAAGCAGAGTTCGCTTGATCAATTGGCATAACTTTGTGGATAGCACCTTGACGTTTGAGAAAATTACATATTTGATCGGCGTGAATGCTGTGGGTAAGACCACGATTTTGGATGCGATTCGCTACTGCCTTACAACGAATAAAGATTTTAATGCACTGGGAAATCGCAAGAGTGCCCGAACGCTGCAAGGTTCTGTGCACGGCAAGCAGCGTGGCGAAAATGCGTATACTCGGCGAGGTCATACTGTGTCCTATATCGGTGTAGAGTTTCTGGATCAGAAGCAGGGTAAGAATTTTGTCATTACAGTCCGGGTGGAATCGGAAAGCCCAGAGCAGGAGATGCGGCATGTGCGACAGACCTGGTATATCTCTCCCATGGGAATACGATTGGAGGATTTACCGTTCATTGATCGCAGCAGCAATGCACCGAGCAGCCGGGACAAGTTTTGTATCTCCACAGGCAGAATGCAGCCAATTGACAGGCAGAGTGAAGCAAAGAATATGATCTGCCAAAGACTTGGCATCGGTAAATCTGATTCCCCCCTTGGTAAAAAATTTAGTTCCGTATTCCCCATGGGTACGAGTTTGGATGAAATCAATGATTTTCGAACCTTTATTTACGAGTACATATTACCTCAGCCCATTATGGACTTGGATGCACTGCAAAAAGATGAGCAGGAACTTGAGAATTTACAGGAAACGCTTACCCAGGCACAGCGCAGAGCACAGCAGCTGCGGGAAATTGTCGCATTGGGCGACCAAGCTATTGAAAAAGACCGGGATGTATGTATCAATAGAGGATTCATCCTATATGCACAATACCAGCTTGATGCATCCGCTCAAACACAAATGTTTGCGGAGCGTAAGAGATGTATCGATCTTTTGGAACAGCTTAAAGAGCAGTATGATGATGCCAAGCAGCAGGCTGATATTGCGCATACCGCGTATCAACAAGCATGGAAAGCTGTACAGGATAGCGATGAAGGTAAATTCTTGGAGATGTTACGACAGAGTGCCGAGAATAAAGCGCGTGAACTGGGAGAGCTTCGAAAAAAAGTTAGCAAATGCCGAAATATGCAGATTGAGATAACCCAGCTGCTGCAAAAGGCTTCCGCGGTTTATTCTGTGGATGCAGATATGTATCCTGATGCGATTCGTAAACAACCCCAGAAGAACCAGATGCAACTGCTGGAAGGGTTAGAAAGCGAGATTTCCAAGCTGAGTAGTGCGATTGAGACACTCAGTGTCGAACTGCTGGTTCAGTCGAATAATTTACAAAATGCGATTGAAGAGATTGAAACAAAAATCCGCCAGCTGGAAAAGGGTCAGCTGGTCTATCCAGATAATGACCGTGCAAATGTTGTTCGGAATGCAATCAACCAGGCATTTGCTTCACAGGGCTTGAATCCGGATGCAAAGGTGCTTTGTGAACTGTTATATATGAATGATGCAAGCTGGCAGGACTGCGTGGAAGGCTGTATGGGTTATCGGCGGTTTGACATTTTGGTCTCGCCGGAGCATTATCCTGCAGCAAAGCAGGTGTATGAAAGTCTCGGGGAAAATGTGGGCAGAGTAAGTTTACTGGACAGCCGTGCACTACATAGGGATCGAAATAAGCAAGCAGTAGATGGGAATGTCCTTGCATCAAAAGTATCCAGTGAAAATCCGCTTGCCTGTGTTTATGTAGGCGAACTCCTTGGGAATATCGTTTGCTGTGATAATTCGTCTGAACTGGAGAATTATCCCCATAGCGCAACACGCGACTTGCTGCGTCACTACCCGTATCGTTTGGCACGTCTAAGGAAGCAGGAGCGCTATATTGGTCTGGATGCAAGAAAAAAGCAGTTAGAAGATGCGAAAACGCAGCACCGCCAAATGATGAAGCAAGCAAAGGAAATCACTGACAGAATTGAGGCGGTTAGTGGGCTTCAAGAATTGGCACGAGGTGTTGTTTACAGAAAATGTGTAGCGACGATTCGTGAGTATTGGGACAGTGAGCAGGAATACAACAAGCTGTCCAATCAGTATTCCCAAACACAGCAAGAAATCACAGAATGGGAGAATAATCCCCTTTTGCGTGGACTCCAATCCAAGGAGCAGCGTATGAAGGAAGAGTGGGAAGCAAAGACAAAAATTCGTGAGGACATTGCTAGCGATAAAAAGAAGCTAGAAGGAGATCTGGCGAAATGTGAGCAGGATATCATCAGAGTTCAGAATCATACAGCCACTTCGTTGGAAGCATGGGATTTATTTGGTGATGAGTACCCGTGTTTACTCGGTGAAATAGAAGCCAAGTATTCGGATGCCATCAAGCGAAGGACTCCTGAGCAGATTGTCGAGAATCAAAAAGGACGGCACGGACGATTCGAAAGTGATCGGGATGACGTTGTAAATAATTTTTTGATTCCGGCCCAACGACAATTCAATCAGGAATACTCCTGTGATATGATCATTGGCATAGCTGGGATTGAGTTATTCCGGGCCCAATACGACCAACTAATTCAGATCGATTTGGAACGTTATTCCGCAAGCTTGCAGAAAGCAAAGGAGCGGTGCCGGGAGAGATTCCGTAAAGACATTCTTTACAGGATGAAGGATGACATCCGGAATGCGCGCAGGCAGTTCCGTGAACTGAGTAGGATTATGCAGGAATTGCGGTACGGTGAAGAAATGTATCAATTCCAAGTTCGGGAAAGCCAGGATCCTGAAAATGGACGACTCTACTCCCTGATTATGAGTGATCAAAATGAGCAAATGACTCAAGAAGATTCTATGTTCAATATGGCGGCAATGAGTGATCAAGCATATGAAGCCCAAATCGATGAATTTGTCGAGCAGATTCTCAGCGCGGCAAAAGAAGCGGCTGAGGCACGACAGAAGGGAAAGCGTGCTGATAGGCAAATGATAGAGTTGGTGGATTACCGGAAGTATCTGGATTACGACATCATAATCACCAATACTAAGACAGGAGAAACTGTGCCTCTATCCAAGGTCAGCCAAGACAGTAGTGGCGGTGAGAATCAGGCTCCTTTCTACATTGCGATTTGTGCATCCTTGCTTCAAATCTATCAGAAGTGTGAGAATGGTATTCGACTGGTCTTGCTGGATGAAGCGTTCAGTAAAATGACCAGTGATCGAATCAAACCCATGATGAAGATGTTCCGACAGATGAATCTTCAGGTTTTACTCATTACAACAGTCGAGAAAGCGTCTGCAATCCAGCCTATGTGCGATGTTACATATTCCATCGTCAAAAGTGGAAGTAGAAACTCCGTTGCTCCGTTCTACTTGGAGGTAAGCGATAATGGGATATGAAGAACAGATCCTTTCATGGTTAATTGACAGTTATGAGAAAAAAGACCCTGGGAACAGCAATACACGCATAGCATCCATTTCAATCGGTGCCAAATATCCGGAGTATAAGGAGCCGTTAAGTGATACCCATAATGATATCGAAACGGCAATCCACCACTTGCTAAGCTGGGGATTTGTTCAGTGCAGTAAAAACCAGCAAGGATATTATACGAAAGTTGTATTGTTGGACTCAGAACTGCCAAAAATCTATCAGTTTTTGCATAGAACACCAAAAGCAGAATTGTGGGAGATGCAGAAGAATCTTCTTGGGAAGATCACCGCCCAAGCGGAGAGTGTGACAGGAAGGTTTTGTGCAGCCATGTCAGAACGAATCTCCCAGAGAAAAGACATCGAATATGGCCTGGCTAAGGATATAAAACTCCTGGAAGATGTTTTACTGGCATTGGTAAACATTGAGAGACTCAGCAAGGAAACCTATATTCGAAACTTTTCTGAGATGGTGTTCCATGATTCCAAGCGCCTGCAAAGCATTTTGAACCCAATCACCAGGATTCTTTTGGATTATGGTGATGGTGTTGGACAGAAGGAAACTGTGCTTGCACAGTACAACCTAATCAGCAACCCTAGTTATGTTTATATAAAGGGTGACTGGCAGATTTGGTGTCAAGGACAGTGTATTTCGACAAATATGTTTCGCGGTGGAATTGCTATATCCTCTGATGCATTGGATGAGATTGAGCGTATAGCAGTTCCTTGTGGAACAATTATTTCTGTAGAGAACTTGACGACCTACCATGATGCAAAAGAAAGCCAAGGTGCGATTATCTACCTGGGGGGATTCCTAAATACAGTTCGCGCCAACCTTCTGAAAAAGCTGTACGTATTTGAGCCAGATGCCAGATTTTTTCATAAGGGCGATCTTGATCCATATGGCTTCTTAATTCTGGAGAACCTGAAACAGAAAACAGGGATTCCATTTATACCACTGGAAATGGATTTGGATACATTGCGCCGATGCCACCGTGCGGGGCACTTCAGACCGTTAGATGAGGCAGATAGAAAAGCAATTGCCTCGATTGACCTAATTGAATATCAGCCAATCTTGCAATATATGACTCAGCATAACTGTAAAATTGAACAGGAGTGTTTTGAGGCCATGAAGTTGGAGCAATTGGTTGGTGTATAACTGATACCTACCTTTGCATCCGGAACTGTTCCAGACTGTGATTGGTAGCTACAAAAATGGGAATATCCACTGTATGGTTGACAAAGAGAATAGCGACCAATAGGAGGAAATCAGAAGGTCAATATGCAATTCTTGAGGCACCGAAATCCATAACCACATAATAAAATGACACAAAAGCGCAGGAAATTCAGCTATCCATCGATACGGTTGTATTGTATAATGACCGCAATGAGGTGAGTTATTATGATATTTCTGGAATATGGCAATGCTTCCGCTCCGACCATCCTGATGATCCATGGGATGGGCATGACAGCGGAAGGTTCCTTTGGCTATGCCGTGGAACAGCTGAAAGACCGCTACCACATCCTTCTGACCTGTCTTGACGGATATGATGACAGCGGCAGTACCTTCATTTCCATCCAGGATCAGGCGGAGAAGATTGCGGCATATCTGAAGTCGAACTATGACGGCAAAGTCTATGCCGTGCTGGGGATGTCTATGGGTGGCATTATCGCCATCGAGCTTTTGTGCAAGCACCCTGTAAAGGCAGAAAAGCTGATTCTGGACAGCGGGTACATGAAGCCCTGGAAGATTGCCAAGCCCATGGCGCACATTGTGGCAAACGGCTTTATGAAGCTGAAGGATGGAAAGGCGGATATTTTCACGAAGTCCGGCATGAAAATGGTCATGGGCTTCTGCTTCCGCCCGGAGGATCTATATTCTTCCGCAACGAAGGAAACCATCTATAACAGCGAGTATGCCTGCCTGACCTATCCGCTGCCGGATATTACACCTCTTACAGACACGGAGATGTCCTATTGGTACGGCTCAAAGGAACCGTTTATGATCGGCGGCATGAAACGGCTCAAAGCCATGCTACCCCAGATGAAAACGGTGTGCTTCGGGGATTACGGTCACGGCGAAGTCATGTTGCTACACCCGGAACAGTACATCAACGCCTTGATTGATGTACTCGACCGTTGAATGGTATTCTTTGGGTACATTCCATACCACTTTGTTTTGCAACCGCCAGTTTTCGCAGAAGAAAACTGGCGGTTTTCAAGTATTGTCATTCCTTTTCCCGTGCCTCACAGAGGGCTCTGTGGGCAGCGATGGTTGCCAGCGTGTCTCCGAGCTGCATAAACACGGAACTGAGGAGCGTGACCTCCTCCGCTTTCAGTCCGCAGGCGATGGTATTTGCCAAGGCGGTGACTGCCGCAGTCAGATTACAGGCGTTCATATCCGAATCCCCCTTCCATTCAGCCTATGCGCGCCGGGGATGAGGGGACACGAAAAAGGCGAATCTGTTCCTAAAGCCCTGTTATCATTCGTAAATTGCGGCAATTGCCTGCGCCCTGCGCTTCAATTCTTCCCGTATACGGGTCGGCGCAAGGCACTCACATGCCTGCC
>OBLI01003264.1_pt1 | contig 12653 bp, 10 predicted proteins | sample 1519701 | NCBI WGS metagenome assembly OBLI01 (sample SAMEA3663005, study PRJEB22513) | pig gut metagenome | biome: pig gut; feature: pig-associated habitat; material: faeces | place: France | collected 2012 | reverse complement strand
CCTCACGCTATTACTTCTTTGATGTAGTCTTTGTGGCTGCCTTTTTAGCGGTAGCGGTTTTTGCAGCAGGAGCTTTTTTTGCAGTAGTCTTAGCAGCCGGCTTTTTAGCTGATGCCTTTTTGGCTGCAGGCTTAGCTGCAGGTTTTTCGCTACCATCCTCATACTTTGCAAGCAGTGTGTGCAAGCGTGCAATCTCCTTGTCTTTATATACGATTTCATCTCCCTGATTGCGGATGGTGGTCAACAAAGCATTCAATTCCTCATTGTCGATTTCGGCAGGATAGAGTGCATTGACGCGGTTGATGAAGTCGCCAAGTATATTCATATAGTTGGTGAAAGCATCAAATGGTCCGCTATAGATACCACGGTCCAGTCCCACGTTGGATGGCTTGGTGGTCATGAAACGGAAGTTGTTGCTTGCCTGGAGGTAGTCCCAGTCCTGATTGATGCCTGGATCGTCGGCAATGCGCAGGCGGTCTGCCACGCTATAGAGCTTATTGAAGGCTTCGCGCTGCAAAGCGTTGCCAAGCCATGAGCTTACATCGCGCTCTTCATCTACCCATGAGAGCGTATCGGGTACATCGAGTGCACCAACACTCTTCACCTTCATGCAGATTTCTGTAGGTGTAGAGAAGGTGATGCCTTTGTCTTTCGCACAGGCGGGCAATGCCTTGATGAACTCCAGAATGTTGCTTGACAGTGGTTGTGCGATGCCAAGTGCCGAGAGTTCCATGAAGATATTGATGATTTGTTCCTCTTCTGGGAAACGAGCAATGCGGTCTATATATGAATCGGCAAAGAGCGGATATCCTTCCCAGTCAGAATTGTTGAAACGCAGTGAAATATCGTCAGAGAGTTCCACGTCGCGCAGCAGCAATTTGAGGTTGGGGGCCATGGCGCAATGATATACGTAGTGTGGTGATTTCCATCCGAGCACGTGCTTAGCACCTTCGGTGAGCATACCTTTGAATCCCATAGCAGCAGCCTGTGCGCCGATATCGTCGCTGTAGATGAGTGATGAATTGCGCAATACGGTTGGGCGTTTGCCGAAGTATTCTTCAATTTTCTGGCACTGCTTCTTGACGTCGAGGGCAAATGTCTCTTCGTTGGCAAGTGATGACAATCCGTGTGAATAAGGCTCAGCGAGAAACTCTACACATCCTGTGTTGTTCAGTTCCTGTAGTTTCTCCAATACCTGTGGGGCGTGCATTTCCAATTGCTCCATGCCGACTCCAGAGAGGGAGAATGCCACTTTAAACATCTGTCCGTTGTCGCGAATCATCTCGCCAATGGCATTGAGGGCGGGCATGTAACTGCGCTCTGCAATGTCGCAGATGGTACGCTCGTTCTCGTAGTCATCATAATAATAGTGGTCGGTACCGATATCAAAGAAACGGTAACGTTTCAGATGTGTGATCTGATGTATTTCAAAATATAAACAAATGGTTTTCATAATCTATTTATTGTTTGTTGTTGTGTTATTGATAAGTAACTATTCCCAGCCTAAAGTGCGGAGGTAGAGGGTGCGGATCCATGCGCCAACCTTCTCCCAGGTGATTTGGTCAACTTCCTTCTTGCCTTCCTCTTTGAGGTAGTTGAAGAGTGAATCGTTGGCACAGATGCTATAGATGGCATCTGCCAGAGCGTGGATGTCCCAGTAATCAACTTTGATACAGTTGTCGAGAATCTCTGCACAGCCCGACTGCTTACTGATGATAGTCGGAGTGCCACACTGCATGGCTTCGAGTGGCGATATGCCAAACGGCTCGGAAACAGAAGGCATGACATATACGTCGGAGTCTTTCAGACACTCATAAACCTGTTTACCGCGCATGAAACCAGGGAAGTGGAAACGGTCGGCGATGCCGCGTTCGGCAGCCAATTGAATCATGGCATCCATCATGTCGCCAGATCCTGCCATACAGAAGCGCACGTTGCGGGTGCGTTGAATGACCATGTTGGCAGCTTCAACGAAGTATTCCGGACCCTTTTGCATGGTGATACGTCCCAAGAAGGTTACCACCTTGTCGCGACCAGTATGGTCGGGACGTGGGATGGCATCGTATTCTTGTGGCAGAGGATATACGGCATTGTGCACCGTGAAGCACTTGCGTGGATCCTGATGATACTGGTTGATGACAGTCTGACGAGTCAGTTCTGATACACACATGATGCAGTCTGCCTGATCCATACCGTTCTTTTCGATAGAATAGACGGTGGGGTTCACTTTTCCGCGTGATCGGTCAAAGTCAGTGGCATGTACGTGAATGCACAAAGGTTTACCGCTCACTTGCTTGGCATGTATGCCGGCAGGATAAGTCAGCCAGTCGTGTGCATGTATGATATCGTAATCGAGTGTGCGTGCCACTACACCGGCAATAATCGAGTAGTTATTGATTTCCTCGTGCAGATTGCCGGGATAGCCTCCTGCAAACTCCATTGCACCGAGGTCGTTGACGTGCATATAGTTGAAGTCGGCATACAGATGGTCACGGAAACGATAGTAGAGATCGGGATCCATGATATTGCCTACACGCTGGCTTACATAGTCGCGATTGACGTCGCGCCATGCAATAGGCACAGCATTCATAGCTACAATGTTGCATGCCGAGTGGTCTTCATCGCCGAAAGGTTTTGGCAAACATAGTGTGATGTCCATATCGCCCTGAGCATGCAAGCCCTGCGATATGCCATAGTTGGCAGTGGCGAGTCCACCATACACGTGAGGAGGATACTCCCATCCAAACATTAATACTTTCATAGTTCTGTCCTCCTGTTAGTTACTTTTGGTATGTGTATTTCTCCAACAACTTGAGTGTGCGCAGAATTTCAGCCACATTCATGGCAAAAGCCATAGCGCCACGTCCACTGAAAGGTGGGTTGCCGTCGAAGAGTTCGCTGATGGTGCCGATGGCATGATAGTTCATTTCGTCTTCATAGCTTACCATCTGTCGCTCAATGAAACTGAGACGGCTACGCTTGTAGATTTTCAAACAGGCTTCCATATAGAATCCTTCAAGCCATGGCCATGCTGTGCCCTGGTGGTAAGCATAGTCGCGCTGTGCCTGTGGACCAACATACATGGGGTTGTATCCACCGCTTTTGGGCGATAGCGAGCGCAGTCCCTTTGGAGTGAGCAGTTCGCGAGTGCATATGTCGAGCACATTTTTCTTCTGATTCTGGTCAAGCGGAGAGTAGTCGAAAGCTACAGGGAAGATCATATTCGGGCGTACGCTCCAGTCCATCATATTGCCATCAACATAGTCGAGCAGATAGCCATATTCGTTGAGGAATGTGTCAACGAATGATTTTTTGCAACGTTCTGCCAATTCTTCGAGCTGTTCAGCAAATTTAGCATCGCCAAATTCGGCTTCGAGTGAAGCGCAGAAGCGGAGCGCGTTGTACCACAGCGCGTTGAACTCAACAATATATCCAGAGCGTGGCACTACTGGGCGACCGTTGGCGGTAGAGTTCATCCAGGTGATGGCCTTGTCACGTCCGTTGGCGAACAGCAGTCCGTTGTCATCAAGGTGCATATTCTCATGACCGTCTTCTATCACATATTTTACAATGTCATGTACCAGTTTGCCATACATCTTATAGCCTTGTTCGCGGCCGGCATCCTTGGCATACTGCTGGATGGTCCATACACACCATAGGGGGACATCGGGATGTTCTATCTCGTAGAGCTTCACTGTCAGTGGTTTGCCCTCCATATATTCGCGAAGTCCTTTTTCTGAAGTCTTCATCACCAACTCAAAGTAGTCGCGTTCGCCTATGGCAAGGGTGAGTCCCGGCAGCGCTATAAATGTATCGCGTGCACGTGCCTTAAACCAAGGATAACCTGCCAGCAGGTAACGGTCATCATTGGGCTGGCGATTGCGGAACTGATGGGCTGATGCCACGAGGCAATGGTAGAAGTTGTCGCGAGGTTGGCGGATAGCTATTTCCTTTTCAAAAAGACTCTTCAGTTTGCTGGTCTTAATGGCCGATGTAGATGCAGAGAACACAATGCTCTCGCCTTTTTTGATGGGTAACTCAAAATAGCCAGGCACGTAGAGGTCTTCGTTGGAAGCGTAACCGCGCTCCTGTTCCTTCGGATATTCTACACCGCGATACCAGTCGGGCTTGAAGATAAACTCGTTTTTCTTATCAAACTGCATGTAAAGGTCGGGGTATCCGGCATACATACAGGTGCTGATGCCGTTCTCCACCTCTTGATAAACTCTGCTTGCAACAGAGTTCTCGTGAGTAAACTGGCGTACCGAGCGGAACGCAAGGAATGGGCGGAAGCGCAAAGTAGTGGCACTGTGGGCATCAACAAGCGTATAGCGGATGAGGATGCGGTCTTCGTAACACTGGAAAATAGTTTCGCGCTTCAGAATCACACCGCCTACGCGGTAGATCATGGTAGGCACTACATCACAAGTAAATTCGCGGATGTACTTGTGACCGTTGGGGCTGTAATTGTTTCCCTGATACTTGTGGAGTCCGAGATTGAACTCAGCACCGTGCTGGATTACCGTACAGTCGAATGAAGAGAGCAACACATGGTTCTCATCGTCAAGTTCTGGTACGGGAACAACGAGCAGACCGTGGTATTTGCGCGTATTGCAGTCGGCAATAGTCGAACTGCTATAGGCACCCGAACGGTTAGTTCGCAGCAATTCACGGTGCAGTGACTCCTGCAGGTTTGTCATTACTGCTTTTTCAAATCGTAAATAACTCATAGTTCCTATTTAGGTTTTGTTAGTTTTATATGTTATATAGGCGTCCATCATATATGCGATGGAGTTTTATTTCTCCAAAGTTACTGAATTTAGTTGTCTCTACAAAATAAAAGATAGTTTTTTTTGCAAATTCATAGAATTTTAACCCATATCATCGGTAAAAGTACCTATTAGTATTCGTTTTTCTTTATATTCTTTTTGTTTTTTCCATGATTTCAATTAACTTTGCATGCAAAGGACAATGTTTCGATCACGATAAACAACACTAACATGATTATAGAGGGAAAAAATATAGATGACTCTGTTATAGCCAAAGTCCTCACGGATCTTTGGGCACCACTTACTGATGAACAACGTCAGTATCTCATAGATCATATCACGTTGAAGGACTACAAGCGAAACGAAATGATCTATACCGAAGGTGAGAATCCAACGTCTTTGTTTTGTCTCATCAAAGGAAAAGTGAAGATATTCAAAGAGGGAATTGGTGGACGTCATCAGATAGTTCGCATGGTGAAACCGCATAGTTATTTCGGTTATCGTGCTGGATTTATGGATGAAGCCTATACCACATCGGCATCAGCTATCGAAGCTTCGCAACTTGGTCTTATTCCTATATCCGTTGTCAAATATCTTATTACGGAAAATAATCAGTTGGCGATATGTTTTATCAAACATCTGGCCAATCTCTTAGGACGTGCCGATGAACAGACCGTCAACTTGACACAAAAGCATATACGTGGCAGATTGGCTGAAGCATTATTGCGCCTAAAGGAAAAATACGGTACAGAGAGCGACGGGAAAACCCTCAATATCCGGGTGAGTCGAGAAGATCTTGCCAGTATGTCAAGTATGGCAACATGTAATGCCATCCGTACTTTGTCTGCTTTTGCTGAGGAGGAATTGGTGATTCTTGATGGTCGCCGTATTGCCATCAATGATGAGGAAAAGCTGAAAAGCATTTCGGTTTGTGGATAAGATGCGTCTTTTCCTTTGACTTATAATAGATAGAAGTTTAATCTGGAATAAGGAAACGTATCACTTCCTGCTCTACATTGATGCGATAGGAACCTACAGGAGTTCCCATCGGACGTCCGTCAACAGATACCAAGGCTTTACCACCATCTTCTATAACGATTTCTTGTGTGCGATAGGGGTGCACCATGCGATGGTTGAGCAGACGACCTGTCAGCATCATCCATAGTCCGTGGAATATCTGTACTATTTTGGCTTGATATACCAGCGATACATCCAAAAGTCCATTGTAAGGCACAGCGTTAGGTGTCAATCCGTAACCAGGGCCACTACCTATACATAGCGTCATCACTCGGCGTTGTATGGTTTCGGCATTGATTTTGATGCTCATCTTATAATCCATGCGGTGGAAGATGAGTAATATGGCGGACAGAATAATAGAAAGAAAGCGAGAACCCAATATGGCGCGCGTTTGCTGACGCAGGTTCATCACGTCTGCCACCATGCCGATATTGATGCAGTTGAGGAAATAGCGATGGCATTGTTCGCCTTTTTTATTGGTATAGCGCACGCAACCAAGGTCGATGGGGCGTACACGATACTTTTTCAGCCAACTGATAGTCTGGTCAAGATTGCCTTCACGAAAGTTCCAATAGCGTGCAAAATCGTTCATCAAACCGTTGGGAATGAGTCCCAAGGCAATGGTGTCGCGCATTTGTTTCTCTACTTTCATCAGACAGTTTACCGCATCATTGAGTGCCGAGTCACCACCGGCAATGATAATGGTCTTGTAGCCGTTGTGAATCAACATATTTATCAAGCGTTCTACGCTGCCTGCAGTCTCGCTTTGCACAAAGTCGTAATCCACACCATGCTCATTGAGTGCACGCTGAATACGTTCGCGCTGCTTGCCCGAACGGTGCTTGGGACAATATAGGATGCCCCACTTCTTATCATCTACTGCCACCTTATATATTTCTTTTAATGTTGAATACTGATAGTTGGTTGTGGTTATTCCGATTTGGAAATGCGCAGAATCTCCTCCACTTTTTTATCCATTGGTAGGAGAGCGTCAATCCAATGGATGGTAAATCCGCGACGTTCCATGCCTCGAAACCATGTCATCTGTCGCTTGGCAAACTGGTGAATGGCTATCTCCAACCGTTTGAACATCTCTTCGTAACTGAGTTTACCTATAAGATATTCAGTCACAAACTTGTATTCCAGTCCGTAATAAATCAGGTCTTCTGCAGGGATTCCCCTGTCAAGTAGGGCTTTCACCTCATCAGTCATGCCTTCTTCAAGACGCGATTTGAGTCTTTCGGTGATCTTGTTGCGTCGTGCTTCGCGGTCGATATCTACTCCGATGATAAGTGAATGGACGGGCGGCACCTGTCGCAGTTCTGTCGGTGTGTGGAGATTGTAGGTCTCTATTTCTATAGCACGTATGGCACGTTGTGCAGAATCAACATCGGTCGTGTTGTGCATGACAGAGCCGTTTTGTGCTTTCAATTCTTGAAGCATAGCCGTAAGTTGTTCCAGCGACTTGCCTTCAAGGTCTTTGCGCAGTTGCTCGTTTTGTGGAACGGGTGATAGGGAATATCCTTTCAATACAGCTTCGATATAAAGTCCAGTGCCACCACATAGGATGGGCATCTTGCCTCTGTTCTTGATATCGTTGTATGCCTGTTGGAAATCCTGCTGATATTGGAAAAGGTTATATTTCGTGCCAGGTTCGCAGATGTCTATCAAGTGATAAGGCACTGCCGTACCATTAACCACATAGTCCTTCAAGTCTTTTCCGGTTCCGATGTCCATGTGTTTATAAACCTGTCGGCTATCTGCACTGATGATTTCACAGTTTCCCAAGCTTACTACCAAATGGGCGGCAAGGTCGGTCTTTCCCGATGCAGTAGGACCAAGAATGGTTATCATATCGAATGGCATAAGCGGTTAGAAGTGTATTGAAGGATAGCTATAATTTTGTCAAATTAGAAAAATAGCCGCCCAAGGCACATGCCAAGGGCGGCTTTTATCAATGTTGCCTTTTTGGGGACAATGCTAATTAGCAGTTCTCTGAGAAGTACTTGATAGTACGAACCATCTGAGAGGTGTAGCTGTTCTCGTTGTCGTACCAAGAAACAACCTGTACCTGATAGGTGTCGTCGTCGATCTTGCTAACCATGGTCTGGGTAGCGTCGAAGAGAGAACCGAACTTCATACCGATGATATCGCTTGATACAATCTGATCCTCGTTGTAACCGAAGCTCTCAGTCTGAGCAGCCTTCATAGCAGCGTTGATGCCCTCAACGGTAACGTCCTTACCCTTAACAACAGCAACCAAGATAGTGGTTGAACCAGTAGGAGTTGGAACGCGCTGAGCAGAACCAATCAGTTTGCCGTTCAGCTCGGGGATAACGAGACCGATAGCCTTAGCTGCACCAGTTGAGTTAGGAACGATGTTCTGAGCACCTGCACGTGAACGACGGAGGTCGCCCTTGCGCTGAGGACCGTCAAGAATCATCTGGTCGCCAGTGTAAGCGTGGATGGTTGACATGATACCGCTGGCGATAGGAGCGTACTTGTTCAGAGCAGCAGCCATAGGAGCCAAGCAGTTAGTGGTGCAAGAAGCAGCGCTGATAACGTTGTCGTCCTTGGTCAGAGTGGTGTGGTTTACATTGTAAACGATAGTGGGAAGGTCGTTACCTGCAGGAGCAGAGATAACGCACTTGCGGGCACCAGCCTTGATGTGTGCAGAAGCTTTCTCCTTTGAAGTGTAGAAACCTGTGCACTCGAGAACTACGTCAACACCCAGCTCACCCCAAGGAAGCTCAGCTGCGTTTGGTTTAGCGTAGATGGTGATTTTCTTACCGTCAACAACGATGTAGTCTTCACCAGCCTCTACGGTGTGTTTGCCTTCGCCGTACTTTCCAGCGAAACCACCCTGAGCAGTGTCATACTTCAGAAGGTGAGCCAACATTTTAGGACTTGTCAGGTCGTTGATGGCAACAACCTCGTAACCATCTGCTTCAAACATCTGACGGAAAGCCAGACGACCAATACGGCCAAAACCGTTAATTGCTACTTTTGTCATTTTCTTAAAATATTTAAAAGGTTTGTTATAATTTGTCCCATTAATATTGAAAAATGTGGCACAAAAGTCACTTTTTCCTGTTTTCGGGCACAAAGTTACAAAAAAATATCTAATTTTGCAGAAGAAATGGAAGTTAATTCTTTTAATAAAGTTAAAAGATGAGACTTTAACACAATTACAGGTGACAAAAGTGTGGTGTTTGCCACTTGGAGTTTGCAGAATGAATATTTAAATCACTCGTGTAACATATAATTAAAAAAGGAAACAGTTATGAGTTTTATTAGTGAATTCAAAGAGTTTGCCATGAAGGGTAACGTGTTGGACATGGCTGTCGGCGTTATCATCGGCGGTGCATTCGGAAAGATCGTTTCAAGTCTGGTTGACAATGTGTTGATGCCTATCATTGGTGTGCTCACTGGTGGTGTTGATTTCTCTGCACTGTCGATTAAGGTTGTTGATGCTGAGGTGAAGTATGGCATGTTTGTACAGAATGTCATTGACTTCTTGATTATTGCTTTCTGTATCTTCCTGATGCTTAAAGGTATCAATAAGTTCAACCGCAAAAAGGCAGAGCCCGAACAGCCTGCAGCTCCTGCTGGTCCTACTCAGGAAGAACTTCTTGCTGAGATACGTGATTTGCTCAAAAACAAGTAACTTTAAGTATCACTTATTTATTAATAAGGTGACACCCGTCACGGCGTCACCTTATTATTTTTGTTTTCAGTATAATAATGATAAAAACATTGGATTTTAAGCCGAAGTTCTTTTCGGCTATTGCACATTACGACAAAAAGACGTTTGTCGCCGACGTTATGGCGGGACTAATAGTTGGTATAGTAGCTTTGCCATTGGCGATTGCTTTTGGTATAGCCAGTGGCGTCTCACCAGAGAAGGGTATCATCACTGCCATTGTTGCCGGACTGTTCTGCTCGCTTTTCGGTGGTAGCAAGGTTCAGATTGGCGGTCCTACAGGTGCTTTCATCATCATCGTCTATGGCATCATTCAGCAATATGGTATGCAGGGTCTGACCATTGCCACACTGATGGCAGGTGTGTTTCTGATACTTCTCGGTGTATTGCGATTGGGAACCATCATCAAATATATACCTTATCCTATTGTTGTGGGCTTCACCAGTGGTATCGCCGTTACCATTTTCACCACTCAGGTAAAGGATTTGTTGGGTATGCAGATGACTACTGTACCTGCCGACTTCATGGAAAAATGGGTGGCATATATTAATAATATAGCGAATATCGACCTTTGGAGCACCGTGATGGGTGTGGCAAGTGTCATTATCATCGCACTCACACCGCGTGTGAGCAAGAAGGTGCCGGGTTCGTTGGTGGCAATTATTATCATCACTGTGGCAGCCTTGTTGCTCAAACAGTATGCCGGTGTGACCACCATAGAAACTATTGGCGACCGCTTTAGCATCCATTCCGAACTGCCCGAAGCCACGTTGCCCGCCCTTTCATGGGAAACCATTAAGGGATTGGTAGGTCCGGCAGTGACAATCGCTGTGTTGGGAGCCATCGAATCGTTGCTGTCTGCTACAGTGGCAGATGGTGTGATAGGTGATCATCATAACTCCAATACCGAATTGATAGGTCAGGGATTGGCTAATATTGCATCGCCACTCTTTGGCGGTATTCCCGCTACTGGTGCCATTGCACGCACGATGACCAACATCAACAACGGTGGACGTACTCCCGTAGCCGGTATTGTACATGCCGTAGTGTTGTTGCTCATCTTCCTTTTCCTCATGCCCTTGGCACAATACATTCCGATGGCTTGTTTGGCAGGAGTATTGGTGGTGGTATCCTATAATATGAGTGGTTGGCGTTCCTTCCTTGCCATGTTGCGCAATCCGAAGAGCGATGTTACCGTATTGTTGCTCACATTCTTCCTTACCATCATATTCGATCTTACCGTTGCTATTGAATTTGGCCTTATCTGTGCATGTCTGCTCTTTATGAAACGTGTGTCAGAAGCTACCGATGTGACAGCTATCTACGATGAAATCGACCTCAACGAGGATGCAGACATGGAGCGTGGCGACCTTATCCACCTGACTATTCCTGAAGGAGTGGAGGTGTATGAGATTAACGGTCCCTACTTCTTCGGTGCAGGTAACCGCTTCGAGGATATCATGTCGAGCTATAACGACCGACCCAAAGTGCGCATCATCCGCATGCGTAAGGTGCCGTTTATCGACTCTACCGGTCTTCACAACTTGGAGAACATGTGTTTGATGAGCCAGAAGGAAGGTATCACTGTCGTGTTGTCGGGCGTCAATCCCAAGGTTGAAGCCGTGTTGCGCCGCAACAATTTTGAGAAATTGTTGGGCAAGGAGAATATCTGCAGCCATATCGACTTGGCACTTGCTCGTGCCAACGAGATTATTTCTTGAACACCAGAATTATATTGAAATGAATGAACGATTCCCCTTTACCCCTGTGGGGTGGGGGAATCATAGCTAAAGACCGCACTTAGGTGGGGCTTATACAAGATGGAAAAAAAACGTAGAAGACGCATTCGCAAAGGAAGGGTAGCATTGTTGTTGCTCTTCCTTGCTGCGGTTATCACAGTCATTTATTATATCATAGTAGCGCTTGTTGCATTCTTTAGTTGGTTAAGTGCAGACGAGCCAGTACAGGAAGAGAAGCCTACGCTGCATGTGACACCAGAGATGCTTGCATGTGACGAAAGGATGCAACACCGTTTGGACAGTCTGATGCACAAACCGTTGCGACTCGACACCAACAAGATTGCCGTCTCTGTTTTTGACGCCACCACCCAACGCTATGTCTATAGATATCATGATACGGAAAGCTTTATACCTGCCTCATGTATGAAGATTTCCACAGCTATTGCTGCGCTCAAGACTTTAGGCATGAACCACCAATATCGTGAACACATCCTCGCCATGGGAGAGATGAAGCGTGACACCCTTGTGGGCAATCTCCTTCTGATGGCCGATGATGACCCACTCATGGAGAGTTTTGATCCACTCATCAAGAAGATGCAGAGTAGGGGAATCCGTCATGTTCGTGGCAATGTGTATATCACTTTGGCACGAGAAGATACGCTGCGTCCGCATCCTACGGCGAAAGCATGGGATATACCTTACAACCGGACTCCACTTCTTCTCCGTGGCAAGCGCTATGTGGATCGCACCTTCCGAGCCTCTCTGCGTATGAATGGAGTGACCGTACGCAATGATAAAACGGTCAATGCAAGACGTTCAAAGGGTCGTTTCGGTGGTGGCAAGTATCATTATGTTGCCACCTCATCCCATCTGCTTCGCGATGTCATCACTCCCATGCTCATCCATAGCAGCAATATTAAGGCAGATGCTGTGTTCTATCATCTTGACTGGAAGCAGGGATTGATGCCCAACCGTCGTATGAATTGGGATGCAAAACATTATGCCGAAACTTTCTGGAGAGAGAAAACACAAGTGCTCGATAGTGTTTCAACGCGTCTTGTCTTTCACGACGGTTCAGGACTGTCGCCCGAAAATCGTCTGTCAGCCTCTGTTCTTGTTGATATGCTGCGCTATGCTTATGGTGACAAGCAGTTGAAGGATTTCTTTATTGATGAGGCTTTGGCATCCACTGTAGGTGGCGAGCGACGCGGTTCGCTTCTTACCCGTATGAGCCATCCCGACTACAAAGGTCGTTTATTTTGTAAAACAGGCACTATGACCACCTATGGTGCATCGTCACTTTGCGGTTATCTTCTTGCTGCTGATGACCATTGGTACATTTTCTCCATCATCAATGTTGACTCTCCAGTAGCCGAGTCTCGCCTCTTCCAAGATCGTATTTGTAAGATGATGATGAAAGAATAA
>OBLI01003262.1_pt1 | contig 12656 bp, 6 predicted proteins | sample 1519701 | NCBI WGS metagenome assembly OBLI01 (sample SAMEA3663005, study PRJEB22513) | pig gut metagenome | biome: pig gut; feature: pig-associated habitat; material: faeces | place: France | collected 2012 | reverse complement strand
ACTTCTACTTTTTCAGCGTCTGAGAAGACAACGCGTCCATCGTGTTTTGCGATAACGGCAGCGCCTGAATCGTGGGCTGCTTGATATTCCATACCTGTACCAACATATGGTGCATGTGGGTCAATCAACGGAACGGCTTGACGCTGCATGTTGGCACCCATGAGGGCACGGTTTGAGTCATCGTTTTCAAGGAAAGGAATACATGCTGTCGCCACCGCAACTACCTGCTTAGGTGATACGTCCACGTAGTCAACGATACTTGCTGGGAACTCTTGGTTGTTACCTTGGTGACGTCCCATGACGATTTCTTCAGCAAATGTTCCGTCTGGATTGAGCTTAGAGTTGGCTTGGGCAACTGTGTACTCGTCTTCTTCGTCCGCTGTCAACCATTCGACTTCATTGGTCACGACACCTGTTTTTCTGTCAACCTTGCGGTATGGTGTTTGGATGAAGCCGTATTTGTTGAGGTGACCATAGCTTGACAAGTTGTTAATCAAACCGATGTTAGGTCCTTCAGGCGTTTCAATCGGACACATACGACCGTAGTGTGTGTAGTGCACGTCACGCACTTCATATCCCGCACGGTCACGGGTCAAACCACCAGGTCCTAAGGCTGATAGACGGCGTTTGTGAGAAAGCTCAGAGAGCGGGTTGTGTTGGTCCATGAACTGTGACAATTGAGATGAACCAAAGAACTCTTTGACGGCAGCTGTCACAGGACGGATATTGATGATTTGTTGGGGTGTGAGGACTTCATTGTCCTGAACGCTCATGCGCTCACGCACGTTACGCTCCATACGAGCAAGACCGATACGGAATTGGTTGGCAAGAAGCTCACCGACCGCACGGATACGACGGTTCCCGAGGTGGTCAATATCATCGACCTTACCGATACCTTCTGAAAGATTGAGGAAGTAGCTCATCTCAGCAAGGATATCAGCTGGTGTCAAGGCACGTGTCTTGTCATCTGGGTTAGCATTACCAACGATAGTCACGACACGGTCTGGATCTGTCGGTGCAACGACCTTGAATTTTTGTAAAATCACAGGCTCAGTCACAACAGCATAGTCATTTGGTGTGTAGACAAACTTGTTGAGGTCACCGTCGATGTAGTCTGCGATAGAGTCGATGACATCACGTGTCATGACAGTACCAGCTTCAACTAAGATTTCACCAGTTTCAGGGTCAACCAAGTTTTCAGCGATAGTTTGGTTCAAAAGACGGGTCTTGAGGTTGAGTTTTTTGTTAATCTTGTATCGACCAACAGCTGCCAAGTCATAGCGACGTGGGTCAAAGAAGCGAGCTGTCAAGAGACTACGTGAGCTGTCCGCTGTCTTTGGCTCACCTGGACGCAAGCGCTCGTAAATTTCCTTGAGGGCTTCGTCTGTACGTGAGTCTGCTGGGTTTTTGTGGATGTCTTTTTCGATGGTGTTGCGCACAAGCTCGCTATCGCCAAAGATATCCATGATTTCATCGTCACCAGAGAATCCAAGCGCACGCACAAGCGTTGTAAATGGAATCTTACGTGTACGGTCGATCCTTGTATAACCGATGTCTTTTGAGTCGGTTTCAAGCTCTAGCCAAGCCCCACGGTTAGGGATAACGGTTGAGCCGTAGCCGACCTTACCATTTTTGTCAACTTTATCGTTAAAGTAGACACCTGGAGAGCGCACAAGCTGACTAACGATGATACGTTCACCACCATTGATGATGAAAGTTCCCATTTCTGTCATGAGAGGGAAGTCACCAAAGAACACTTCTTGTGTCTTGATTTCACCAGTTTCTTTGTTGACCAAGCGGAAGGTCACAAAGATAGGTGCAGAGTAAGAAGCGTCATGGATGCGAGCTTCTTCTAGGGTATATTTTGGCTCTTTGAACTCATACCCTACAAATTCAAGCTCCATAGTATCTGTAAAGTTTGAGATTGGGAGCACGTCTTCAAAGACTTCTTTTAGCCCATTTTCCAAAAAGTCTTTAAACGAATCTGTCTGAATTTCAATCAAATTAGGTAAATCAAGAACCTCTTTGATTCTTGAAAAACTACGACGTGTACGGTGTTTACCGTATTGAACTTCATGTCCTGCCAAGATTTTACTCCTTTTATTAAGATGAGAGGCATGTAGCCTTGAGGGTGAACTAACTTCCTAAGTAAGCTGCTAGCTTACTCAAGTAGCGTGATGCTCTTTCACATCACCCGGTCGTCTGAGCCATTTTAGATAAAGAAATGTGAATTGTTAGAACCTTTAAATATAGGTTACACTTGTCTTTTTTACTAAAAATAGGCACAAAAAGAGCAGCTAAACCCGACTTAAAAGTTTGATTTAACTGCTGTAAGCCCTCTTGGACAATATTTCAAGAAAGCAGACGACAAATAATTTATACTATTATATCTTATTTCGTCAAAGATTGCAAGTTATTTTTTCAAAATACTTGCCCATGCTTTTTGGTAGTCACTGTCTGTACCACCGATGGCAAATTTATAGGTTGTTTTGCCTGGACCTGTTTTTGCCCAGTAGCTGGTGGTCATGTCGCCTGTGACATTCACGTCTTTGCCGTCAACTGAGACTGTTGCATGTAGTAGACCCGTTGATTTGAGGACATTTGCCTTAATCACGCTCGAGTCAAGACTGAACTTAGAAGAGCCAAAGACCGAGCTATCTGCTTGGTTGATGGCATTGACCAGATTTGCCATGTACTGTGAGTTCTTGGAGTAGCCGGTGGTGTTGGCAAGCGAGCTGTTGTCATCGTGACCAATCCAGCCACCCAGAGTCACGTTTGGTGTTGCTAGCATGAGCCAACCGTCTGAGTAGTTGTTGGTTGTTCCTGTTTTTCCGATCCAGTCGGCATTAGCTAGTCCAGCGTTTAGCGATTGCAAGTCCTTCTTGAAGGTCGTGGTCAAGCCTGACTCGATAGGACCTCGCAAGAGACTCTGCATGATAGTCGCTGTCGCTTTTGAAAAGACCTGTGTCGCCTTGGACTCGTGCTTGTAGATGACCTCGCCAGTGCTATCTGTGATGGAGTCAATCATGTATTTTTCCTGATAAGCACCGTTATTGGCTAACATCTGATAGAGGTTGGTCTGGTCGGCAACGGATACCTCAACCCCACCACCAAGTGGGAGACTCTCGATATTGTAGTTGTCAATGGTGTAATTCATCTTGTCCATGTAGCCCTTGACATCAACGTTCTTGCTAAGGAGTAGTTGATAAGTCCAGTAGGCTGGGATGTTCCAAGACTTGTTGAGCGCTTCTTGCAGATCCATCATGCCTGTCCCTTCCTCGGTGTCGTGCATGATTTTCTGACCATTTGAGAAGGTGGTTGGGTAGTTTGAGAGGATACTGGCACTTCCCATGAGCCCCTGGTCAATAGCGATACCATAAGGAATAATCGGCTTGATACTTGAGCCTGTGGAGCGCTTGGTGTCAAAGGCATGGTTGTTTTGGTTGGTGCTGTAATCACGCCCACCGATAAAACCTAAAATAGCCCCGGTCTTGTTGTCCATGAGGACATTTCCCATCTGAACGGTACCTGTACCATCATCAAGGAGGCTACCATACTGGGCAGCGGCATTTTGCATGGCAGTATAGATGTTTTGGTTGATAGTGGTTTTAATGGTGTAGCCACCTTGTTGCAACTCTTCGAGTGCGCGCTCTTGGTAGGCTTGCTTAGTGGCGTCATTTTTCAGATCCTGCTCAGACACACCGTCACGCTTGATGAGGTAGTCATACATGACCTGCTGGGCTTCACTCATCACCGTGTAGTAGAGATAATCATGTGTATTTGCCTGCTGGGTTTCGGGAGCGATAAAGTCTTGCTTGATATCATAGGCTTTATAAGTTTCGTACTCGCTCTTTGTCAGACTGCCTGTGCGGTACATATTGTAGAGCACATCCTGCTGGCGATTGATACCGTATTGGAGGTTCTCGTCTGACTTGAGCTGGGCATTAGCGGTGTAAGGTGAGTAGACGATAGGACTTTGCGGAAGCCCTGCGATATAGGCTGCCTGTGGGATGGTCAAATCTTTGGCACTCACCCCGAAAATCCCCTGCGCTGCTTCCTCGACACCTGCGATATTTTGCCCCTTGTTATTGCGCCCAAAAGGAGAGACATTGAGATAAGCCGTTAAAATCTCATCCTTACTCATGTAGCGCTCAAGCGCTAGCGCATAGATAATCTCACGAGACTTGCGCTTAAAGGACGGGTCGTCTCCTAAGACCTGCTGTTTGAGCAGCTGCTGGGTGAGGGTCGAGCCACCACTCGACTCCCCAAGTCCCAAGATAGACCCAACTGCCGCACGAAAAACAGCCTTTGGCACCACACCATGGTGGGTCTCAAAGTTGTCATCCTCTGTCGCAATGATGGCTTTTTTGATATTATCTGAAATGGCACTGCTCTCAACAGGCGTGCGCAGCAAATCCGAGTCAATATCAGCAATCAGCGCTTGATTGGAGTAGGTCATCTGTGACACCTGCGACACAGAAGTCACCTCCTTGACCAAGGTCGCCTTATCAGGCACCTTGACACTGTCAATCTGGCTGGCTAAATAACCCAGCGCCATACCGCCACCTAGCATGCCCAAAAGCAGGATGATGATATAAGCAAAATCAGACAATAACTTTAGGGTCCTTAGAAAAACAGCCCCAATCTCGCTAAAAGGCATAGGCTGATTGGTGTTTTTCGGACGTTTCTTTTGATTTCTTGGTTTTTTAAACATGAAAATACCTCAATCCCATTATATCAAATTTAATAGGGCTTGCATATCCCAAAGAATTTTGATATAGTTGGCTTGATATACTAACATAGGAGAAGATTATGACCATTTTAGAAGAACTCAAAGAACGTGGGCTTGTCTTTCAGACAACGGATGAAAAAGCGCTCGAGGACGCTTTAGAAAACGGACAAGTCTCCTACTATACTGGTTATGACCCAACGGCTGATAGCTTGCACCTTGGGCATTTGGTTGCCATTTTGACGTCACGCCGCTTGCAGTTGGCTGGACACAAACCTTACGCCCTCGTGGGTGGTGCGACAGGACTCATCGGTGACCCATCCTTTAAGGACGCCGAGCGTAGCCTACAAACCAAAGAAACCGTTGACGGCTGGGTGACAAAAATCCAAGGGCAACTCTCTCGCTTCCTTGATTTTGAAAATGGCGACAACAAGGCTGTCATGGTCAATAACTACGACTGGTTTAGCGACGTAAGCTTCATTGACTTCTTGCGTGATGTCGGCAAATACTTCACTATCAACTACATGATGAGTAAAGAGTCTGTCAAAAAACGTATCGAGACAGGGATTTCTTACACCGAGTTTGCTTACCAAATCATGCAAGGTTATGACTTCTACGAACTCAACGACAAGTATAATGTCACTCTTCAAATCGGAGGAAGTGACCAATGGGGCAACATGACAGCTGGGACTGAGCTTCTTCGCCGTAAGGCAGATAAGACTGGTCACGTCATGACAGTGCCACTCATCACCGACTCAACAGGTAAAAAGTTTGGTAAGTCTGAGGGGAACGCCGTCTGGCTTGACGCAAGCAAAACCAGCCCTTACGAAATGTATCAATTCTGGCTCAATGTCATGGACGAAGACGCTGTTCGCTTCTTGAAAATCTTTACTTTCCTCTCTCTCGAGGAAATCGAAGACATCCGTGTGCAGTTTGAGCAAGAACCACACAAACGCCTAGCGCAAAAAACACTAGCTCGTGAGGTCGTGACCCTTGTCCACGGTGAAAAAGCCTACCAAGAAGCCCTCAACATCACAGAGCAACTCTTTGCCGGCAACATCAAAGGACTCTCTGTCGCAGAACTCAAGCAAGGACTCCGTGGCGTGCCAAACTACGCTGTCAAGGCTGAGGATAGTCTTAACATCGTTGACCTCCTTGTCACTGCTGGCGTGGTCAACTCTAAACGCCAAGCCCGTGAGGATGTCCAAAACGGCGCTATCTACCTCAATGGTGAGCGTATCCAAGACACAGGCTACACCCTCACTGACGCCGACAAACTCGAAGGTGAGCTAACCGTTATCCGTCGTGGTAAGAAAAAATACTTCGTTCTGACTTATTAAGCAAAAATCGAAAATCACACTGACATCAGTGTGATTTTTCCTCTTGCTTTTTTCAAGCACAAAGAGAGAAGGCACCGCAAAGCGATGCCCTCTCAGGAGATTTTGAAAAAGAAAAAGTTTTAGGATGGTTATAGTATAGCTAGACTTCCTTAAACGAAACTTAAAAAGAACTATATTTTTAGTTTATGTGATTGTTTGACAGCTCTTTATTGCCTCAATCACGTTTACCCACGCTTTATCTTGTCCATAGCCTTCCCTTTTGCTAATTCGTCAACTAGCTTGTCTAGTTGGCGGATTTTTTTCATCAAAGGGTCTTTGACACTCTGCACCTTTACTCCACAAATCACTCCTGTAATCAAGTCTGCTTTTGGGTTGTAAGTTGGTGCTTGCTCAAAAAAATAACGCATTGTGAGCTGACTATCACACATAAGGGCTATCTCCTCCTCACTATAGCCTGTCAGCCAAGTTATCACTTCATCAAGCTCTTCTCTTGTGCGCTGTTTACGCTCCACTTTATTGACATAAGCCCCGTAGATACGGACAAAGGTCATCTCAAAAATCTTCATAGATTACCTCCTAGTTTTATTGTACTCTTTTCAGTCTCTAAAATCAGATAGAGAGCTGTTTTCTTCCAGATAGTAAACCTCTACTTTATCAGAATGAAAGGTCTTTGCGTAAATGCACTGAACAGGAACGCCTGTTGGAAAGCTCTTCTGTCTCTTTAAGTCTAATAATGACTGTGGAACAATTTTTAAACTAGTATCTTTCAAAGTGAGCGCTAAAATTTGCTTTTTCGTTCGCAGAGCATAGTCAAATTCCAGATATAGATAACGTCCTGCCTGTGTTAGATAAACGTGGCTACCAATCAATTCATCAATGGAGGCTAGAACTTGTAATTTTTGAAAAGTGGTTCCGTCTCGTTTAATCATCATATCCTCAAGTACTAAATGGTGATTTAGGCAATCATCAAAAAAGCTGGCTGCTCCTTTTTCATACTTAACCCCACATAAATGCATGAAATTTGTCGCTGAAAAATAGATGGCAATAGTCTCTAACTCAGTACCATAATAAACCACTCTGTTTCTAAAATAAGTCTCAAAAAAGTGAGCTGCTCTATTCATGATGGCTAGATAACGCTTTAGGGCTACACTTTCTTTTATACTAGGTTTCTTGTAATCTTTTCGTCCTTTTACCATTGTCTCTCCATATGCAATAAAATAAGCGACTTACCAGTGGGTAAATCGCTTAACAAGGTCGGTTTATTCTGGTGTCTGCCACCGCTTGGCACTTGTGTCCAAGATTGCTATCAGGTTTTCTTCTGGTGCCTGCCACCGCCTGACTCTTAGGTTCAGGATGATTATCAGATTGACCACGAGCCGACCACTCATCTACAGTCTGATTATATCACATTTTGTCATATTTTTCAAGACTATGACATTAGCTCATCTCCTTAACATGACTCTCAATAAAATCTATTTCTTCTTGTGAGAGGGCGTATTTGTGGTAGAGCTGGGCGTCAATCTCAGCCACCGACTGTGTCCAGTCAATGTCCGAGCTTGACGTGAAGTTTTGGAGGGGAATAAATTGATAAGTTGTTCTAGCAGCATCCTGACTTGATTTAGCTAGGCTATGTAAAAATCTTGAAAACTTAGTTTTTAAATAATTTGATAAATTATTTGCTGACTTTTTATCTAAATCCAAATCAGCTCCAATTACAATATAAGTCTCTGTACAAATTGTTCCTGGCTCCCCGATAATTGTATTGAAATTATCATCATTCAACTCTGTCCCTATATTGTTAGCTCTTGCTGTAAATACTTTCCATGTATCAATCCACTCTGTTTTATTTTTAATCTCGCTACGCTCGACAAAGCCCCCTTACCGTAACACACAATGGGTTCAGTCAAACCTGTGTCGTCAGCATGAAACCTTTTATCTTTGATAAAGAAGCCGCGGAAGCCGTACGGCTTCAGCGGCGACGCGATATCAGAGATTTTCCCTTCATGCAACCGTTCGCCAGAATAAGTATTTACTTTTTCAAGAATACTTAGTGCATCGTATTCTCGAATAAAAATATCTAAATCTTTTATTTTTAAAGGTCGTTTTATATCTTTTTTTATTTGTCCATTTTCGTATGTGACTACTCTCGTTAAATCCTTTGTATTGTCATAGGATTTATCCCAATTGATGACACAAACCCCACCTCTGATGTTAGTGTTTGGAAAAACATCACTTGGATTCAAAAAATCATGTAATTCTTTCAGATGAGGGTCGGTTAACATAGTCATTCTAAATTGTTCTAATCCTTTACCTCCAATGTACCAACGACTTGGCATAATCAAAGTAATAATATTTGGATTTAAACTTTTAGCACATTCCACAAATTTATTATAAATAGGGCTCGCACTTGCCTGAGCTCCACCGTCACTTTCTTGATACGGTGGATTGCCTACAACGACGTCAAATTTCACGTTTCCAAATGCCTCCTTGATTTTTTCTTGTCCTTTTTGTGTGTCTTGTTTGATGAGGTTTGAGAAGTCCTCGATGTAGTGCACATTGGTCTCAAGAGGTTTGTAGCCTGCTAGGGTGCGCTCGGTGATAGTCTTTGCCATTGGCGTTTTAGCGATGGCGTAGACATTTTCTCTCAGGATATCTTGATAGACCTTGTCTGCCTCAAAGTGGGGGTCGGTATTTGCCTCTACCTTTTGGTAGTAGAGACTGAGGGCGACATGTAGCGGATAGAGTCCGGTCTTGGCATTGATGTCTAGGATTTTAGCGTCCTTGCGGTAGACCGTATCTGTCTCTGGCTGCTCCACCCAGTGGAGGTTACTGATGGCGTTAGTGGTTGTCCTGCTAAAGCTATCATCGTAGAAGTTGAGCCCACCTAGGGTCTTGACCAACTGCATATTGACCACTCGCCAAGGGGTCAGGACGGTTTCCTTGTCTGGGTTCTTAAAGGTCGCAAAGAGCTCAGCGATACGCTCGGCACGCGTCAGTACGTCTAGCTTGTCATAGGACTTGGCTTTGTTTCGGATGATACGCCCCGCCTCAATAAAGACCTGAGGGTCATAGTATTTCTGGATTTCTCTAAACATACCCTTGGTGAAGCCCTTTGGCATAAACTCTTGCCAAGACTTCTCATCCACATGATTGATAAAGTCCTTGATGGTGATGTCCTGATTGAGGTCAACGCTCATACCGTAAATCATCATGGGGATACGGATAGACACCCCACGCAAAATAGAGATAAGGGCTTTACGGTCTTTTTGCGCCTGCTTGATTTTTTCGATGGCTTCCTTTTCCTCTGGAGTGCGCTCTCTAGCTGGTTTCTTCTTGGCACGCTCGCCACGGTCGTACTCTTCGTCGGTCAAGCCGTTTTCATTGACGACGATTTTTTGTTTTCCTTGCTTGCCAGTAGTACCTACGATACCTTTGAGGTTGTTAAAGGTAGCGACAGCATCAGCGTCTAGCATGAGGAGGTTGTCATTATAGAGACTGTCGTCCTCAAAGCCTGAGCGGACGGCTTTTTCAGCGTAGACTTTTTTGAGCTGCACCAGCATTTTGTCCACATCATAGGTCTGCATGCCGTTATCCGTGCTTGAGAGGATGGGCATGAAGTTGAGGAGACTCGTCATAGCGTCTTTTTGCTGCTGGGTGTTTTTCTTGCCGACGCCAGAGTTGATTTGCGCACTTTCAGCCATGACGGTCAACGCTCTATCGGGTGCAAAGTCAAAGACAAAGCACTCTTTTTTCATACCCAGCTTTTCATGAGAAAATGGCGTCTGCGCTCGAAAGGCAGCCTGCAGGTAGTTCATGGCGCTGTTGGTATTTGAGAGAAAGAGCACAGCTGTCCACTCAGGCACATTGACACCTGTGGTCAGCTTACGCACGGTCAGTGTGATGGTCTTGGTCTCACTCGGGTCAGAACCAATCGCCTGTCTCACCTTGTCAAGGTCATCTTGACTTGCGATACCATTGTCGCTAGATGTACCACGCACGACATTGACAATCTTGTACTCCTTGCCAAAGATAGGGTGCTTTTTGAGCAAGTCCTCAAAGGCATTGGCTTCCTTGACACCTGGTAAGAGCCAGAGAGTATGGCGCAATTGCTCGCGATAGTGCTTAGTTGAGAAGGGATACTGAGTCTTGTCATCATAGTTGGTGATATTGTCAAGGAACTTTCGCACGTCAGCCTCATAGACCAGCAGACCCTTGTCATCCACACGGAAAAACTCACGGAAGTTAAAGGACTTGCTCTCGTCTGCGAACTTTGCCTTATCCTTCATCTCAAAGGTAAACATGTTGACCTCTGGTAGTTTTTCATAAGGGTTTGGCTCGTCAGGATGAGCAAGCTTCCACTCTAGCTTGGCTCTTTGCTCCATGACATAGTCCCAAGTATAGACCTGCTCGTCCTCGTACTGGTCAAGGAGATTAAAGGGCGTGCCTGACAGCTCTAAGAGCTTGGTCTTGTCCTTGATGACATGATTGAAAATGATTGAGCTGAGCTCTGTCTGTGTCCCCTCGTGCGCCTCGTCAATAATGACCAAGTCCCAATCCACATCCGAAAACTTGTCCAGATTGACCTGACCTTGTCCATAGCGGAGCTTTTGGATGGAGGCAAAGTAGACAAAGGGCTTATCCCCTTTTTTGAGATTTTCAATAGTCTCACCCTTGCTGTCTGAGCCGTAAAGATAGCCTGCCTTTGTCATTTGCATCTTGTCAAAGTCCTCTGCCCAAGAATCCTTAACAACAGGGCGGTGTGTGAGGATAAGAACCTTTTGAAAAGCTTCATCCTTGACTAACTGCAGGGCTGTCAAGGTTTTACCAAAGCGCATTTTGGCATTCCAGAGCATGCGGTCTTTTTTCTTAAAGACTTTCTTAGTCTGTGTAACAGCAGCTTTCTGCTCAGGACGCAATACGATAGCTGGCTCTTTTTGAGTGGGGATTTCCGCCATGATAGATGAGCGTCCCTCTTTGACCGCTTTAATGGCTTTCTTAGCCGTCTCAAGGTCACACTCAAACCACTCTGTTCCTTCTAATTTGTCGGCACGCTTGACACCTGAGCGCAAAAGCACACGGTGTACATCCTTATCATGAAACCATGTTTTATTTTCCTTGACGTAGGCAAGCTCCACCCAGCCAAGATTAAAAGCCAAGCCAGATGTGTGCATGTATTGCTTGATACGCTTGGGCGCTTCCTGTCGCAAAAAGTTGCTGTTGGCTGTCCAGTCCGCCTCCAAATCATCCTCTGGGATAGTCCCCTCACCGATCTTTTGCTTACCTTCATAGCGAGGCAAATCGCCGTCACTTGTATCTGCCTCTTGGATATAGATAAACTTACGCTCGGCTGCTTGATAGCGTGCTTGAGCTTCTGGCTCTAAAAACTGCAGATACTCGACCTGTGCCTCTTCAAAAGTATAGGTTTTCATAAACCAGACTAGGATATAGAAAACCTGCTTGAGCGTTTTGAGGGCATTTTCCTGTGTGGCTTCAGCTGAGTTGAGGTTATGTACAGCGTTATTTCCCTTACCTTTGATGTCATAAAAGGCATTGACCACCGCTTTTTTGTCAATTTTATCCTTGATGACCTCTAGTACTTGGTGAAAGGTCATGCGTGGCGTCACATCAACAAACTCTTGGTCAGCGACCAACAGTGCACAGTGTTCAGCTAGTTTTCTCGCCTTAAATAGCGTCGTCTCATAGTCCTTGTCTGCATAGCTTTTTTCAGCTGTATTTGCCGTCTGGAAAAGCTCGGCTGTCAAGTCATCTACTTTTAAAAACTCAAAATTGGTTATCATTTTCATCTCTCCTATCCTAATTGATACACTTTTTTGATGTCGATACTCTCAGGCTCATCTAGCACCTCATCCTCAAAAAAGTCCGCAAACAAATCTAGCTGCCCTTCAACAACACCCGCTTCTGTCACCGATTCGCCAAAGAGCTCTGCAAAAGCAAAAGGCTTTTTCATGACATGACTAGGAGCATTGGGTACAGACTGCCATTCATTAAACATTATAAGCTCATCCGTATCAGGGTGACGCTTGGTCAGGGTATTACCCCTGATGATATTTTTATGGATGAGGTAGTGAGCAGACTTGTAGATATCAGACTTGCTGGTCAAGTGCTCCAAAAAAGCCGCCTCATACCAATCCAGATAGTAGAGAAAGAGCCTAGAGCGTGCCACTTCTAGGTTATCAGCTAGATACTCGATACCATAGATAGAAGACAGTGCCCAAAGGGACTTGGTTTTCCAGTTCTTCTTATCGTAATTCGCCTGAACAGCTGCGAGTTTTCGCTCTAAAATCGCCTGTAAAAAGTTGCCATCACCCGCTGATGGCTCTAAAAATGTCGCATAGATGTCCTGACAAGCTTCCTTGACACCAGGCGTGTCTAACATCTGGTCCACCATCCAAGCTGGCGTAAAGACCTCGCCATGCTTTTGCACACGATCTTTTGATTTTATCAGTTCTTCCACTCATCTCTCCTCGTAAACGCTTTGATAGTACTTTCATTATACCAAACTTAGCTTTGAATACACAAAAAATAAGGGCAAGCCAAGGCTTGTCCTTACTTAGGAGATTTTATGA
>OBLI01003259.1_pt1 | contig 12695 bp, 9 predicted proteins | sample 1519701 | NCBI WGS metagenome assembly OBLI01 (sample SAMEA3663005, study PRJEB22513) | pig gut metagenome | biome: pig gut; feature: pig-associated habitat; material: faeces | place: France | collected 2012 | reverse complement strand
TCGTCGAGGTGCCCGACTACGTCTATATCTTCGAGTTCAAGCTGGACGGCTCCGCTCAGGAGGCCTTGCGGCAGATCGAAGAGAAGGGCTATGCCCGCCCCTATGCCACCGATTCCCGCAAGCTCTTCCGCATCGGCGTGAACTTCTCCTCCGAGACAGGCACGATCAGTGAGTTTGAAGTGAGCGAGGGATAAATGAGTCCTCCCCCGTACCCCGCAAGGCAAAGAGGGGGAGATAGACGAAAATACCGAGCAACGACAGGATCAGACCACCAATCGTGCCCGCAGCAAGCGGGAACCAAAAGGCCTCCTTTTCTGTCCCCAACAGGAAGGGAACGAAGCCCAGGATAGTGGAGAGTATGGTCAGCAAGATGGGTGTGATCTTGGCATTCCAAGCCTTCAAGTAGGCACGTAATGGAGTGAGCATGGGGAAACGCCGACGCAACTGGTTGTATTCATTCAAGATATAGATACTGGCATTCACCGTGATGCCACAGAGCAACACGAAGGAGGCAAAACCGCCTTGATCGAAGTTCAACCGGAAAAGGTAGAAGGTCAAGAAGACCCCGATGTAGGAAATAGGGATCACGAAGATGACCGCCAACGGCTGTTTCAAGGAGTTGAACAGGATGCTTGTCGTGAAGAAAATGATGACAATGATCAGTCCCAACAGCAGATACTGGCTATTGTCGCTCTCAGTCCAGCTCCAATAGCTGCGCTCCGCCTGGGCGGTATAGCCCATCGGCATCAGTCGATTGAATACTTTGATCTCCCGCTCTTGGATCTTGTTTCCTTGCGAAGTCGCCCCCACATATTCATATTGCAAGCATAGGCGATATTGCTGGTTCACCTTGGCAATCTCTTGCGGTGTCTGCCCCTTCTCCACCTGCGCCAACTCGGAGAGCTTATAGTGCGCCTCCCCGATCGAGAGCGGGATATGGCTTAAGCTCCAACGATCATATTCCCTCGATTGACGAGCCGTCAGACGAACAGGTTCCGTGCCATTTTCTGCCAAGAGCTCCCCGGCAGGCAGATCCTTACCAAATACCGGATGCAAGGCATCAAACAGCTGATCGGCAGAGAGTCCTTCTTGGGCCAACCGTGCTTTATGAAGTTGGAAATAAAACTCCTGATAGTCCTCTTTCCACCAAGAATACTGGGAACTGATCGTAACCTCCTTGATGCGTCGGTAGGTCAGCAACCGCTCCCGCAACCGCTCCGCCCAGCCATACAACTCATCATAGTTATATCCATACATATCAATCCGGTAGGAGCCCGCACTCTCCCGCACATCGTTGCTGAATCCCTGATCCGCCAAGCCGGTAACGTTCCAACTGCCACCGCCTAACTCCAAGGCTTTCGTGATTACTCGACTCTTCAAGGTATAGGGGAAGCCGCTACGTTCGCTCTCCCGGGTGAAATAGACCTGAATGCCCGCTTGCCGGGCGTTGTAGATGTGTGTCTGGAATTGGCGGATCTCCTTGAACCCACTGAGGAAAGCCTCCATCCGACTGATGAGGTGGTTCATCTGTTCCAAGGTCGTTCCATTGGGCATGGAGGCGGAGATCTGCAAGACGGTCTCCTCGTTGCGGGTGAAATAGCTGCCCGCATATACCTTCTCCACGAAAAGGCGCAACGTGCCACCCAGACTCCTGTCCAAGATCGGTTTTACGGTCTCTTTCCACGTATCGGTCGCCACCCACTGATTATAGGTGTTGATCCATAGCGAATCCCTTGCTGTCAACGTCTGCTTCGGATCTTTCGGGGCCAGCTCGATCTTTTCCGGCAACAGGAACACAGGCAGACCGAAAACCAAAAGCAACAACAGGCAAGCCGTCTTCTTCCAACGCCCTAAGAAGCGAATCTGCCCTTGGTAATAGCGCTGAAAAGCCAATGCCCCACGCCGCTGCCAAGCCTGTCCATGCTTACCTCGCAAGGAAGGCGTAGCCGATGAGCAGGCCAATCCCATCTTCTCGATCAACGCCGGCACCAAGAAGAGCGCAGTCAGTAACGAAACCGCCAAGTTGATGATCACCACGGCGGCAAAGTCTTGCAGATTCAAGCGAATCTCCTCATCGAGGAAAAAGACAATCACCAAGGCACCCATCGTCGTCAAGGTAGCGGCGAGAATCGAAAGGAAAGCCTCTTTGTTCTGATGTCGGCGGATGTGGTCGGTCATCACGATGGTATTGTCGATCACCAAACTGAGCGAGATCGTGATACCTGCCAACGAGTAGAGCTGCATCTCCAATCCTAACAGGTAGTAGAAGATGACAGCCACACAAAGGTTCACGGCAAGGCTTACGACAATCAAGGCCAAATAACGCTTCTCACGGGTAATCAACCAAACAAAGAGCAACAAGATGAGCAACGTCAAACCGGTACGGACATAGATCTTATGCAATTCCTCTTCAATGTATTCCGTCGCATCATAGCTCACATGCATTTCGTAGCCGGATGGGAGGAGCGCACGGATCTGCGCCATCTCCTCCTTCACCTGCTTGGCGAGGCGCAACTGATTGGCGGTCTCCTCCGCTTGCAGGGAAAGGTAGATCGAGTTGAGCCCGTTGATGCGGTAGTAGGACCGGGGTGCCTCCTCCTGATGCTTCACCTGCACCAACTGGCTCAGGTGGATCAGCTGCCCCTCCTTGCCGCGCAGCAGGATTGCCTCCGCATCAAAGCCTGCCGTTTGTCGGTCATTCCTCAAAGCCAACCGGATCCACCGCTTCTCCCCGGTCGCATCTTGTTGATGAGCCAGCCCCAAGAACTCCTCCCGGTAATGCCGACTGATCGCCTCCTCGATGGCCGTCAAAGTGATGCCTAACTCAGTCAATTGCTGACTGTCGTAGATTAGCTGCCACTCCATAGGGGTTGCCCCGGTCACGTCGATCCGATAAATACCCGCCAAACGACTCAAGCGAGGCTTGATCTGCTCCTCCGCAAAGCGTTGGATCAAGAGAGGCGCAGCAGCGGCATTGAGCGTATAGCTCATGAAAGGTCGCTCCTCCTTGTCGTCCGGCCGACTCATTTGCAAGAGTGGATAGCTCAACGAGGCGGGCAACTCCGGCCACGTTTGTCGGATGATCGTAGAGACCTCAAAACGGGCGGCATCTACCGGCGTATGCTTGTCCAACTCCAAGGTGATGCGTCCCCAACCGTTGCCGGAGGTGGAGGTAATCTCCTTGATTCCCTTCACCCGTGCGAACATCGCCTCCAACCGAGAGGTAACCTCCATCTCGATCACACGGGAGGAATTGCCCGGCATTTGATAGGAGACCGACAGCTTCGGCAGGGTGCGTGAGGGAGAGAGCTTGACCGGCAACAAAGGCACGAGCGCCAAACCGACCAATGCCACGCAAAAGAACGCGACAATCAGGGTGAATGCAGAAATGGAAGATTTAGGAGCCATACTTATAGACTAACGGGATAATAAACAGACTGACCAACGTACCGATCAACATCGCCGAGATCATGGCAATAGCTAACGGCTTCTGCAACTCACTCCCCATATCAAACGAGAAAAGCAGTGGCACCATGCCGAAAATCGTGGTGAGCGAGGTCATGATGATGGGGCGTAGCCGACGCCGACCCGCCTCATGGATCGCTTCCATCATGGGAGTGCCTCCCTGTCGCAAGGTGTTGATCACATCAATCTTCAAGATGGAGTCGTTGATGATGATACCACAAGTCACCACAATACCGATCGCACTCATCAGGTTGAGCGAGTGGCCACACAGCCACAACACCAGCAGGGCCGCCGCCACATCAATCGGAATCTCAACCAGAACAATCAGCGGCTGCTTGAAACTCTCGAACTGTGCCGCCAAGATGAAATACATCAACAGGATCGAGAGGAACAGGATAACCACCAGCTCGTTCAACATCTGCCGATTGGCAAAGAGACTGCCCGAGAAATCCACCTCCCACTCCTGTGCGGCCGAGGCGTTCACCACCTCCCGCACCTGACGCATCAGGGTCTCCGCATCACGCACGCCATAGAAGCTGAAAGGGATGTATTCCCCCTGCTTGCCAGCGGTCAAGGTCTTCAAATCCTCGCCGGGTACCACCTTGACCAACGCACGCAACGGCACCTGCCGACTCTGACCTGCCTCATCGGGCAACGTGCGCACCAACGTCCGACTCAAGATCTCCTCCACGGTGCGCTCCTCACCCGATAGGTGGATGGGCAAATATTGCTGATAGGAGCGCAACGTGGCCACCTCGTTCTCCTTGAAAGCCGTGCGCAGGGTCCGATAGAGCTCCGCCTCGTCCACCCGATAGAGCAAGAGCCGTGTATGGTCGATAGACAGGTTCAACTGCCCCTCGAACGCCACGCCCGTAGGGGACAGGCCCGTCCGCTCCTCCAAGGTCTGAGCGAATGCTTGCAACCGGTTCGCCTCCGGAGCCTGCTGCTTGTTGCGGGCATAAAACTCCGCCACCACATCCGCCTCCCCGGTCTCGAACAGCTTCTCGAAAACGGTCTCCGGAGGAGCAAACGTAAAGACCGCTTGCGGATAGTGCGTGCGCAACCATCGCTCCACCGCTGCCTGCAAGGGAGCTACCTCGTCTGGACGAGCCGTCTTGAAATAGAGTTCCGCCTCCGACACTGCCAGCTCCCGATCGCGGTTCAAGAGGAATTGCTGTTGACCGATGTAGGCGGTATGCAACGCCCCCAGCCGATCCGCCTCGGCGAACAGCGCAAGCACCCGATCCCGGTTCTCCTCCACATGGATCGGCTCGTTCCACTCCACCCGTACCAACAGCTCCCGCTGGTCGATCTCCGGCATCCGACTTTTAGGGATTCCGTAGAACAGCAAGGCGCACAGCGGCAGGGTCAACGCCACACCACAAAGGCAACCCTTCGGATGGGCAAAGACCCAATCCACCCCGGCATCGTAGAACCGATCCAACGTATGCGCTTGAATGGGGTTATGGAAACGGTTGGACAACGCCCGCCAACGAAGGTCGGGCAAACTGTAAATCCATTGGTAAAGCACGGGAAGCAGCAGGATACCGGTCAAGTAGGAGGTCAATAGCCCTACCGTCACGGCAAAGGCTTGGTCGTAGAAGATCGCCCCGGCGATCCCACTCAGGAAGACCAACGGCACGAAGACGGCGATCGTGGTGAAGGTGGAGCTCAGCATAGGGGTGATCACCTCCGACGTACCTCGGTCGCACGCCTCAGCGATGCCCATCCCCCTCGCCCGGTATTGGGCGATATTCTCCGTCACGATGATCGCGCTGTCGATCATCATACCCAACGCCAAGATCAGGCCGGAGAGCGAGATGATGTTGAGCGACAGGTGAAACAGGTAGAAGAAGAGGAAACTGGTCACGAGGCTGACCACCATGCTCAGCCCGATCACCACCGGGCTCTTCACGTCACCCAGGAAAAGCAACGCCACCACGCAGATGAACAGGAAGCCCAGCGAGAGGTTTTGCTTCAAGTTCGAGATCGTATAGTTCAACAGCTCCGTCTGGTCACGGGTGATCGTGAAATCAATGTCGGGATTGATCTGTCGGAAATAGGCGACCACCTCCCCCAGTGCCTCCTCCATCCGCTCCATGTTCTCGTCCGCCTGCTTGATGATGGCCAACGTCACCGCCCGCTTTCCCTTCGTCAGGGAGAGCCCCGTCTCCCGTTCAGGCACCACCTCCACCTTCGCCAGGTCCTTGAGCTGCAAGAGTCGATTGCCCTGTCGCAGGTAGATCGCCTCCACATCCTCCGGCGTGCGCAGCAGGGAGGAGAAGCGGATGTGATATTCGTAATAGCCATCTCGTACCACCATACTACCCGGATCCACGTTGTTGGCCACCAAGGCACTCTCCAGATCGGCAACGCTCAGCCCCAGCATCTCCATCTTCCGCTCATCGGGCAGGATGCGCACCTGCCGCCCCACCAAACCGGTCACGTCCACCATCGCCACCTCCGGCAACTGCTCGATCCGTCGCTTGATGACCTGCTCCGCCAGCTGGCAGAGATCCAAGAAGGCCGCCTCGCTCTCTCCCCGCTTCAAGGTCAAGTTCAAGCAAAAAACGGGAATATCCGTCGCGCTGGCCTTCACCACACGGGGGCGATCCAACTCCCTCGGCAGGTAATTCATGGCCGCGTCAATCTTTTCATTCACCTCGATAAAGGCCAAGTCCGTGTCCGTGCCATAGTCGAAACTCAGCCGAACGATCGCTGCCCCATCACGCGTCTCGCTATGGATGTCACGCAAGCCCGCCACCTGCATCAGCTGCTGCCGGATGGTCTTCACCACCGTGTTCTCCAACTCCCGAGCCGAACGGTTCGCCCCCGTCACCTGCACGGTGATCTCCGGGATAGCGATGTCGGGCAAGAGCGAGACAGGCAGCGTGAAATAGGTGGCCAACCCCATGATGAAAAAAGCGGTGAACGCCATCAATACCGCAATAGGCCGCTGAAGTAAAAAACGAATCATAAACGAAGCTTGTTGAATAAGTATAGTGTACATTCATCGAATGGCTACAAAGTTACAGGAAATGATCGAATCATTGCCTTTTGGCAGGTGGACAAATGCTCAGGAGGAACGACTGAAATTCCTCCTGCATTCCCCCTGTTTCTCAATGAAATACCGGGAATCCCGCAAAAAGGCAACTGGACAAATACATTTTCTTATTTAAGCAACTGTCCGATCAACCGACATCCACAGGCTATGATCATCATGTAATGTCTCATTTCTCTATACATTATATATTATACACTCCTGTTTCTCCGTATAGGGTGTATCAAAATGAAATTTTACTCCCTCCGTGTCCTGCCGGGCTTGACCCGGCACCTCATACTGTCTTGATTCAATGTGCAGTATGAGATTGCGGGTCAATGCCCGCAATGACACAAGCGCATTTTGACACACGGCCATACTATCTATTCACTTTAACTTCCCGATAAACAATACCGGGTTACTCTCCTCGTTGAGGCCGGTGAAACGGGAGGCGAATGCCTCTTTCTGGACAACCTCCTCCGCATTCAACAGAATACCACACCAGCCATCTCCCTGTGGAAAGAGCGCACGAGGCTCATTTCGGAAATAATCGTCATAGCGAATGGTCTTGATCAATTTGGATTGGTGCGTGCGCTTGTCTATACATGCGTAAGCCTGCTGATATTCGTCCGGTCCCTCAAAACGCAAAAGAATTGTGGACGCTGACTCCACAAAATAGGGAATATGACAGATATAGCCTTGCTTCTCCCATTCTTTACGAAGAGGCATACCGCTTAATTCCTCCTGCTCCCAGAATCCTGGCGGTGCCATCCGATCATTCACATTGATCTCATAACGCAATGAGGCACTGTCCGCCGCCAGTTCGTAAATGCCATTATTCTGATACTCATTGAAAAGGATCTTATCTTGATATGTGCAAAAAGCATCCGTAAACCAAAAGACGAACCCTCGTCTTTTCATGTGCCAATAGGAGCGGACAGGTTCTCCCGTATAGCGATTCATCACATAGAAACGATCGAACTCTGGCTTCGAGAACTCAAAATGGCGCATCAAATAGAGCGAGTCATTCAACGCAATGGCCGCACGGCAAAATAGATCGGGAAAATCATGACGAGAGATGAATGCACCTTCACTTGTATAGTTCACCATACTATGTCCTGCCAAGACAGATATATACCCATTGTCCCATACCAAGCAATGATAGAGGCCGATATACTCCTCCGGTCCCTCTCCCTTGTGCGACAGCGTGAACAGATGCTTTCCGTTTTGATCAAACACATAGACCAAATCATTGGCGGCCACATAGATCCTCCCATTGCGCACATAGAGCGCTCTCAAATGATTCTGATCGGGAAGCAATGCCTCCGAACAGGTTTCCAGCGGAATGTAACGATACTCTAAGAATAGATCCTCCACTGTCAATTCTACTCTTGTAGATAATGGGATGAAGATCTCATTCGGCTTCTCCATCACCGCTGTCTCCTTCCCTTGGCAGGCTGCCAAGAGAAGTAATGTCATAATCGTTGTAATGTAATGTCTCATTGCTTTATACATTATATTGTTCATTCAACATTCATTCGTTCCCATTTCTTCGTAGAGACGTTGCGTGCAACGTCTCCCAAAAATCCACCAGTTCAAGCTCCTCATAGCGATATTTAGAGATGAATTTTCCCGTTTTAGAATAAGTCGTCAGCTGGTTTCCGTGAGGTTGTAACACGGTAATGTCCCCATTCTTCCAAACCTGAAAAACATGCAAGAAGTTATACGATTCCGGCCCATCGCCCTGCCGACTAAGCACCCAGTCAAACCGCCCATCCGGATAGAATACAAACACCTTATGCAGTGCACCGATATAAATCTTTCCCTCATCATCTACAAGAATACGGCATAAGCCCTCCTGCCCAGGCAATAAGCAATTGTCGTTCGTTTCCAACTGCACGTAATGGTATTCAGAGAAAAGATCCTCCACCGTGAAGTATTCCCGCTTCGTCAGCGGAATAAAGATCTCTTTCGAATCCTCCATCACCGCCGCCTCCTTCCCTTGGCAAGCCGTCAAGAGAAGTAATGTCATAATCGTTGTAATGTAATGTCTCATTGCTTTATACATTATATTGTTCATTCAACATTCATTCGTTCCCATTTCTTCGTAGAGACGTTGCGTGCAACGTCTCCCAAAATACCATCTGAAAAATCATTGAGACGTAGCACGCTACGTCTCTACATACGACCTACCTATTTCAACTTTCCGATAAACAGCACAGGGTTACTCTCCTCGTTGAGGCCAGGGAAGCGGGCGGAGAACAGTGGATTCGTCAACACCTTGTCCGGATAGAGCGGGATCACGCACCAGCCATCCCGCAAGGAGAAGACCACCTCCGGCTCCCAATTGAAACGGTCGCCGAAAATCAAACGCTTCATCAACCGTGTCGCACGGGTTTTCTTGTCTATCGTCGCATAGGCACACAACTCCTTTTGCCCACCCTCAAACCGTAGGAAGATCAACGAATCCGATTCCACGTAATAGGGGATATGACCGATATAACCGCTACGACTCCACTCCCTGCGGATCTGCATACCGTCTTTTCCCTCCTGCCGCCAAAAATCCTCCGGAGGAATACGATTATCCACGTTGATGCGATAGCGCAAAAGCGCCGTATCGGGATACATCTCGTAAATATCATTGGATTGATAGCCGTGATGCAATAGCTTATGCTCATATTCATAAAAGAAGGTCTTCAGGCTATACACCCACTTGTTTCGTGCAATCATCGGAGTATAGCCTCCCTGCAAATGGCCTGTATAAGCATTCGCCAAATAGAAAATATAATCCAATTGCTGCAAGCCATCTTGTTTCAGCAACATCAAACTATCGTTTAGATAAACCATGTCATCCAAGCCAATCCCTATAAAACGCTGTTTATTGAGATAGTTCCCCTCCTTATCATAGGTTGTAATGGCGTAAGAGGTTTCAATGACAGCTATGTCTCCATTCGCTTTCACGCGAAAGTTCCACAGGTGATTATATGACTCCGGCCCATCTCCTCGCCGATCAAGTACCCAGTCAAGCCGCCCATCCGAATGGAACACAAACACCTTATGCAGCGCACCGACATAAATCTTCCCTGCTTCATCTATGAGGATACGCCGTAACTCCTCCCAACCCGGCAATAAGCATTGCTCATTCGTTTCCAACTGCACGTAATGGTATTCAGAGAAAAGATCCTCCACCGTGAAGTATTCCCGCTTCGTCAGCGGAATAAAGATCTCTTTCGAATCCTCCATCACCGCCGCCTCCTTCCCTTGGCAAGCCGTCAAGAGAAGTAATGTCATAATCGTTGTAATGTAATGTCTCATTGCTTTATACATTATATTGTTCATTCAACATTCATTCGTTCCCATTTCTTCGTAGAGACGTTGCGTGCAACGTCTCCCAAAATACCATCTGAAAAATCATTGAGACGTAGCACGCTACGTCTCTACATACGACCTACCTATTTCAACTTTCCGATAAACAGCACAGGGTTACTCTCCTCGTTGAGGCCAGGGAAGCGGGCGGAGAACAGTGGATTCGTCAACACCTTGTCCGGATAGAGCGGGATCACGCACCAGCCATCCCGCAAGGAGAAGACCGCTTCCGGCTCCCAATTGAAGCGATCGTCGAAAATCAAACGCTTCATCAACCGTGTCCTGCCGGGCTTGACCCGGCAATGACACGAGCGCATTTTAACATCGCCTTACTTGAAGCGCATCAGCAAAAGGAGGTCGTTTTCCTCCTCGCCCATCTGCTCTACCAGGGTTTTCAAGTTTCCTTTCAGCTTGCCTGTCTCCAATGCCTCTTGCAATTCGTCGAGCGGCAAGACCTGATGTCCCAAGCGAGCATTGCGGGAGCGGAAAATCGTCATCGGGGAAAGATGGAGCTCCTTGCCCGTATAGTCTCCCCATTGAAGCACAGGGCAAATCACGTCGCCGCTCTTGATCTCCTGCGCCAAATAGGCCGTCGGAAGTGGCGGACGCTGCACTTTCGCCAGCGAGATCACCTCGAAGAAGCGATAGCCACCTGCCTCCACATAGCCGTTCAGGTAACGCTTCGGCTCACCCTGCGTACGGATCGGAGGAGTCGTCACCCAGACGGGACGCAACGCATCCCCCTTCGCCAAGCAAAGCGTGTCGCTCTCCGGATTGTTCAGCAACACTCCCTCCCGATGCGCCACGATACGGCTCGTCGTGCCGAGCACGGGCATCTCCTGACCATTCGGCATTTGCACCTTGCCCATCAAGGGAACCTCGAAATCGGCCGGAGCAGGCAGGTAGCCTTTCAGTGTGCCATCCTGCTTGCTGATGCGCACGAAGGAGCTCTCATACGCCTCGCCCTCCACCGGAGGCATAGCTGGATAGATGCCATGCAGGCGTTGCTGGTTGTCAAAAAGCAGCAGCGTCTCTGCATCATAGTTGATCAGCTGGTCGATCCAGGCATTCTCCGGAAGCCGAAGCAACCGTTTGAACCGTCCCTGCGTATCAAAGACCTTCACCTTGTTCTTCTCCGCCAAGAACAGCTCCTTCGCCGCCTCGTCATAAACCACACCAAACAGATTGAGGTAATCTTCCGGACCGTTCCCCTTGTGGTTGAACGCGGAGATGGACTTACCCGCCCCATCGAACACCCAGAAGTCGCCCCGCTGGAAACTATGGAAAACAATCAGCGACTCGCTGACCACCACCGGCACGCCATCGAACAGGTATTCCTCACTCGGGGCCTCGAACCGCACCAAGCGCAAGTCGGCCACGGACTCCAAGGCGATCGCTTTCTCCGGATAGTCTTGCGTCACATCCACTAAAACTAATGTCTCTTGTTGATTCATTTGCGTACAACCCATCAGGGCTATTCCCGTAACCGTTAATAATACGTTTCTCATGACAAAATAGGTATAATAGTATAAATGTATGCTCATCCATCGGATAGCCGCAAAGGTACAGGAGATGATTGGATCCATCGACAACGGAGGGGTGGACAAACGCGGTTGGAGGGATGCTCGCAAAACACCCTTTTTCACCCTGCTTTTCAGTAGATTATTTGGGATGCTACAAAAGGCCGAACCGGACAAATGGTTTTTCGTGCCCCAAAACGATAGTTTCCCCCATAAAAAAAGAGACGCCGCAATGCGACGTCTCCCCCATCAATAATCATACGCTCGATTAAGCCTCCGGCTCGGTCGGCATCACCGGGATCGGCTCCTCCTTGCGCCGTTTCGCCGCCTGCACCTGGGCGATGCGCTGATTGTAAGCCGCCGTAGTCTCAGCAATCAACTGATTCAAGTTGCGGATAAATGCCGCAGACTTCTCGGTCGGCTGCACGACACTGTATGACTGCGCCAACAATGTCAACTCTTTGTAATACTCATCCAGGCGGGCACGAATCATTGATCCCGCCTCCAACTTGTTGGCCGCACGACCCTCAAAGCGCGCTTTATAGAGGGTATCATACGCCTCATTCTCCGTATCCAACTCTGCCATGTAGGCCGTCAAACCTAACGTAGTCACATAGGAGGCATACTCTGCTTTACGCAAGTCAAGCAGCAGGCCACGGATAGCCGCTGTCTCCTTCGCAACGGCAAGGCGGGCGATTCCAATGTAAGGCTTCACCACTTTGTAGAGTGCCTTGCCTGCGTCACGCTCTGCCTGCAAAGGCAACGATCCCGCACAAGTAATACGCGTCAAAATGTAGGTGGCGAGGTTGTCGCGGTTCTTCTCATGCTCCTGCATCGCTTCCGTCTCCTGGGCGATGGTCGTTTCGTTTACCACATCCGACATCAACAGGATCTCCTGCTCCATCTCATTGACAAACGACGCATCAACACCTATCTCAGGTACGCCCTCCTCACCAGCAGACAAGGATACGACATCCGGATTCTCAGGCTCAGGTTCCTCGATCTCATCCAGCTGATCTTTGACAAGTAGCAGAACATGGTTCATAAAAGTGACATACTCCGCTTGGCTCAAGCGCGTCAATGCTAAGAAATCATTGACCAATAAATAATTCTTCTTCATACCAAATGATTTAAAATTTACGTTCTCAAAAATAGGCATTTTCTTGGTAATTTCTCTCTTTTTTCTCGCAAAATATATAAATAACCCGCTAAAATGGCCTCGCGAAATCGCGAGAGGGGCTCGCGGGGCCGCGAAATGGGTTTGTAAAATCGCGAACCCACTTTACAAGCCCGCGAAATGGGTT
>OBLI01003258.1_pt1 | contig 12695 bp, 9 predicted proteins | sample 1519701 | NCBI WGS metagenome assembly OBLI01 (sample SAMEA3663005, study PRJEB22513) | pig gut metagenome | biome: pig gut; feature: pig-associated habitat; material: faeces | place: France | collected 2012 | reverse complement strand
CCCGAATTTTACTAGGGATTTTTAGCACCCTGCACTCTTCTTTAAACTCTTTTTCTAGCACAGCAGTTTTTAGTGGAGCGATAAAAACAAAAGTGCGGTTAGCACAAAGTGCGACTTTATGAGAAAGCACGATTTGCCCTTCGTTTTTTATAGTCTCAGCAGCCACAGTCCTAGAGTCCGCACTTAGCAAAACACCTAGTTTTTTTAGTGCTTTATCGGCTAGATTTATGGCTTTTTCATCATTTTTTAGCACGAAAAGCCCACCACTCTCAAAGGCAAAATCGCCCAAAAGCACCTTTTTATCGGCATTTAAAGCCTCAAAAGTTCTTGCCACGCCAGCAGCAAAACTAGCAATAAACTTATCGCTAAAATTCGCCCTTATATAATTTCTCTCAAAACTCTCATCTTTGTTGGTCTCATCGTTAAAATATTTTATATTATTCTGGCGCAAAAATGCTAGTATTTTGTGCTTTGGCGTGTTTTTAAGAGGGCGATAAATATTTATTTTTTCTCCATTTTCTAGCCTCAAACTCTCATCAAAGCCAAGCAAATTAGCAAGCCCAGCACCCTTAGAAAATCTCATCAAAAACCACTCAAAATAGTCATTTAGCTGGTGGGCTAAAACAAGCCCCCGATATCCATGCTCTAAGCAAAGCCCCTTAAAAAAATCATAGCGCAAAGCCCTAGCCTTGCTTTCAAAATTGCCATTTTTTAGCTCTGCGCTTTTGCTAAAAAATCTCTTGCCAAAACGCTCGCAAAGCTCTTTTGCGCTTGCTTCTTCAAGGTCGCTGCTAGCTCTTGTTTTGTAGTTAAACAAAGCGCAATCAAAGCTGATGTTTGCTTGCAATAGCAGATAAAAAAGTGCCGTGCTATCGCTACCGTGTGAAAAGGCTAAAAGTAGTTTTCTACCCCTTAGTTCGCTTAGGAATTCTAGATTTATCATTTTACTGCTAAACTTTCTAAACCAAACTTGCTAAACCAAATTTTCGCTCATACCTTGCTAGCTGGGAGGCAAGCCCGCCAAGTCCGCCTTGGTGGATATAAAGCACAGGCTTTGAAAACACGCTAAGATTTGCTAGCAAAGTAAGCCAGCCCTGAGGGTCGTAAAGCAATTCAAAAGTAATGCTAGTTTGTTCTTTTAGCCTTTGCCAAATACGCAAAAATTCTAGTTTTAGCTCGCCAAAATACGCCTTAATAGCTGGGGGCAAAATACGCACCTTTGAGTCTGACACAAGCGCAAAAATCTGCTTTGCTAGATACTGGGGACTGCCCACACAAGGCGTGGTAAATACGCTAAATCTAGAATTCCTAGCTAAAAAAGCAGCCGATGCCCCAGTCCCACTTGGCAAAAATATATCAAAATCACAGCCTAGTTCTGCGCTAAGATTATCAATCAGCCTTGCTTGGCTTTTAAAGCCCTGCTCGGCTTCTTTGCAGGCTACTCCCTCAGGGATAAAAAGCGTGCTAGGGCTGTTTTTTAAGCTATTAAACTGGCTTTTTTGGCTTATAATTTTCATGCCATTTTTAAGCGCAAAGGCAAAGTTGCCACAAGGATTTTGCGCTAAAAACGAGCTAATATGCGTAGGATGATATAAGAATTCTAGATTTTTTAGCTTAGCAAAGCTGCTAAGTGCTGACATGGCGTTGCTTTGAGATGAGCCGTGGCTTAAAATACAATTAAAAGCACTCAAATCAGCGTGGAGAAAAAACTCTAATTTTCTAGCCTTATTGCCATTAAACTCTGCATCCATTATATCATCTCTAAGCACGAAAAAATCACGATTTTCAAAGTGAATTTGGCTAAAAAACTCACTCATTTTAAATCTCTTTTAAGGCTTTGGCACAAAAGAAAAACTTAAAAGCTCATTTTGCGCTGAGAGTGGAGCAAAGATTAGCTTGTCTTTAAAAACAGCAGACTCTTTAAAACCATAAATCAATCCAGCCAAAGCACTAGCTCTCTCAAGTGCTAAAAGCGCATCATCAATGTCCTTTGGCGCAGGCACAGCCACTGTGATAAAAAGCACTCTCTCAAAAATCTCAGGATCCAAAAGCACCGCAAAATAAGACTCAATCAAACTTTTTAAAGCATCTTCATTTTTTAGAGCTGAGCCATCAAAAAACTCATCTGCGCTAAGTGCTAAAGAGCCAGTTTTGGCATCAATTTTCTCACTAAGCTTGTCATCTTTTAAGCGCATTTTAAGATTAGCGATGATTTTTAGACTATTTTGATTTACTTTTGTGGCGTTTTGATCTAGCATTAGCACTGGTTCTTTTGCTTTTTGCCTAGCTTCATTTAACTTACTTTCTAGCTCATTTAGACTTAGTTTTAGCTGATTTATCTCACTTTCTTTGCGACTTAGCAAATCGGCTGTTTCATTGCTATCATTTTTTAGCTTTAAAAAGCTAAGTGAAATTTTGCTAGCTAGCAGCTCGTTTGTAGCGTTTATTTCAGAGATGAAATCAAGCAGGGTTTGCTGCTCTTTTTCTAGCTTATGAGCTTCTAGCAGCAGTGCTTTTCTATCTTCTTCTATGGCTTGGTTTTTAGCTTTTGCGCCATCTTGTAAAAACACAAGCTTAGCACTAAGTGCACCAAAAATCAGCAAAAATATAAAAAACAGAGCCAAAAAAAGCCCTGAATAACTTAACCAAAAGCTGGTGTGTTCGTTTGGTCTCACTCTTTGGCTCTTTTTTCTTGAAGATTTGTTAGGGCGTCATTTGCTTCTTTATCTAGCTGGGCAATGCTCTCTCTCAAGTCTTTTATAGTATCAATGCTTTCTTGTGCGTCAGTGCCCTCATCATCAAAGGTCTTGCGAAATGCTTGCATGCCATCAAACATTGCTGATCTAAATCCATCAAGCACCACCCTTTGATTATCAAGCAAGTTGGCATTAAAATGCTCTAATTTCATCTCAAATCTATCCACATTTTCACAAAGCGAGCCTATAGCACGCTCCAAGCGTACAATGCGCTCATCACTGATAGTTTGAAGTCTAGCGTAGTTTTGCGCAAAGCTTTCTTGCATTTCTTTTAAGGTTTGATTAAAGTTATAAAGCACATTTATAATCTCGCTATGGACGCGCGCCATATCTTTTTGCTCTCTTTGGGCTTTGCTAAGTCCTGCCATGGTTTGCTTTAGCTGCTCGCCACTTAGTTTTACGGCTTGTTCTTCATTTTTCATTATATTCGTGAAGTTTTCAAATTTATTTTCAATCACTCTATCAAGTTCTTTGAAAAACTCTTGATTGCTTACATAGCCAAAAATTTGGCTGATTTTAGCAAAGCTATCAATGGATTCTTGAAGTTGGCGGTGTTCTATCTCGTCCCTACTCCAAAAAAAGCTCCTTGTAGCAAGCTTTTGGCGGTTTATAACAACCCTAAATCTACTTTGCCCAAAACGCTCAAAAAATATCCACCACAATGCTAGTAAAAGTCCATAAATAGCCACATAAAAAGCAGAGCCCACAGAGATAAAAAGCTGTGCTATCTCAAACTCAAACTCCTTTGCATCGCTAAAAGCGAAGTTTGGCAGTCTTAGTGCGATACACACAAAAACACCAAGTACGCCAAGTATAGAAAATGTAGCTGAGGCGACATTTGCAAAGCTGTCATTTCGCACAAATCTAGTATAGTTTCGCACAAAATCGTCAAAATCGCCATTTGATTTGGTCTCTTTGCCGATGGTAAGCAAGGTTTTTATGATGAATTCTTTTAAGTCTTTTTTAAACTCTATTTGCTGTTGTTCAAAAATATAGCAACCAAATCTAGCATTATGTCTAGCAAAAAACAGAGCAAAAAGTAAAATCACGCCCATTAGCACAAGGGCTGTTTTATCAATGCTTGGCCAGTATCCGCTAAAATGCCCAAAAGCAAAAAGTCCAAGCACCAAAACAGGCAAGAAAACAATCTTGCCGTAAACTATGATACGACTGCCAGCTCTTCCTTCAGGCAGGTTTAAATCAATCTCATTTTTATTCACAATACGCCCTATTTTTTTAAAAAAATTCTCAAAAAACAAAAGTTTTTGTCCTTTGAGAATTTTTTAATTATCTTAAGGAATTCTAGAATTCCTAATAAAATTCTAGAATTCCTACTAGGAATTCTAGAATTTAGACTAACTAGGAATTCTAGAATTTAGACTAAAATATTTTAGTTTCTACCTATACAATTTAACTCTTCAAAAGCTCGTTCTAGTCTTTTTACTATACTAGCCTCGCCCTCTCTTAGCCATTTGCGTGGGTCGTAGTATTTTTTATTTGGTTTATCATCGCCTTCTGGGTTGCCGATTTGACCTTGTAGATATCCGTGGTTTTTGGCCTCGTAATCTCGTACTCCATCCCAAAACGCCCATTGTGTATCAGTATCAATGTTCATTTTGACAACGCCGTAGCTAACAGCATCTTTGATGTCTTTTATATCGCTGCCGCTGCCGCCGTGAAATACAAAGCTTACAGGCTTAAAAGTGCTAGCACCAAGGTGTTCTACCACATATTTTTGAGAATTATCCAAAATCTCAGGGCGAAGTACTACATTTCCTGGCTTATAGACGCCATGAACATTACCAAAGCTAGCTGCTATACTAAACATAGAACTAACCTTGCTTAGCTCTTTTATAGCATATGCCACATCCTCTGGCTGAGTGTAGAGCTTGGCGTTATCTACATTTGTGTTATCCACGCCATCTTCTTCGCCGCCAGTTACGCCTAGTTCAATTTCTAGAGCGATATCAAGCTCGCTTAGCTCTTTTAGGTATTTTTTGCTGATTGCTACATTTTCTTCTAGGCTCTCTTCGCTAAGATCAAGCATGTGAGAGCTAAAAAGCGGTTTGCCATTAGCGGCTCTATACTTGCGGTTTGCTATGATTAGAGCATCTATCCACGGCAAAAGCTTTTTAGCAGCGTGGTCGGTGTGAAGTATAACTGGCACGCCATAATGCTCAGCCAAAAGATGCGTATGATGAGCCGCAGCTATCGCACCTAGCGCATCGCCAACGCCTACTTGGCTAGCTCCATTTATGCCTTTGCCAGCATAAAATGCCGCTCCGCCATTGCTAAGCTGTATGATCACTGGTGAGTTTACCTTTTTTGCAGTTTCTAGCACGGCATTTAGACTGTTTGTGCCTACTACATTTACAGCAGGCATAGCAAAGCCTACTTCTTTTGCATGTTCATAGAGCTGGCAAGCTTGGCAGCCAGTTAGCACACCGGCTGGGACTAATGATAATGCTCCCATTTTTCGCCTTTTTATTTATACTCGATTTTTGCGTTTTTGCGTAGATTTTCTACTTTTTTAGCTAGGTCGCCTTGAAGTTTTTGTGCTTTAAGGTTGCCGATTATATTATCTTTAACACGGTCAAAAGTTAGTGTTTGTTGTGCTTTTGAGTCTTGTTTATAGATGATGTGATAGCCAAATTGTGATTGAACTGCTTTTTTTGTCATCTCGCCATTTTTAAGAGCAAATGCTGCATCGCCAAATGCTGGAACCATTTGAGTTTTTGGAAACCAACCTAGCTCACCACCAGCTGCTGCTGAGCCTTTGTCTATTGATTTTGCTGCTGCGATCTCAGAAAATTTTGCGCTTAGTGCTTCGCCTTTTAGTGCGCTTAGTTCTTTTATTATAGCATCAGCTTCTGCTTTGCTTTGAACCAAAATGTGTTTTGCGCGAACTTGCGCAGGGACAACGAACTGATTTTTGTTTTGGTTGTAGAAGTTTTGTGCTTCAGCGTCACTTATTTTAATAGCGTCAAATTGTTTTTTCTCCCAAAGCTGGATTAAAACATTTTCTTCTGCTAGTTGAGCTAGAGTTTTATATTCTTTTGAGTTTTCAACTTTTTCTTTTTTTGCTTCCATTAACACTAGTTTGCGATCGATCGCACTATCTATTAGGCGTTTTCTAGCATCAGCTGGCATTTGCTTTAGCTCGGCTGGGTTTGGGCCAAAGATAGCATCATCGATGCTCTCGCCATTTACTACAGCTACTGGAGCAGCATTTAGAGCGCCAGCAAGTGCTAGCATTGCGATTAGTGATTTTTTCATTTTTTTTCCTTTTTGTAAGTTTGGGCGCAAATTATAGCACAATTAAAGAATTTTTTGGTAAACTGCGGGCATGCAAAGTAAAAAAAATGTAAAAATTATCAAAGAACGCCTTTTGGAGCATTACCCAAGCGCAAAAACCGAGCTTGTTTTTAAAAACAATTTTGAACTACTTGTGTGCGTTATGCTCTCAGCCCAGTGTACCGACAAGCGTGTAAATCTCATCACGCCAGCGCTTTTTGAGCGTTATCCTGATGCAAAAAGTCTAGCAGCGGCAAACTTATCTAGTCTAAAACTGCTTATAAACTCGTGTTCGTTTTTTAACAACAAAGCGCAAAATCTCATAAAAATGGCGCAAGCTCTGTGCCAAAAGCACGCAGGAGAGGTGCCACTAGATGAAAACGAGCTAAAGGCTCTAGCAGGCGTGGGCGTAAAAACTGCGCATGTGGTGCTAATAGAAGCACTTGGGGCAAACTTCATGGCTGTTGATACGCATGTTTTTCGCATATCAAAAAGGCTTGATTTGCTAAAAAAAGCTAAGGTTCCAGAACAAGCTGATGTCGAGCTAAGCGAGCTTTTTAAAACTGATTTAAATAGACTTCATCAAGCAATGATAATCTTTGGTCGTTATACTTGTAAGGCGATTAAGCCTCATTGCGAGGGCTGCTTTTTAAGCGAATTTTGTAAAGAAAAAATAAATAAAATCTAGAATTCCTAGCAAAATTCTGGAATTCCTAGACTAAAAATACCCCGCACCCCAAAAAAAATTCTAGAATTCCTAGAACTTATAAATAAAAAAGCCCTAGGGAATTCTAGAATTCCTAGCAAAATTCTAGAATTCCTTTGTTTACAAAAGTTCTTTTAATCAATAAATTTAGCGTGATTTTCTACTTTCAAATTTAAATAAATAAAATTTTAAATTAAAATGAGAAAAATATTAAATTTTAGTTTATATTAAAATTATTTTGCTAGAATTAAACCTTAATTTTCATCAAAAAAAGGACAAAACATGAACAAAATGGGTTTAAACGCTAAAACAATTAGCGTAGTTGTTTTGCTCTTTATTGTGCTTGTAGGCGCACTTAGCGCTTATTCGCATGCAAGAGTAAAATCAGAAACAGTTGATTATTTTAGTGATATTCAACGCCTAGCACTAAGTGCTTCTCACACAACCATAAATATCACTATGAACATAGAAGCAGAGCAACACCTAAAAGCTCTTGGTGATTCTTTGGCTATTCACGGCTTACAAAACACTCGCATTATAGAAGATGATGTAATGGAGCTAATCCGCTATCCTAAGGCTTATGTAGCATTTGAGTCTGGCAGTAGTGCTGTAAGCTGGCTAAATAAAGACTTCCGCCCTGCTAACACTGCTTGGGATGAAAGCACAGATCTAAGAAATGAAATGTGGTATCAAGCAGCAAAAAAATCTGACAAACTATACATCAGCGAAGTTCATCAGCTACAAGATGGTCCTTTTGCAGGTCGCATGGTAGCTAAAGCAGCTTTGCCGATGAAGAAAAATGGAGCTATTGTTGGCGTTGTAGCAGTTGATATTTTTGTTGATGATTTTCAAACAAGATTTGATAAATTTGTTAGCAAAACAATTCCTAGTCAAAATATTTTTTTACTAGATAGTACAGGTAGAATTTTCTCACATAAAGATAATGGTGTTATTCGCACTCAAACAAACGGTAATCTAAAAGAAAAGCTAGATACCGCTCTTAAAAGCTCAAGCAATGCTACTGGCACATTTAAGTATATAAACTTTCACAATGAGGAAGTAACAGCAATTTATCAAAGATTTGATTTTGGCTGGACTGTCGTCGCAGCAGCAGAAGACAAAGACTATAACGGTGCTTTAAATGAAAACTTATTAGCTCAGATTATTGCTGTTATAGTGCTTTTAATCATCGGTGCGATTTCACTATATTTTGTATTGCGCCACTTCCTAGCACCTATCGCTGTAATCGAAAAAAGCGTAGCAGACAGCTTTAAATATGTAAATCACGAGCTTTCATCTGCTCCAAAACTACTAAATATCAACACAGGCGATGAGTTTGGCAGAATTGCTTCTATGATAAATAAAAATATAAAAAACACAGAAGCTGGTTTAAAACAAGATACTGATGCTGTGGAAAACTCAGTTGCAGTAGCTCAAAGCATAGAGCAAGGTGATCTAACAGCTCGCATTACTCTTAATCCAAATAACCCAGAGCTAATTAAGCTTAAAAATGTGCTAAATAAAATGCTTGATACTCTTCAAGCTAGAGTTGGTAATGATATGAATATCATACTAAAAACCTTTGATGAGTATAAAGCACTTGATTTTAGAAATAAAATTGAAGGCGCAAAAGGTGATGTTGAGCTTACTACAAATGCTCTTGGCGATGAGATTATCAAAATGCTACGCACCTCTGCTGGCTTTGCTGGGGCACTTAGCGCACAAAGTCAGGAGCTAACATCAAGAGTAAATGCTCTAAGAAACAGCTCAGATGAGCAAAACAAAAATCTAAAATCTAGTGCTGATCTGCTAGCAAATATCACAGCATCTATGTCAAATGTAGTTCAAAAAACTAGCGAAGTTGCCACTCAGTCTGAGGATATCAAAAATGTAACTGCTATCATCCGTGATATCGCTGATCAAATCAACCTGCTAGCTCTAAATGCTGCTATTGAGGCTGCAAGAGCTGGTGAGCATGGTAGAGGCTTTGCTGTTGTTGCTGATGAAGTAAGAAATCTAGCTGAAAAAACTCAAAAATCACTAGCTGATATCGAGAGCAACACTAGCATACTAGTTCAAAGTGTAAATGACATGAGCGAGCAAATCCGCATCCAAAGCGAAGGCATTGAGAGAATTAACGAAAATGTAGCTAATATAGAAATTCATATGAACGAAAATGCTACTATCGCTCACGACTCAGCTACTATCGCTAGCGAAGTAAGCAAAATCGCAAAAAGCATCGTAGAAGATAACGAAAAGAAAAAATACTAAGAGTTAGCTTCTAATCTTTTCTAGGGAATTCTAGAATTCTTTTCTAAATCTAGAATTCCCCAAATCTCAAGCCCTAAGAAATTCTAGATTTTTGCTAGGAATTCTAGATTTTTTGCTTCGCATCCGCTGGTTGTGGATATGGGGATATTTTTAGTCTAGGAATTCTAGAATTCCTTATTTTATTAATAAAATCTTAAAAAAAAATATTAGTTTAAAAACTTATTTTTTTATAAATAATAATTAAATATAATTATGAAAAATCTTTTGTAAAGGGGTAAAGATGAAAGACCTTCAAAACTCGCTTGATCTTCGTCTAGCACAGCTTCAAGCTTTGCCAAAGATGAAAGACGGCTCTATAATGGACGCTCTCAAATCTCATGGCTTTTCTCGTCGTGATTTTATGAAATGGGCTGGTTCTATGACTGCCCTACTAGCACTGCCTGCTAGCCTAGCACCAAGCGTGGCAAAGGCTGCTGAGATGGCAGATCGTCTGCCTGTTATCTGGCTACACATGGCTGAGTGTACAGGATGTTCTGAGAGCCTACTTCGTAGCGATGCGCCAACTATTGATAGTCTTATATTTGACTACATTAGCCTTGAGTATCACGAGACTGTGATGGCAGCTAGTGGCTGGCAAGCAGAAGAGAACTTAGAGGGCGCGATAGAAAAATACAAAGGTCAATATGTGCTAATGGTAGAAGGTGGAATTCCAGCCGGACAAAACGCCTTTTATCTAAGCGTAGGTCCAGAGGGCAAAACTGGCGAGGCACATGCTAAGCACGCAGCTGGGAATGCGGCTGCGATATTTGCCATTGGCACCTGTTCTAGCTTTGGCGGTATCCAAGCAGCAGCTCCAAACCCAACTGGCGCAATGCCACTTCACAAAGTAACAAATAAACCTGTTATAAATGTCCCTGGCTGTCCACCAAGTGAGAAAAATATAGTAGGAAATGTGCTTCATTACTTGCTATTTGGCACTTTGCCAGCACTTGATAGCTATAATAGACCAAAATGGGCTTACGGACATAGAATTCACGACCTTTGCGAGCGTAGAGGACATTTTGATGCTGGCGAGTTCGTAGAAGCCTTCGGCGATGAAGGCGCAAAAAAAGGCTACTGTCTATACAAAGTCGGCTGTAAAGGCCCATATACATTTAATAACTGCTCGCAAGAACGCTTTAATAGCCACACAAGCTGGCCTATCCAAGCAGGTCACGGCTGTATCGGCTGCTCAGAGCCAAACTTCTGGGATAATATGGGACCATTTGAAGAGCCTTTGGGCGATAGATTATATAAAAGCGTATTTGGCGGACTTGGCAGCGACGCCGTGGCTGATAAAATCGGCATAGGTGTGTTAGCTCTAACTGGTGTAGCGATAGCTGCTCACGCAGTAATCGCAAGTGCGAAAAAAGCGGAGGAATAAAACATGGCACAAAGAATAGTAGTAGATCCTATCACACGCATTGAAGGACACTTGCGCATAGAAGTAATGGTAGATGAAAATAATGTAGTAAAAGAGGCTTATAGCGGCTCAACTCTATGGCGTGGAATCGAGCAAATCGTAAAAGGCCGTGACCCACGCGATGCTGGCTTTATGACTCAGCGCATTTGTGGAGTTTGTACCTTTTCTCATTACAGAGCTGGCATAGAAGCAGTAGAAAACGCTCTTGGAATTCAAATTCCACTAAATGCTGAGCTAACTAGAACGCTGATGAATGCAGCACTATTTTTTCACGACCATCCGGTTCATTTTTATCAACTCCACGCACTTGATTTTGTTGATATTGTTAGCGCTCTCTCAGCCGATCCTAAAAAAGCAAGCGATGAAGCCTTTAAATACTGCTCTACTCCATATGCTTGTGGTGCAGACCAGCTAAAAGCAGTCCAAGACAAAGTAGCAGCCTTTGTAAAAAAGGGCGCACTAGGACCTTTTGCTAACGCATACTGGGGACACAGCACTTATCATTTCACACCAGAGCAAAACCTTATTGCTCTAAGCCACTATTTAGAGTGCCTAAGAGTACAAAGAATAGCAGCGCAGATGATGGCTGTCTTTGGCGGCAAGCAACCTCACCCACAAAGCCTAACTGTTGGCGGCGTAACTTGCGTAATGGATCTAAAAAGCCCAGCAAGACTAGGCGAATATATGGTTAAGTTTGAAGAAGTTGCTGATTTTATCAACCGTGCTTACTACCCAGATCTAGTAATGGCAGGCAAAGCCTACGCAAACGAAGCAAGCGTGCTAAATGATGTGGGCGTGCCAAATCTATTTACAAGCAGAACCTTTATGGTAGGCAAAAATGACTATTTATTTGATAGCGGTATTATTATGAACGGCGATATAAAAAATGTGCTTGAAGTAGATGAGAGCAAAATCACAGAAGAAGCCACTCACTCATGGTATAAAAATGACAAAGCACTACATCCATACGACGGCGAGACTGAGCCAAACTTCACAGGGCTTAAAGATGAAAAAACGCTAAACGCAAAAGGACAAATGGCTGATAGCAAGGTATTTGACCATGCTGGCAAGTATAGCTGGATAAAAGCACCACGCTATGACAGCGAACCTATGCAAGTAGGACCACTTGCAAATATCGTAGTAAACTACGCAAAAGGCAATCAATATGTAGCGCCTGTTGTAGAGAAATTCCTAAGCGATACTGGCTTGCCGCTAGGCGCAGTTCTTAGCACACTAGGCAGAACCGCAACTCGCATGATAGAAGCAAAAGTAATAGCTGATAACTGCCTAAAAGCCTTTAACAACCTAGTAGAAAATCTAAAAGTAGATGATAGCACCTGCGCACCATATGTAATAGATAAAAACAAAGAATACAAAGGTCGCTACATAGGACATGTGCCAAGAGGAACACTAAGCCACTGGTGTCGTATAAAAAACGGAGTGATAGAAAACTGGCAAGCAGTAGTGCCAAGCACATGGAACGCATCTCCAAAAGATGCTGCTGGCAAAATGGGTAGCTATGAGGCTTGTCTAGTAGGACTAAAAATCGCTGATCTAAAACAGCCACTAGAAATCATCCGCAAAATCCACAGCTACGATCCTTGTATCGCTTGTGCTGTACATGTAATGGATATGAAAGGCAATGAAATCAGCCACTACAAAGTAAATCCAAACCTGATCTAAGGGGCGAGCATGAAAGAAGTATATAAACACGGAAGCGGCGAGAACAATAGAGAAGCTGTTTATGAGTTTTCTATTGGCTTGCGCTTTACTCACTGGGTGCGTGCTATAAGTATAATCGTGCTTACTGTAAGCGGTCTATATATCGCTTATGTATTTGCCGCACCTGTGGTAACTGGCGAGCCGACAAACTTCATGAACGCTAAATGGCGTGCTGTACATGAAGTGGCTGGATTTATCTTGCTTGGCTGCTTGATTTTTAAAAGCTATTTATTTTTCTTTGATAGAAAAAGTCATGGAGAAAGAGTAAGCATAAAAGATAGCTTTAATATCAAAACTTGGGTAGCACAAATAAAATATTATTTATTTGTAGGCGAACACCCACACCTAAAAGGCGTGTATAATCCACTACAATTTGTATCTTATGTGGTATTTTATTTGCTTATGATAGGGCTTTGCTTAACTGGGTTTATTCTATACGCAAATAGCTATCACGAGGGCTTTGGTGGGCTTATTTATGAGTATA
>OBLI01003257.1_pt1 | contig 12698 bp, 11 predicted proteins | sample 1519701 | NCBI WGS metagenome assembly OBLI01 (sample SAMEA3663005, study PRJEB22513) | pig gut metagenome | biome: pig gut; feature: pig-associated habitat; material: faeces | place: France | collected 2012 | reverse complement strand
GAAACTGGAAAAATCACCGTGAATGTCACATAAAACCGGACTGGCTTTTAATTTATCAGATAAAAGATGATGTGCTGATTCTTGAACTTTCACGCACAGGAACTCACGCTGATTTATTTAAAAAATAGAATTTTTTTCCAGCCCGCTTATTTTTCCCGGAAAATTGCTGTGATTTTCACGCTTCATGGTAATACGGACAGATGTCCTCAAAATGTCCGTCCTTCATTCTAAAAACCCGAAAAATTATTCTCCAAAAATCTCCGAATAATAATGCTTTTTTCCGTCCAGGCTTGCGTAGCGGATTTGCTCCTCATCCTGATAACATAGAATGAAATTCGGAGAGCCGGGAACTGTGTATTCCAAATCAAACGGCAAGTCTTCAAATTTGTATTTTGTATAAGGTTTTCCGGCGGAATCGGCGAGCGGTTCATTCGGGTTCAAGCCTTTGTCAATTTCGCCGCCCAAAGCCCAGTTGCTGGGGCAGTGCGGAATTTCGTATTTGAAAATTCCCCTGTCGGTTTTTACGGTTAAAATTTTGTCTGAATTTGTGTCGTTAGTAACAAGAAAATGCGCATCTCCGTGCTCGTCTTTCCACACGGAAGTCACAAAAAGATAGCCGTGGTGGTCAACGTTTTCAATCTTTGCGTCGGAAAGCAGCTGCGGATAAAAAACCGTCCCGAAATTGTTCGAGACAAGCACATTCTGCATTACAAGATTTTTGTGCGACCAGGAAACTCCGTTTTTTGACCGCTCATTGTTTTTTCCGTAGTCCATATAAAGCGGAAACCATAAGCCGCCGCCGTTCACGTACAGATTCCTGAAAGAGACGTTGTCAACATCGCTGAATTCAAGCTGAAACATCACGCACGCGTTCACATAAGCCTTGTTTTCCGCGCCGAAATTAATGGAAGGAATCTCAAAGCGCGCATTGTCAAAATGAATCTCGCCGGTTTCAACTTTAGAAATCCATTTTCCGTTCACTTCGTTTTTTCTTGAACGCTGGTCGCCGTAAATCTGAATTCCGTCCAGATGAAGCTCTCCGGAAAGCGGTCCGTGCGCAAGGTCGTAGACGTAAAGATTCTTCGCATGGAATTCACGCAGCGGATTCATCGCATCCGAAGTGAATCCGCCAATCTTGCAGTTGTTCAATGTAATGTATGAGCTGCTCACGTTTCCTGTGAACGAGCAGTTGTTGAAAACAAAATAAACTTTTCCCGCCGAATCAGGGCTTACCGCATCATTTCTGAAAGCCTTGAACCTGCAGTTTTCAAAAACAACCGTTTTTATTCCATTACATCTGTCCATTCCGAGCGTAACAAAATCGTGGCTGGAAAAATCAAAATTGCGGACAGCCGTGCGGTCGGGAAGCTCCCTGATTTTGTAAGAGGAAAAATTGAACTGGTCTGTGTCTGTGCGGAAAGTTACCGTAATGCCGGGCGCAATCTCCGTGTCGCCGTTTGCCATCGTAAAATCCGCCGACTCATCCGCGCCGCAATTCCGGCTGTCAGGAATATTTCTGTAATCCCACGAATTCCGGCGGATCCGGTCAGGATCATCGTCATCCTCATCAAAAATATGGCACGAAATAAGCGATGATACAAATAAAAATACAGTTGAAAAAAGAATAAAAAATCTCTTCACATTGCAATTCTATATTTTTACGGAAGAAGAATCTATATATTTGCAATAAATAATCCTACCGACAAAAAATGCTTCAAAAAAAAACTTATGTTCTGGCAGGCAAAAAACAATAAAATTATAAGTTGTTATTCAATATTGTTTTGATTTTATTTAGAACATCAGGTTTGTCATTCACACTATAATCTGACGGTTCCTTATCATCAATAAAATTAACTTTAACCTGAAGATAATAGTCATCACTTTCCAAGATAGCCTCAACTTGATGGATTTCCTATATGCTGGATATTTGGAGAGTATATATCCAAGAGAGAAGATTATTTCAAGAACTTCGGAGTAGTAGAATAATATATTATAAAAAAAGAAACTTTGACATTGAAGGAAAATAAAGGAACTTTATAATGTTCTTCCGGCAGGTTTTTATTCTATCGGCAAAATATACGCTCATTTCTACCTTGGTTTTGTCTGTTTATTTTGCCGCTTAGGAAGTCAAATAAAAAAGCCGCCAAGCGTTTTAGTTCTTAGCGGCAGTTTTTGCAATTAATGCACCAGCTTAAAGTCCTTTTACAAATTCTTTTTTAAGAAAGTCAAGGTCAAGCTCTGGATAAAGAACGTGTTTTGAAAGAAGCTCCTGGACTTCTTTTTCCGCCTTAGCCTGAACGGAACCGTCAAGCTCGATTTTTCCTTTTGCAGGCTTTCCGTCTTTTGTAAGTCCAGGTTTTGTTCCTTTTAAAACAAGGTCAATAATTTCCGCGACTTTCTTCATGTCGTTTTCATTCATGCCCAAAGTTGTAAGCCCCGGAGTTCCAATGCGGATTCCAGAAGTCCACCAGGCGCCGTTCTTGTCATAAGGAAGAGCGTTTGCGTTTGCTGTAACACCGCATTTGAACAAAGCCGCTTCCGCCTGTTTTCCTGTAAGTCCGTAAGTTGTAACGTCAACGAGCATAAGGTGGTTGTCTGTTCCGCCGGTCTGAAGCTTCATTCCTTTTTCAATGCAGGCAGCAGCAAGAGCCTGGGCGTTCTTTACAACGTTCTGCGCATAAGCCTGATATGCAGGAGTTTTTGCTTCTTTGAAAGCCACAGCCTTTGCCGCGACAATGTGATTCAGAGGTCCGCCTAGAACCATAGGACAGCCTTTGTTCACATAGTCTGTGAATTCCTTCTTGCAAAGAATGAGCGCGCCGCGTGGCCCGCGTAAAGTCTTGTGTGTTGTAGTCGTAACAACGTCAGCCCATTTTACAGGATCATAGTCGCCTGTGAAAACTTTTCCTGCAACAAGTCCTGCAAAGTGCGCCATGTCCACCATAAGAACTGCTCCGCATTTGTCTGCAATCTCGCGGAATTTCTTAAAGTTGATTTTTCTTGGATACGCGCTGAATCCTGTAAGAAGAATAAGAGGCTTTACTTCCATCGCCTGCTTTTCGATTGCGTCATAGTCCAAAAGTCCAGTTTCCCTGTCAACTCCGTAAGGATGGCTTTCAAACATACGGGCTGAAACATTCATCTTGTATCCGTGGGTAAGGTGTCCGCCGCATGAATAGTCAAGTCCCATAAGACGCTGGTTGCCGAATCTTTTGCGCAGAATGTCGAACTGCTCGGCATTAAGCTCCGCAAGAGACTTTACGCCCATTTCCTCAAGAGTCGGAGTTTCAACAGTCTTTGAAAGAATCGCCCAGTAAGCAACAAGGTTCGCATCGCATCCTGCATGAGGCTGAACATAAGCGTAGTCTGCTCCAAAAAGCTCAGCGGCTTCTTTTGCGGCAGTTTTTTCTACTGAATCAATGTTTTCGCAGCCGCCGTAGTAACGGTGCTCTGGAAATCCTTCCGCGTATTTGTCTGTAAGAAGGTTTCCCATTGCGGCCTGAACATTGAGCGAGCAGTAGTTTTCACTTGCAACAAGCTTTAAATGCCGGCGCTGGGTTGCAAGCTCCTTTACAATGTCTTCTGCAATTTCCGGGGCTACATCAGAGACAAGCTGAAGATTCGCAACATAGGAAGTCATGGCAGGATTCAGTTTTCCGCCGCATTCCTTTACATAGTTTTCAAGTGGAGTAGGCATTGGATTCACCTCGCTTTATATATTTTAATCAGTTTAACTCTTAGCATTCTAGTTGAATCTAGCTCTTTCCGCAAGTAAGCTGAAGTCTTGAAAACAGACGGGGTTTCTAGCCTGCATCGTTATGCTTTATATGCACAGAACAAGGTATGTATGTTTTATGAAATCAACTTAAAAACAAAACAAAATTAAGTTAAAAACAAAGTGAAATCAACTTAAAATCAAAATGAAATTAAGTTAAAAACAAAATAAAATTAAGTTAAAAACAAAATGAAATCAACTCTAATAATTTGTTTTCCAACAGAGTGCTTACAACCTAAATATGGATATTTAATAAGATAATTATAAAACTCTTTTATTTTTGTTGCTGCATTATTTGCAATTTTTTCAATAAATTGTTTATGATATCTTTCTTATCGAAAGTATTCATTTTCTGTAACCTCAGAATATGAATCTAAATCACATCCGCAATTTGGACATGATATATTCTGATAAATAATTATCTTTTGTTCATCTGTGAATCCTATATCTTCTAGCAAATCATAAAAGGATTCATGTGGCTCATAGAAGTATGTTTCATGATCTTCTCTATCATAAGTAGAATTACAATATTCGCAACCTGTAAGTCTTTCATTTAGTTCCTGGAGTTTTCGCTTTGGCAATTTTAATTCGAAATAATCTTCACAAAACATAATTTCCTCATTCAATTATAGCAACATTTTTTCTGATGCTGAAAAGACTGAAATGTTAAGGACGCAAGATATATCAAGGAGTCTATATCTTCCATCCTTAAAAAATTAGTTATCGGCCATAAGGATATGGATCAATTTTTGCATCACCTTGTCCATTTAATATCGTCCAAGAATGCCGATAATGTGGAATTTGATTAATCCGCGGACATGGTGGTAAAGAGGTTTTAGACTGATTTGTATAAATGTATCCACAGTCATCACATCTGTATTTTCCTGCAGATACATCACTTCCATAAGGTACACCTGTTTTTATCATAGGCTGTCTCCTCTCCGAATGACTCCTTGACACAAATTCCTCAAACTTTTATTGTAAGGTATTAACTTTTTTGTGACTCGTTCAGAGTTATAAATAATTTTTTAAGGACTATTTGCAGGTGGTGCTGCTTTTAGTCCTTTTTTATTGGAACAACGTTCCAATAGTCTGATGGGACTATATAATAAAGATATATAAAAAAATTAAAGTCGTCAACCAAAAAATCAATTACGTCCCAAAAATATTGCTTTTTGTCCCTAATAATATTATACTATTCCCTGGAGGCACATTATGAAAAAGCGGAATGTCATTAATCTTATAAAATATTATACAGAGCACAATGATATTGCATTTAGAGATGAAGCCTACGAAATTGCAAATGATTTTTATTCTTCTGGAGATAGAGAACTTGCAGAATATGTAATGGCTCTTCTTTCAAGTGCAAACACTTTTGTTCCTCAGATGAGCGAAAGTGATATATCTTTTGTTCATAAAATTGATTATTCTTCTGAACCATTGCCTCTTCCGGAATTAATTAAGAATGATATATTAGGTGTTGTTAATGCTATTGGTCATAATGCGGGAATTAATAAATATCTTTTTTACGGAGCACCGGGAACTGGTAAGACAGAAACTGTAAAACAGGTTGCACGTATTTTAAACCGTGAATTATACATGGTTGATTTTGATAATCTCGTAGACAGTAAGCTTGGTCAGACTACTAAAAATATTGCAAATCTTTTTGCCCAATTAAATTCAGTTGCTCATCCAGAAAGACTTGTCATTCTTTTTGATGAAATTGATGCAATAGCGTTGGATAGAACTAATTCAAATGACTTAAGAGAAATGGGGCGTGCAACTTCGGCAGTATTAAAAGGTTTGGATAGTTTAAATGAACAGTTGGTTGTAATTGCAACAACAAATCTTTTTGACTCTTTTGATAAAGCTTTAATTCGGCGTTTTGATTCATGCATTGATTTTAACAGATATTCAAAAGAAGATTTGCTCGATGTTGCTCAGATTATTCTTGGTTTCTTTCTTAAAAAGTTTGATTTTGCAGGCAAAAATATACGTTTATTTACAAAGATATTAAATCAGATGGATTCTATTCCATATCCAGGTGAACTTAAAAATCTTATAAAAATAGCTATTGCATTCAGCAATCCAAATGATGAGTTTGATTACCTTAAAAGGCTTTATGCTTCTGTAACAAATAATCTTCATCCTGATATTAAAGAATTACAGGAGAAAGGATTTACTGTTCGTGAAATAGAAATTCTATCTGGTATTTCTAAAAGTCAGGTGTCTCGCACTTTGCAGGAGGCTTAAATCATGAATGATATTCTGCAATTAAAAGGTCATTTTGAACAAAGAAGAAATCCAAATAGACCAGGCCCAAGAAATCTCCCTGCGGGACAAACTGTAAAAGTTTCTCATTTGATAGATTTACGTAATCAGCTTATTGATTTGGTTGAATTCTGGAAAGATAAAACTTTATTTTCTAAAGCACTTGTTTCTGTTCATTATACAGATGTCGTAGCTAAAAGTAATCGAATAAAAGATTTATTGTCTGAATCTGTTAATGGGGCAAACGATTCGATTGTTGGTGCTAAGTTTTCAGAAACAGAAGATACTGTAAGGCATATAATCACACATTGTATTAAGCAGGAAACTTTGAAAAAATCTATTAGTGATCTGAATACTTGTATTGATATTCTTAATTCTCAGTTTGACGGGAAAATCTCCGTTGAAACGATAGAACAAATTAACAGAAATATAATCTCTATTGAGGGCCTTCCTAAAACAAAATTCGTTTCGATAATCGTTGATTCTCATTATGTAGATTATTTCGGAATTGAAAAAGACATTGATCCAATAGAAAACCGTTCAGTAATTACTTTGTTCAGAACAGATGTTCGTTCAATCGAAATAATGCGGAAAATAGGAATCTCGGAAACAAAACTTCAGCAGCTTGATGATATTACTTTTGTTATGAATCCGGATCAGTTTGATATTTTGAGAGAACAGGTTCCGTATCTTGTTGCAATGTCTGTAAGTGATATTACAGAAATATCTTCTGTTGATTTTGAAAAAGAAAAATACATTGATTCTGAATTTCCTATTCCTGAACCAACAAATGAACCGGTTGTTGGTGTAATAGATACACATTTTGATAAGAGTGTGTATTTTTCTGATTGGGTAGAATATGTAAACTCAATGTCAAAAGAGCTACCTATAGAAGTGCAAGATTATGATCACGGAACAATGGTTACATCGATAATTGTAGATGGACCGGCTTTGAATCTGCGTCTGGAAGATAATTGTGGACGATTTAGGGTACGTCATTTTGGTGTTGCAAAGAAAGGAAGGAACAACTCTTCTACAATTATGCGTGAAATAAAAAAGATTGTTTCTGAAAATAAAGATATAAAAGTATGGAATCTTTCATTAGGGTCTGAACTTGAAATCAGTAAGAACTTTATTTCACCTGAAGCAGCTATATTGGATCAGATTCAAGTAGAAAATGATGTTGTATTTGTTGTTTCTGGAACAAATAAATCAGAGGAAGAAAATGGTGAAAAACGTTTAGGGTCTCCTGCGGACTCAATTAATTCAATTGTTGTCAATTCTGTAGATTTTGAGGGAAATCCGGCAGCATATTCCAGGGTTGGTCCAGTTTTGTCCTTCTTTAATAAACCCGATTTGTGTTATTACGGCGGAACAAATGAAGACAGAATAACGGTTTATGCACCGTATGGAAAAGCAAAAACCTATGGAACATCTTTTGCCGCTCCATGGATAACAAGAAAAATGGCATTCTTGATTTATAAAATGGGACAAACTCGCGAAGTTGCAAAAGCATTATTAATTGATTCTGCGGCTGGTTGGAAGAAAACCTTACTTGCTTCAAAAATTGCCGGTTATGGTATTGTACCCAAAGATATTACAAAAATTATTCAATCTGAAGATGACGAAATTCGATTTGTGATATCAGATATATCTGAATTGTTTGATACATACAATTTCAATATTCCAATACCTGTTTATCAAGATACACAACCTTTTATTGCAAAGGCAACTCTGTGCTATTTTCCAAGATGTGCAAGAAATCAGGGCGTAGATTATACAGAAACAGAACTGGATCTTCATTTTGGACGAATCAAAGATGATTCAATAAAACCGATAAATAATAATATTCAGAATGATGAAGGAATGCATTTCTTAAAAGAAGGTCGAGCGCGTCAACTTTATAGAAAATGGGATAATATCAAACTTGTCGGAGAAGAGTTAAAAGATTCTCCAAGAGCAAGAAAAGTATATGGTGATGGCCGTTGGGGCATTAGTTTAAAGACTAAAGAACGCCTTAATTATGATAAACGTCCTATAAATTTTGGATTAGTTATTACATTAAAAGAATTGAATGGCCAGAACAGACTTTCCGAATTTATACATTTGTGTTCATTGCGAGGATGGCTTGTAAATAGAATCAATATTGAAAATCAGATTGATGTATTTAATAAAGCCGAACAGGATGTTGAGTTTGAATAGTTTTTTTTTGATTTTACATAAATTGTGCAAAATCAATGTAAATTCTTCATAAAAACATTGAATTTCTTTTCATATTTTACCTTTAAGGAAAATTAAGTTATTACCTCTACTTACTTTCTGAAGAAATACAGTTTTCAAGAAATAGTAAAATTTCATTAAACTTGTAAGCTCTTTTCTTTTCAAAAAAGATGAACAGTGAAACTACTAGAGGAAATACAAAAATAAAAATTGAAATTGTGCTAAGCGGGGTTTCTAGTTTCGATACTTCCTCGATGTTTTTTGCAAATAAATAAATTAAACTAAATAAACTAACATTCTGTATCCCTTCAAAAAAGAAAGAATATTGATTATCAAAATTTGTTTTTTCAAGTGATAAATATTCTTTAAATTCAGCTAATATTCCTGGATTTTCTATATTTAATTTATCTATCAATTTCATAATTTCTAACTTTGTTTCTTTATAATTATTAAAATCTTGAACAATTGAATGTGCGGAAATTTCTTGAAATTTATATAAATGCTTTGAAGTACAAATGAAACCTATGATTACATAGATTAGTTGAATGGCATAGGAAACAATAAAAACTAACATAGAAATTGTTTCAAACAATTTCTTTTTTATCAAAATTACTGATACAATTTCGAAGATAAGTGGAATAAATGTAAAAATAATTGTAGGTTTAAAGTCTTTAAATGCAATTGATATACGCCTTTTATCTTTTCCCAAAATTTTTTCAATCAATAAAATCAAATCTTCATTCATAATTTTACTACCCCTTAATAAATTTCCCGTCAATCTTTTCCTTAGCGCTTTCCCTGAGGCTGCTGAATTTCTTCCACTCAATAATTTTGTAATGCTGCAAGATTCCCAATACAACAGGAGCTGCAATTTGTAAACTTTGGCTTATCTGCATAAGACGGTCCAATGTAAAATAATGGCGGTACTGAGTTCCTAGCTCAAGAATCTCATCGGTGTGAAGTAATTCAGAAGCTTTAGCATCGGCCTGGATTTCCAGTTCTGAACTGGCACTTGAATCCATATTATCAAGGCAGCCTTGTTTCAGGTGCTTTAAATGCAAAAGAATATGCGAGATTTCGTGAGCAATAACAAACCAGAAGTTATCAACTCTATCGTAGCGGGCTGTATAGACAATGAATGGATTTTCTCCGAGTGTAAAAGCTGCGCCATCAAGATATGTTTTTTGCAGATGACTTAGAACAAAAAAGCCAACGCCACAGGAATGTAAATCAGAAATAATTTTATTTATTCCGTCTTTCTGCAAAGTGTAAGAGCAAAGGTTTTCTGCAATTTTTTCTAAGCCTGCTTTATGGTATGAAGGAAGGCTGATTTGTTCTGCATAAATTTTTGCAAATTGATACCACACCTTGCAATATGTTAAAGTGTAATCAAAATCATACTTTGTCTGGCGGGCGCAGAAGTTCATTGCATAATTTTGGGGAACTGTTTCTTCATTGCCAAAAATGCGTTTTCGTTCTTCTTTTATTCCATAAACTGTTGAAACATCATTTACAAACCAGCCTTTCTTTTTCATTTCGTATACAGGCATAAGTTTTCTGAACTCTGCTTTTGCCTTGGTGATTTCTTTTTTTTCTGATGGCTTTTCTTCCAGCTTTCTAAGCTGATATTTTGCATCAAGGTTCAACCACATTTCTGCAGAAGTAGAAAATGTTTTGCCAAGTAATTCTGCAGTTTCTGGAGTGATAGCCTGCTTATTGTTCAAAATGAGATTTACACTCTTTGTTGATAATCCTAAGATTTCTGCAAGATCATCCTGCTGCCAGCCAAGTTCTTCAAGTGCATCTTTGATAATGTCTCCAGGTCCTGGATTATAAAAAGGCTTTAATGTTTCGGACATGTTCTTAGTCTCCATAATGTTTTGTTAAATCATAAAGGCCAATAATGCCGATTGTGCATTCATTATTGGTCCACTCAATTTCCATTTCCAGGCGCCAGGTTTTGTCCATGCGCATAGAATATCTATTGTTTCCCTGTAGATGTTCAAAACGATACGATGGAAAATTCCATAAATCTTGAATAACTGTAGCCGCAGATAATACATCGACAGCACGAACAAGCTTTTTTACAATTTGAGCCGGTACGTTCTTGTATTTTTTTGAGGAACTTGTCTGGTACAAAAGTTTTAATTCTTCATTAACAAACTTTACTTCCATGTATTGCCTTATACGTAATGTATAATATGTCGGTTTATTTTGAATTGTCAATAGTAAAAAGAGGTCGCGGGTAATATCTACCTTTCCTATTTGCTGTTGGTGAGGTTAGTATGGTATTTTCTGTATTTTGTAGTATAATTTCATAATTGAAGAATAAGGAGTTTTGATTATATGTCCGCCGATTACAACGAAGAAGCCTATGAAAATGCTCTGATTGAGTTGTTCCAGAATATGGGATGGGAGCATGTTTATGGGCCGGAAGTTGAACGCGACTGGCATTCTCCGCTTTATGATTCTGTTCTTGAAGATTCTATCAGGCGTCTTAACCCAAAGGCTGCTCCTGCTGCGATTGACGAGGCTCTTCTTAAACTCCGATATTTTGAAAATGCTGAACTTAAAAAGAAAAACGCCCTTTTTATGGACTACCTGCAGAATGGTATTGAAGTAAGCTTTTCCGCAAATGGTGAAACAAAATCTGACATCATCTATATTGCAGACTTTAATAATCCTTCAAATAATTCTTTTATCGTTGCAAATCAATGGACATTCATAGAAAACTCGAATAAACGACCGGATATCCTTCTTTTCTTGAACGGACTTCCTGTCTGTCTTTTTGAATTAAAATCTCCGAGCCGTGAACAGACTGATGCTAGCGAGGCTGATTCCATTGGCGTTCCCGTCTGCTGTAGCAGACGGTCGGGCTATTCGCGGTTCCGCTGTCGCTCCATTGCCTAAAGGCAACGGCTTCGCCGCTACTATCCCTAACGCAGAAACATTATTTATTTAATTTTAACAGTTCCTTTTCAAACAAATTAAATACAGGTTCTATAACATCTAGAATATGGAACCCATAAACCAAAATCAAAAGAACACTATTATCAAATTTAAAATATTTATTAGAACCATTTGGAACAGGGTATTTGGCACCCCAAATAACCATGTCTGATAAATGTTGCAACACTATTCTCAGTGTCTTCAAATCTTGCTGATACTTAAAAGGTTTGTATTTTTGCGAGAATAATCCAGCATTTTCTGCTATTGAAAGTAAATCATGACACTTTTTTCCCGATTTACCACCTGATATGTTGTGCCATTTGTCAATGACAAAACAAACTTTAATATAAAAAAAGAAAAGGCTTTAGAAATCAAGATTTTCGGCACTAGACCATCCTGATATTCGTGGATTTAAAACTTGAAGACGTAAAGCTCAAGTCTATTACCGACAGGTCAATGATCCGCCAAAAGTTCTTTCTGTCTATTAAGCGGGAGTTCGCAGTAATTTCTTACTGTTTAGCCCATAGACAATATGTAGTGCCATCCAGTTTGTAAAAACGTGGATTTAGCGTCAAAATGTTAATGACTAAATTAACAGTATGGGCATTACCTCATACAAAGTGGAGGCACTACATGGAAATTATAACACGAAACGAGAAGATTTTGTACATTGGGATTGATGTTCACAAGGACACATATTCACTTTGCAGCTTTGATTTTCACAAGAATGAACTTTCTGATGAAATGACAATAAAAGCAACAACAAAAGCTGTAATAAAATACCTGGAGGCAATAAAGAAAAAACACAAGGAAGAAATTTTATTTGCCTGTGGTTATGAAGCAGGTCCAACAGGTTACGGACTATGCAGAGGATTGCAGAAAGCAGGATTTGGATGTGCCGTAATGGCACCGACAACAATGTCGAATCCGGATGGAAAGAAGCGGGTAAAAACAGACAGAATTGATGCGATGGCACTAGCGAGAATCCTTGCATATAAATCTTACAGTCAGGTTCATCTTCTCAGTGAAGAAATGGAGGCCCTGAAGGAATATACAAGAGCACGAGATGCAAAGAAGAGAATGTTTAAAAAAGCAAAGCAGGAACTTCTTTCTTTCCTGCTGAGAAACGGGAAATCGTACCCTGAAAGCGGAAATTACTGGACTGAAAAATTCTTCAAATGGATAAAGACAGTTCAGTTCTCAGAAAAATGGATGCAGGAGGCTTTCAATGAGTATCTTGCGGAAGTCTACAGTCTGAAAGCAAAAATTGAGCTAATGGATATGAAAATCAGAGAAATTGCAGAGCTAGAAATCATAAAGGATAAGGTTGATAAGCTTGTGTGTTTCTCAGGTATTGATGTAACTACAGCTGTGGAAACAGTCGTGGAAATCCATGATTTTACAAGATTTGCGACGGCAGCTCAGTTTGTAAGTTATCTTGGCCTTTGTCCTGGAGAAGATTCCAGCGGAAAGACTAAAAATA
>OBLI01003256.1_pt1 | contig 12702 bp, 14 predicted proteins | sample 1519701 | NCBI WGS metagenome assembly OBLI01 (sample SAMEA3663005, study PRJEB22513) | pig gut metagenome | biome: pig gut; feature: pig-associated habitat; material: faeces | place: France | collected 2012 | reverse complement strand
TAGCTGTCTCCTTGTTAACGGAAATAGTCTTGTAACTTAAAGTGTTCATTTTAAAATTTTAAATTTTACTACTAAAAAACATTATTCTTTATTGTTCTGACAGATGATTCACTAACCGTCGTGTCTGGCCAAAGGCACAACTATTAACACACCTTGTCAAGGGGGCTCTAAGTCTTCCCCCAGCTAATCGGACTGCAAAGGTACGAAGAAATTAGGAATTAGGAATTAGGAATCAGGAATTAAAACTAATATTTATAGTATTTTAACTGATTTTTTAATTCGTTATGCGAATAATTTGCGTTTGATCGTATCCTAAGCCATAAAGAAAGTGATATTGAAGGAGTCGGGATTGACTGCCCTCAATGCTTATTCCATCGTTGTTGAGCGAATAGACGGTGGAGCAACGTGAGCACTTTACATTCTTGCCGTTGTCTGTCCAATGCAAGGGATAATTTGTACCGCCTGCACTCTCGAGACAAGCCGGACACATACCGTCATAGGCACGCAGGCCGTTGAGCGTGGTACATCCGATGATGAGTCGGCCTCCGGCTCCCATATCCGTATATGAGAGGCGGTTGTTCTCCACCTCATTGGTTAGTCGCAACGGTGAGTCGGCATCGCCGGTATTGGGCGTACAATAGATGGTGTTAATGCCATTGACTCTCTTCACCTCTACTGAGACGAAGAATCCGGGGTTGGTCTCGTTCACCTTGGAGAGTGAGCTCTCGGGATGGTGCTGTGGATAGAATATAAAGTTGCACTGATAATGACTGTTGTACTGCTGCTCGGCATCGCATGCCGACAACAGCAATACAACCATAATCATAAAAAAACGAATAATATCCTTATACATTATTATATATATAACTTATCACCTCAACAATGCCTTCTCGGCTTCCTCCATTCGCTCGAAATGGAAATCGGAGAGGATGGAATTGAAGAGTTGTTGAATCTCGTCGTTCATGAGATTTCCAATACTGCCCTCATGAGTGTGATGGATATTCTTGTCGGGCACGAAATTGCCAGCCTCGATATCCAAGCCCACCTTCTTGTAGGCATCTCGGAACGGCATTCCGTTGGCGGCAAGGCGGTTGACTTCCTCTACTGAGAACATCGGGTCGTACATTGGATTATCGAGAATATGCTCGTTCACCTCTATCTTGTTGATGATATAGGCAGCCATCTGCAGACAGTCCTTGAGGTCGTCGAACGCCCGTAGGAACACCTCCTTGATAATCTGAAGGTCGCGAAAATATCCCACTGGCAGGTTGTTCATTATCAATGTCACCTGCTGAGGCAGCGCCTGGAGTTTGTTGCTCTTGGCTCGGATGAGTTCGAAAACATCAGGATTCTTCTTGTGAGGCATGATCGACGAACCAGTGGTGCACTCCTTTGGCAGTTTGACAAACGAGAAGTTCTGACTGTTGAACATACATGCGTCAAATGCCATCTTAGCGAGTGTTCCGGCAATGGTGGCAATGGCAAAACCTACGTTGCGCTCCATCTTGCCGCGCCCCATCTGTGCATACACCACATTATAATCCATTGAGTCGAAACCCAACAGACGGGTGGTCATTGTGCGGTTGAGGGGGAACGACGAACCATACCCCGCCGCCGAACCCAGAGGATTGCGGTTGGTCATCCTATATGCTGCCTGAAGGAAGAGCAGGTCGTCGGCAAGACTCTCAGCATAGGCGCCAAACCACAAGCCAAACGAACTGGGCATTGCCACCTGCATATGGGTATAGCCTGGCATAAGAATATTCTTATATTGCTCGCTCTTGGCAATGAGTTCGTCGAATAGACTCTTCACCTCGTCGGCTATCTCCTTAAGCTGATGACGAGTGAACAGTTTCAGATCGACAAGCACCTGGTCGTTGCGCGAACGTCCGCTATGAATCTTCTTTCCCATGTCGCCCAACTTACGTGTTAGCAACATTTCCACCTGAGAGTGTACGTCCTCTACATCATCCTCAATGACAAACTCTCCTTTCTCACATGCCTTGTAGATATTCTTCAGTTCGGCAAGCAGTTGTGTGAGTTCGTCTTTCTCAAGAAGACCGATGGATTCGAGCATGGTGATGTGTGCCATAGAGCCAAGCACATCATACTTGGCGAGATACATGTCCATCTCGCGGTCGCGACCCACAGTGAATCGCTCTATCTCCTTGTTTATCTCAAAATTTTTTTCCCAAAGTTTCATCACTTCGTGACATTAAAATATTAAAAAATTAAAGAATTAAAGTTCGTTGCCGCAATCTTGTTATCGCACAGCAATTCCTAATCCCTAATTTCTAATCCCTAATTCCTAATTGTATTGTATCTTCGCCAGTCCCTCGGCAATCTGCTCGACGCCATCCTGAAGGGGTTTCTGCACCATAGCCTTGATGAATGGATTGAGATCAGCCTCAGCAGTAACCTTCATCTTGCTTGTCGTGTCGGTGACAGGGAGCATCTGTATCCATACGTAGAAAGGAACAGGCGACTGTTCTGTCTGAAACTTAATGCACTTGGGCTCCTCGCGGTCGCATACAGCCAGTTTGATGAATCCCACAGGATCAACCGACATGCTTACATGGTCGCGGTCGAACTCCATGTCCTTGATTTTGTCCTTTGGTATGCGATCCATCACCTTGGCGATGTTGTCGAGATTGCTTAGCATGTCATATACCGCCTGCTGAGGATATGGTATCTGCTTAATAGAGCTTTCGAATCTTGTCTTTCCCATAGCCTTACATATTATTTACCCCAATTGGCTGGATCCTTGCGCCACTCATGCAACACATCTACATCGTCCTGCTTGATATATCCAGTGGCGGCTGCCACCTCTACGACATGAGCGTAGTCGCTGATGGTGACGAGTTTGACACCCGCATTTGAGAATGCCTCCTCTGCAACGGGAAATCCATAGGTATAAGAAGCCACCATACCAACAACCTCATAACCAGCTGCGCGCAATGCCTCGACAGCCTTCAGACTGCTACCGCCAGTAGAGATAAGGTCTTCCACTACAACCACCTTGGCTCCCTCGGGCAGTTCGCCCTCGATGAGATTTCCCATTCCATGGTCCTTCGGTTTGCTGCGCACATACACAAACGGTTTGCCCAACTGGTCGGCAACGAGTGCGCCCTGGGCAATGGCTCCTGTGGCTACGCCGGCAACAGCCTCAGCCTCAGGAAAGTTCTCCTGGATGGCATGACACAATTCGATCTTGACGAATGTGCGGAGGTCGGGAAACGAGAGGGTCTTGCGGTTGTCACAATAGATGGGTGACTTCCAACCAGAAGCCCATGTGAAAGGATTGGAAGGCTGCAATTTGATAGCCTTGACATTGAGCAGTTTCTCTGCGAAAAGTTTTTTTGTTGCTTCCATTTTATATGTTTTTATTTATTATTGTTCATTTCATTCTGCAAATATACTCATTCTTTGCCGAATGACACAGAAAAGAAAGTTAAAATTATATAATTCGATGATGTATTACGATTTTGTCAGTCCTAAGGTGAGTATTGAGAGTCTCACATCCTTTGTATTTTGACTTATTTCCCTAAGACAAGCACCAAGTGTGGCACCTGTGGTGAAGATGTCGTCAACAACTAAGACATGGCGTCCCTCCAAAGCGGCAGAAGCAACCAATGAGAAGGCTGATGCAACATTTTCCTGCCTCTGTTCACCGTTGAGTCTTGTCTGACTGCGCGCAAAACGACGGCGAATGAGTGAAGTTGTGTCAACGGGTATTGAGGTTACCTCAGACAATCCCCTTGCAAACAGTTCGCTCTGATTGAAACCGCGTTGGAAACGTCGCATACGGGTGATGGGCACTGGCACTATCACATCCACGTCATCAAAGAATCCCTTGGGTTGCAATGCCTTGGCGGCATGATGCCCCATATATACGGCGACGTCTCTCCTACCCTCGTATTTCATCTTGTAGATCAGTCGCGCCTGATTGCCATGAGGGTGAAACTCAAACATCGCATTGCCCCTAATCACATCTCCACAACCAAGAACACTCCTCACCATAACATTATCAGAGCTATCGGAGAAAAGTCCCGACATACTGTCATGGATGAGACATCGACTGCACATCACAGTCTCGCCCTCGTGAAGGCGAGAGTTGCACGCGACACAGCGACGGGGCAGGAAAAAGTCAAAAATCATCCGTGCTATCTTCCTCATCATAGTAGTCACAATCGATGCAATGTCTGACAATAGAATAGTCGAAACCACGCGAGAGAGCAAACTTGATGAGTTTCCTGTTCATCTCGTAGTCATTAGCGGCTTTAATACTTCGGCGCTTCGACTTCAGCAGGTCGGTGAGCACCGACTTATACTGACTCTCGTCAACCTCGTCGAGCACTCGTTGACGGATGTCCTCGGCAATGTGCTTTGCCCATAATCCTTGCTCCACCTTGCGCCTGCCCCACTTGTTGTATTTTATCTTATCCTTGACAAAAGCCCTTGCATAGCGCTCGTCATCCACAAACTTCGCCTTGCGCAGATATTCCATAATGCGCTCACAGTCGGATTCTTCCACCTCCCACTTGCGCATTTTCTCTGTCATCTCATATTCACAGTGCTCTGCCGACGCACAAAGGGCGCTGAGCCGCTGCAATGCCATCTCATATGTCATCATCTCTTTCTTGTTGTTTTTATAAAACGTTGTTTCCCAAATTGGTCTTCTCGAATTTCCACTGAATAGAAACCTATTTCTATCAGCATATCCTTCATTTCTGACACATAAATGGGATTGATTTCAAAATACAATGCTCCTCCTTGTCGCAGAGCCTTTGATGCATAACGTGATATACTGCGATAAAACAACAAGGCGTCGTCGTCGGGGACAAACAAGGCTGTATCTGGTTCATATTCAAGAACATTGGCGTCCATCCCACTTCTCTCGCTATTACAGATATAAGGCGGGTTGCTCACTATCACGTCGTATTTATCCATATCGGAGGGAGGATTCAGAGCATCGCATTTCATCACATTTACATCTGCCTTCAACGAATGGATGTTATCATTGGCAATGGCTATGGCATCGTCGGATATATCCCAGGCATCCACGCTTGCCCCTTTGATATCAAGGGCAAGCGTCACTGCAATGCAACCGCTACCTGTGCCAACATCAAGTATCGACGGTGTGTCGAGTGATATGTCGCTCTCAATCCAACGGCACAGTTCCTCGGTTTCGGGACGAGGGATAAGGCATCCCGGACGCACTATGAACTGGCGGTCGCAAAACCATGCCTTGCCCACCACATACTGCACAGGAGTGAATGCTATCAGAGCCTCTACATCCGCATAGAGATTATCTGCATCAGTGAATTTGACTATATCCTCGCATATCATGTCAGCGGTGGTCATACCATATTTGTCGGTGAGCAACATCCGCGTCACTGCCTTTGCCTCACCTTCGGTATATCCACCGTCATGCAACTTGCGCCATAGTTCGTTATATCTCATTTCTTCTCATTTTTTCATGCAAAAATACGAAAAAACCGGGCAATAACGCAATATTTTCCTATTTTTTTTGTCTTTTATGGAAAAAAACAGTAATTTTGCAGTTATGAGTGAAGAAATAGACAAGATTTATATGCGCCGCTGCCTGCAGATAGCTGCCAACGGCCGACAGAACGCCCGACCGAATCCTATGGTGGGCGCAGTGATTGTGTGCAATGGACGTATTATCGGTGAGGGCTATCATGTGAGATGCGGTGAGGGCCATGCCGAGGTTAACGCCTTTGCCTCGGTGAGGAAGGAAGATGAACATCTGCTGCCGCAAAGCACCATCTACGTTAGTCTTGAACCTTGCTCTCACTATGGCAAGACTCCGCCTTGCGCCGACCTTATCGTGAGCAAGCGGGTTAAGAGAGTTGTCGTGGGATGTGTTGACCCCTTTGCCGAGGTGTCGGGACGAGGGATAAGGAAATTGCGCGATGCGGGTATTGAGGTGACCGTGGGTGTACTTGAGGATGAATGTAGAAAGCTGAACAACCGCTTTATGACTTTCAACGAGAAGCATCGCCCTTATATCATCCTCAAATGGGCACAGTCGCTCGACGGCTTTATCGACAAGGACTTCAAACCATTCACCTTCTCCACACCATTCACTCAGATGCTCAGTCACAAACTGCGCGCCGAGAACGACGCCATACTCGTTGGACACACCACAGCCTTGCGCGACAATCCCTCACTGACGGTAAGGGCTTGGTGGGGAAAGAACCCCATGCGTCTCATCCTCGACAGTCATAATCCTTGTTTTGAAGAGATGAACCCCAAAGAGCCATTGCTTCCACAGTTGATGGATTGTCTATATAGTCGCAAGGTGCAGTCGCTGATTGTCGAGGGCGGAGCATTCACCCATCGCCAGTTTATCGAGGCAGGATTATGGGACGAGATACGAGTAGAGACAGCACCCGTAAACGTGTTACATGGCACTGTCTCTCCTACAATTCCCTCGAATGCCGTCGTCGTCAGCACCGAGAATTACGACGGAAATGTCATCACATTGTATAAAAACAATAATTGTTAATTTTTACATATGTCCGAGCCAACGGAGTACATCGTTGAGATTTGCCACTATCATCAGCAGAATGATGATACCAAATCCCACGTATTCAGCCTTCACCATGAAGTCCTCACTCGGTTTGCGGCGAGTTATCATCTCATAAATGAGAAATAGCACATGTCCGCCATCGAGTGCCGGAATGGGGAGTATGTTCATGAAGGCAAGCATAACACTCAGCAAGGCTGTCATTCGCCAGAACATATACCAATCCCATTCAGCGGGGAAAAGGCTTCCGATGGCTCCAAAACCACCGAGCGACTTGGCTCCGTCGGCTGTGAACACATATTTCATGTCATCCACATACGAAGTGAGCACATGAACGCCATATTTTGCTCCTGCGGGGAAACTCTCAAAGAATCCGTATTCCTTGGTGTAAGGTTTATAAATCATGGCGTATGAATTGGTGGCAAAACCGAGTTTCAGGTCGGCAGTGAGCACCACTTTCGCCATGTCGCGACTCTTGTCTGCATGCTCGAGCACAACAGTAGCTGTTCTCACCTTCATACTGTCGGCAGAAGTGCTCACAGTGGCGAGAACATCATTCAGCTTACCGATCTCGTCGGTGAAGGTGTTGTATGAGTCGATAGCCTTACCATTGAATGCCACGATGCGGTCGCCCTTCTTCATTCCCATTTTGGCGGCGGGAGTGCCAGGCATAACAGTATCGGCAACACAGTTGAGCAAAGGACGCACAAACGGCGGTTGGTTCTTTATCATCGAAAGCAGGTTGAGTTCGCCCGGAAGATTGATGCTCATTGCCTTACCGCCACGGATAATGTCAACACGCTTTGCCTCACTGATCTCGCGGAACATATCGGCACCAAAGTCCTTGAACTCTCCATTCTCTGTTCCCACGAGGATATCACCATCTCGGAATCCCAAGGCCTTTGCCTCTTGATTAAACTTCATACCATTGGTCATGTTCTTCACTGGGATATACGAGTCGCCCCATGTGAAGAGTATCATCGAATAGATGAACAATGCCAAGAGGAAATTGAACAATACTCCACCAATCATCACAAACAGGCGTTGCCATGCCGGTTTGGAGCGAAACTCCCACGGCTGTGCCGGTTGCTTCATCTGCTCGGTGTCGAAACTCTCGTCGATCATTCCGGCTATCTTGCAGTAGCCACCCAATGGCAACCATCCCATTCCGTAGGCAGTGTCGCTTTTCTTGGGTTTGAACTCGAAGATATGAAACCATGGGTCGAAGAACAGATAAAACTTCTCAACCCTAATGCCAAAGAGTTTGGCAAAGAGAAAGTGACCTCCCTCATGTATAAGCACCAGCAGTGATATTGCCATCATAAACTGCAGGGCCCTAATCAGAAATATTTCCACAACTATTTAAAAATTTAAAATATAAAAAATAAAATATTAAAGTAATTCGCTGGCAATACGTCGTGCCTCCTTGTCGGTAGCCACATATACATCGTAGTCGGGATTGGCATCGAAAGCCACCTTAGCCATCGTCTTTTCTATGATGTCGCTCATCTGCAGGAATCCGCAACGATCCTCAAGGAAGGCGCGGTTGACTATCTCGTTGGCGGCATTTAGTATGCAAGGCATATTTCCACCCTTCTTAATAGCCTCGAAAGAGAGGGCAAGGCAACGGAACTTCTCCAGATCGGGTTCGAAGAACTCCAACGGATGCTTGAAAAGGTCAAGACGATCGCCTGTGAGATGAAGACGATTGGGATATGAGAAGGCATACTGTATGGGAAGACGCATGTCGGGTACTCCCAGCTGGGCCTTAACCGCACCGTCGGCAAACTGCACGGCACTGTGCACTATCGACTGTGGATGAACGAGCACTTGTATCTTGTCTGCCTCAACACCGAAGAGCCACTTTGCCTCGATGACCTCGAATCCCTTGTTCATCATCGATGCCGAGTCGATGGTTATCTTTGCTCCCATGTCCCATGTAGGATGGCGCAAAGCGTCGTCCTTGGTCACCTTTGCCAATTGCTCATGAGTGAACAATCGGAATGGACCTCCGCTTGCCGTAAGCAATATCTTCTCTATCTCATTGTCACCCTCGCCCACGATGCTCTGGAAGATGGCCGAGTGCTCGCTGTCAACGGGCAATATCGGCGCATGATATTTCTGCGCCAACTGGCATATCAATGCTCCAGCCACAACGAGAGTCTCCTTATTGGCAAGACAGATGGTCTTACCCGCCTTCACTGCATGAATAGTGGGCGAGAGACCGGCAAAGCCCACCATGGCAGTGAGTACCATATTGATTGACGGTGACTCTACAATCTCGTCGATGGCCTTAGCACCGGCATACACCTTTATATCCGGTTCGTCGGCAAGCAACTGCTGAAGGCGCTCGTAGTGTGCCTCGTTGGCTATCACCACGGCGGCAGGCTTAAACTTCCTTGCCTGTTCGGCCAACTGCTCCACGCGGTTGTTGGCAGTGAGGCAATACACCTCATAGAGGTCGGAGTGTTCCTCAATCACGTCAAGGGCCTGTGTGCCGATAGAACCGGTGGAGCCCAATATTGCAATCTGTTTCTTCATAATCATTATTTTTCTATTATGTCAAGACAACAGTCCATCAGGCAAGCTCATAAACAGCTTTAGTGCCTCGTGGTCGATGTCGTCAATAAATTCGTCGACAGCAGGTATGAGAGTGCCATCGGCCAGTTCGAGCAACACGTTGATGGTGCTTTCGTCAACCGACTCTATGCGACCTATCACCTTGCCCGACGCCACATCCACAATGTCATATCCCACAATCTGGCTCCATGTCAGCACATCATTGTCTATATCGGCAAGATGACGCGGGAAGAAGACATCGCACCCAGTGAGCTCGGCAGCCCTGTCCATTGTGTCGATATCCTCAAACTTCACCAGTGCCACCTCTTCACTGCGGAACCGGTATTCCTCGATGAAGAACGGAACGAGTATTCCATCTACCATCAATACCAGGTATTCGGCATCGACTCGGTCGAACACATCATCACTGAATCTCAGTGTCACCTCACCGCCGATACCATGTGGCTTACCAATACGGCCTATCTTATAGACGTCGTCTTCTCTAATCATTGTATGTCCGATTACTCTCTTCTAATTCTTGCACCAAGTGAGTTGAGCCTTTCCTCGATGTCCTCATATCCACGGTCAATCTGCTCGATATTTTCGATACGGCTTGTTCCGTTGGCACTCATTGCTGCAATAAGCAAGGCAATACCCGCACGTATGTCGGGACTTGCCATTCGCCCAGCCCTGAGTTTGATGTTATGGTCATGTCCCACAACCACTGCCCTATGGGGGTCGCAGAGAATTATTTGCGCTCCCATGTCAATCAGTTTATCCACGAAGAAGAGTCGGCTCTCAAACATCTTCTGATGGAAGAGCACACTGCCCCTTGCTTGTGTAGCCACTACGATGAGCACCGAGATGAGGTCGGGCGTGAGTCCTGGCCATGGCGCATCAGCAAGCGTCATGATTGTACCGTCGATAAACGACTCTATCGAGTAGTGATCCTGATGGGGAATGACGAGGTCGTCGCCCTCAACATCGATTCTCACTCCCAAACGGCGGAAGGAATCGGGGATATTACCGAGATTAGCCAGCGAAACATCCTTTATTCTTATGCCCTCTCCACACATTGCCGCCATACCGATGAACGACCCTACCTCGATCATATCGGGCAGGATATTGTGTTCCACGCCATGGATACTCTCCACGCCCACAATAGTGAGGAGGTTGCTGCCAATGCCACTGATGCGCGCCCCCATCTTGTTGAGCATGTGGCAAAGTTGCTGGATATATGGTTCGCATGCGGCATTATATATAGTGGTAGTACCCTCGGCAAACACCGCTGCCATGATGATATTGGCAGTACCTGTCACCGAAGCCTCGTCGAGCAGCATATAGCACCCCGTGAGCTTTTCAGCATATATCTCATATACATCTGAGTTATACACCTGACGGAATTCGGCACCGAGATACTTGAATCCGAGGAAATGAGTGTCGAGTCGGCGGCGTCCTATCTTGTCTCCACCCGGTTTGGCGATGACAGCCTTGCCGAATCTCGCCAACAGCGGACCAATCATAAGTACACTGCCTCTGAGTTCCGAACATTTCTTAACAAAGTCCGAACTCTCGAGATAGTCGAGATTGAGGTCGTCGGCACAAAACGAATAGTCGTTTCTCGACAAGCGCTTCACCTTCACGCCGATGTCCTCAAGCAACAGTATCAGATTATTCACATCCCTGATGTCTGGGATATTATGAATTATAACCTCATCGGAAGTGAGCAACGTAGCGCAAATCACCTCAAGAGCCTCATTCTTGGCTCCCTGAGGAGTAATCTCTCCCTTTAGCGGATGTCCGCCCTCGATAATAAATGATGCCATAGACTATGTTTACTTCTTACGTTTCTTGGCCTGTTTCTGCACTCTGTTTCCATTCACGTTCATTAGGGCGGCAGATTCCTGCACTCTGTCAAGTTGCATATTATTGAGATCGAGCTGCACTTGTCCGTCGGTGTATCGAGCCAAGTCGTCGGCAACTCTCTCGTCGTCCATAGTTCCGCGTCCCCACGTGGCAAGGTCACGTTTCATCTGATTGGCAGTGAGCCAAACGAGTTTATCTTTCTCTGCTCCCTCAGGCATTGTTTTCAGAATATCAAAGCACTCTTCAACAAGATGTCCGTAATGACGCAGCTTGACATGGTTCTTACAGATAGGCATCGGTTGAGGTTTTTGGGTAATCTTTTCAGCCTCACTCACGTCACATGGCCAGTCGATGTCGAGCTGTCCACGCCCCATCAAATAAAGATGATCCCACAAAGTCCTGAGACCGTCGTTTGACTCGGTTGCTCTCGGCATCTTCGTTGCCATCATTCTCACTATGGTATTGGCACATGCGTTTCGTTCGTCGCGAGTAGGACACCCGATGGCATAATCCACCATCCTCTGTATCTCCCTTCCATATTCGGGCAACAACAGAGTTTCCCTCTTAGTGTTGTAGTCTAATCCTTTTATATTCATAATAAAAACCTAATCCCTAATTCTTAATTCCTAATCCCTAATTCCTAATTCATCCTTAGGCAGTTTAGCCACAAAATCCTTAAGATAATACGGCACGAAATAAGCCACATCCTCGTGGATGTCGTTGAGCATCTTCCTCTCTGCAATGGGCATCATCCATTTCGCCAAGGGTTCTACGCCCTCAATCAGGTGGGCATTGGGATGTGCAATGATATCCATACACTTGGCCGCACCGTTGCCGAAGAAATACACAGGCCGCTCGTCGAGCCACTGGCGATAAGTGTCGCCATCCACCACATCTGCCTGAATGGGGCGCACCGTCTTAAGTGCCCTGTCATAAAGTGCGGCATACACCTCCATTCGCCTTGCATCGATCATAGGACATATCAATGCGTCGTCCTCTATTTCCTCATGAAGCAGCAACACCGGCACGCACATCAGTTCGAGTGTCGATACCGACAACAGTGGTATGTCGAGGGCATAGCATACACCCTTGGCCATCGACACTCCTATGCGCAATCCTGTATATGAACCAGGTCCGCAACTCACTGCCACGGCGTCGAGGAGTATGGCATGGCTGTCGGCAAACGACATGGCCTCATCGACAAATGAGCCTAATGCCTCGGCATGGTTATTACCAGTGCGGTCAGCCTTGTCGAATATCACCTTTCCGTCTTCACTTACGGCCACAGAGCACACGTTAGTGCTTGTTTCAATATGTAAAATACATGACATAGTATTCTGAATTCAAAATGCTTTTTCAATATCAACGTGCAAAGATACTTATTTTTTCTCTCATTCTCAGCATATCGCCCGATAAATTAACCATTTTTATGTAAACTCCCTTATAATTGGATGATTTTTTTAGAAACCTCCTCTGAACTGAGGTTAATAGAAATATTATGATTAACATTTCCATGATTATTCAATCACATGATTAAAGGGTTATGGCTAAATATCGACAAAAATGCATTTTTGGGGGAGAGGTGTCAAAGTGTCAAAGTCAAAGTGTCAAACTCACTTTAAGCACTTTTATAATTAATCCGTATTTTGATAGTTTTCTTATAAGGATTCACTGCTGTCCCGTTAAAATCAGCGGATTTTAAAACAATCGACTAATATTCAACG
>OBLI01003255.1_pt1 | contig 12703 bp, 9 predicted proteins | sample 1519701 | NCBI WGS metagenome assembly OBLI01 (sample SAMEA3663005, study PRJEB22513) | pig gut metagenome | biome: pig gut; feature: pig-associated habitat; material: faeces | place: France | collected 2012 | reverse complement strand
GTATTGGGCATGGTAATTTGTGGTGGAGGGGATTAATGACGGGGAGGTTCGAAATATCCCGTCATCTCCCTTCACCTTTTAGAGCAACGTTTCGATTAAACGAGAAAAGAACCAAACTTGTTTGTGTTATGTTGAGTGTGAGAAATGTCGGATGAAATCCAAACGTAAAATAAGTTTGAAATATTGTAGTGGAAGGTTATAAGTCGCAGGTCTTTAGCTTTTTTCACCGTAGTGAAAAATTTGTACAACGATGAAAGTATTATTTGATTATCAAGGCTTGATTCAACGCATAGGCGGGGTAAGCCGTTATCATGTGGAATTGTTCCGCAACTTTTCTGACGACATAGAGGCTGTAATGCCTAAGATATTGTCGGACAATGTATATTTATCGCAGTTTGGAATAAGTCACAGGTCGATAGAATTGCCTGTTGATAATAAAAAGAAGCAAAACTTATACAAGGCTATCAATATTCTACAAAGCAGAATGTATTTGTCTGCCAACAACTATGATTTGTTTCATCCAACGGGTTTCAACCCATATTATGTGGGTAAATCGATGAAACCTGTTGTATTGACAGTGCATGACCTTAACTTCTTCAAATTTCCAAATATGTTGCCGAAGTCAGATGTTGTGCAAGATAAAATGAGACGTTGTATAAATTATGCTGACCATATAATAGCAATATCTGAGGAAACTAAAGACGATTTGATAAATGTACTTGATGTTAATGAAAAAAAAATATCTATCGTATATCACGGTATCGATCAAGACTTGATACAGTCAGAAGAAAAACCATTGGTAGATGCTCCTTACCTTTTATATATTGGTGGAAGAAACGGGTACAAGAACTTCACTCGCTTTATTAAAGCCTTTTCAATAATAGATGAAGACATTCATCTTGTTTGTACTGGTATGCCCTTTTCTCATGAAGAGAAAGAATTAATAGAGACTTTAAAGATTGGCAACAGAGTACATCAAATGTTTGTTAGTGATAAAGAACTGAATAATCTGCTTTGTAATGCCATGGCTTTTATATATCCATCTCTTGGTGAGGGATTTGGCTTGCCAATATTAGAGGCTTACAGATGCGGCTGTCCTTGTATAATAAGTGATTTGAAGTGTTTTCGGGAAGTGGCAGGAAATAGTGCTCATTACTTTGATCCTAAAGATGTTGATTCTATCGCGAACACAATAAAAGAGACTGTATCAAACAAGCAATGTCTTTATGGATTAAAGGAGGATGGGTATAAGCGTATGAAACTATTTACATTGAAGAAAACGGCAGAAGAAACAGAAAAAGTGTATCATAGAGTTTTAGGTAAATAAACATGCAAAAAGTAAAGATTAACTTTGAGAATTGTTTTGGCATAAAGAGATTCAAAGAAACCCTGAATTTCCAAGAGCACAAATGTGTACTCATTTATGCTCCTAACGGGACGATGAAGACTTCTTTTGCAGAAACGTTGAGAATGATTGGAGCTGAAAAAAGCAACCAGATTAAGGACAGAATGAATCCTAGTAAACCCGTGGTTTGCGATCTAAAAGATGAGACTGGCGCAGATATTGCAGCAAAAAACATCTTTGTAGCCAATGCTGAGGAGGACATCAAAAGTGAATCCCGATTTAGTTCTTTTTTGGCAGATGAAGCTCTTAAACAAAGATATGAAAATATTTATGAGCTTCTGGAGGCACGTCAGGATGACTTTATGACGAAACTGAAGGCTCAATCTCAAAGTGATGACTGCGAAAAGGAATTTATAGGTGTGTTCTCTCCCAATAAAAATATGCCAAGCAGTTTCTTGGAGTGTCTTTACAGTCTTAAAAACGATTTTGACGACAATCCTCCTGTTTTTACATTTAAATATAATAATGTATTCGATGAAGAGGAGAAAGTCAAAAAGATAATTGAAAATTACCGTGAAGAAATAGTTGACTATTTCAACCGTTATCAGACATTGCTTGGCGAGTCGTCATTGTTCAGTTCGTTAAATGATGGTAAATCGTTCGGAACCTATCAGGCTAACGAAATAATCAAGGCTACAAAGAATGGTGAGTTCTTTAAAGCACGACATAAGCTGGTACTAAAAAACGGAATTGATATCAACAACATAGATGAATTCAAGGCTTTAGTCGGGGAGGAAGTCAACAAATTGACATCTGATACAGAGTTGAAAAAGAAATTTGATAAGATCACGAAAGCATTGGATGCAAATGAAAAGACAAGACTATGTAAACAAGAGTTGGAAAAAGATAATTCTCTCGTCGCAAGATTGGTTAATTTCGATCAGTTCCAACGTGACTTCTGGATAGGTTGCCTATTCGCCTTGAAGGATGACACGAATGCATTAATTGCTCTTTATGAATCAAAAATGCAGGAACTTACGCAAATAATATCAGAGGCGAATTCAAAACTGGGAGAATGGCATAGAATCGTTGCTATCTACAATGAGAGATTTCATGTTCCATTTGTGGTGTCAATAGAAAATACGAAAGACATTATCCTAAAAAAAGATACGGCCAGACTTAAGTTTACGTACAAGGATAAAGATGGTTCTCAAAAGGATTCAACTAAGGATTCGTTATTGAAAATTCTAAGTCGTGGTGAGAAACGAGCTTTCCATATCATGCAAATCATATTCGAGATTGAAGCAAGGAAAAGAGAAGGGAATGATACGCTGGTTGTGTTTGATGATATCGCCGACTCGTTTGACTATCAAAACAAGTTTGCTATCATTGAATACATCAAAGATATGAACGATGCAGGTATGTTTAAAACCATTGCCTTGACACATAACTTTGATTTTTATCGTACGCTCAGTAGTCGTTTAGGGTTGGGAAATGCTGTTTTTATGACCAGTGTTGCTAATGATGGTTCTATAGTATTGAAGCGAGGTCAGTATAGGAAAGACCTGTTCTCATATTTGATTGATGGTAACCATAATGAGAGACAGCTGGTAAGTATTATTCCATTTGCAAGAAACTTAATTGAATATATGGAGGGTGAGTCTGCCGATTATGTGAATTTGACTTCTTGCTTGCATATTAAACAAGGTTTTACTGATGTGCTTACTATCAATGACATAATAAACTTAGTAAAGAACAAATTTCCTCAACGTTGTCAATCTTTACAATCATTGAATCCCAATCCTAATATTAAGGATTTCATTTATGATGTAGCAAACGGCATCGTATCAGAGGCAAATCTTGATGAAATTATGATTGAGAACAAAATATGCCTGTCTATGGCATGTCGGTTAAAGGCTGAGGAATATATGATACAGAAAATGTCGCATGATCAAAACCTGATGCAACAGATAAACAGCATCACAAGTAATCAGGCAAGAGAGTTATTTGAGATGTATAGAAGTATTTCAAATGACCATATTGGCCTAATAGAAGAAGTGAACATGATGACACCAGAAGGTATTCACCTAAATAGCTTTATGTATGAGCCATTGATTGATATGGCTGCGACTCATCTTGTGGATTTGTATAATAGATGTAAAACGGAGTTGGTATAAATATATGAGACCGAAAATAAGAGTATTAGTAGTTACTTATCATCCTTGGAGAGAAGACATTTCTGTTGGAAATACATTGAGTAATATATTTAATGGAATGGAAAGCAGACTTGAATTTGCCAATATATATATAAGAGATGACAAGCCTTGCAATAAGATAGTCAGTAGATCCTTTAATATTTCAGAAAAAGGATTGGCTAAAAGCATATTCACTCGAAAAGGAATAGGATGTGAAGTGGATTCGGTTGGTGAATCTGACAAAAAAGAAAATTTCTCTGCTTCGTATAATGCCGCGAGGAGAATGAGATGGGATATTATGCTTTTAGCTCAGGATATGATTGGCTGTTTGGGATGCTGGAAAACAAAGGCGTTGGATGAATTTGTTGAGAGTTTTAACCCCGATTTGATTTTTGGACCATTAGGAAGGATGCCTATTGGTAACAACATTATGACTTATCTGAGCAAGAAATATAATTGTCCTCTTGTTGCCTATCCTTGGGATGATCATTATTCATTACATAAGAAGGGTTGGTCGCCCGTTTTCTGGTTGAAGTTATTTCTTGAGAGAAGAGCAATCTCGAAGTGCGCTATGCAAAGCGAATATCTTTATTGTATTACATCTCTGATGCAGAATGAATATGCCAATTTCTTTAAGAAGGAATGTAAATTGCTGTATAAAGGTTTTGACTTTGAGAAAAAACCGGATATAAAGCATCCAAATAATGTATTGAAGATAATCTACATGGGCAATATTGGTTCAGGCAGATGGCAGATCTTAAGTAAGGTTGCAAGGGCTATCAATGAGATAAATGCTGATCGCAAAAAAATGGAGATGTTCATATATACATTATCTCCAAGTTCTTCCGAGATAGATGAAGCTCTGAACATTGGTGATTCTCATTTAATGAAACCAGTGCCATCTTCAGAGAAAATGAATACGCTAAGAGAAGCTGATGTGCTTTTGCATGTAGAACCAACAACAACCAAGGATAGGCTTATGTTTCGACTTTCATTCTCTACGAAGTTGGTTGATTATCTTTATAACGCAAAGTGCATACTTGCGATGGGTGGCAATACTGCTTCTATGCAATATTTGATTGAGAATAATGCCGGCATCGTAGAGATGGATGAGACGAAGATAAAAGAAAGACTGGCGCAGTTGGCGGATAGTCCTTCCATCATTGTAAAGTATGCGGAGAAGGCATGGGATTGTGGTGTTAGAAATCATAAAATAAGCACCATACAAGAACGATTATATAATGATTTTAAACAAACGATAGAAAATGACAATAAATGATATAAGTGTATTCCTTAAGCAAAAAGTGCTGGGAGATCAATTAAAGAACTTACTAATGAAGTTGTTGTTTCCATTCCGAAACAGTTTTATTCTATTTAATATTACAGCAAAAGCAAAAAAAGATAGGGTTAACCTTAACTATTGGTGGGAAAAACCCAATCTGGGTGACGATTTGTCAAGAGTAATTGTAGAGCACATGTTAAGTCTTCGTGGAATCTCATTGGATAAACCTGTTCATGGGCGTAAACACTTGTATGCCGTAGGCAGTATTATTACAGCAGGAATTCAGGATTGTACGGTATGGGGCAGTGGTGTTCTATTTGCTACTATGCTCAATCGAGTGAAGGGGCGAAAGCTGGATATACGTTCTGTCCGTGGACCTGTTACTCGTATAATGCTGATAGATATGGGATACAATGTGCCAGAAGTTTATGGAGATCCTGTCATCATATTACCTGAGATATACAAGCCTGATAATGCAGAGAAGAAATACAAGTATGGGGTGATTATTCATAAAGATCAGAAATTCTCTTCAAAAGAGGATGAAAAATTCATAAGTAGTAACGATGTATTATTGATAGATATAAGAACACGTGATTACAGGGGATTTGTAGATAAAGTGGTAAGTTGTGAAAAGGTTATATCATCGTCATTGCATGGTATTATCATAGCAGAATCGTATGGGGTACCTGCGATGATGCATCAGCCTACAGTTGAGCCTTTGCTTAAGTATTGCGACTGGTATTATAGTACAGGAAGATATACTTTCCCCATAGCCAAAAAGTTGGTTGAAATATCAGAGAACGAACCACCTTCATTACCATGCTTGCATGATTTAAGAGAAAAGCAGAAAGTAGCGTTCCCCTACGATTTATATGAATGTTAATACAATGAAGAAATATTTGATTATTCCTCCCTGTTCGGATTTTAACAGAGGAGACCAAGCTCTTGTCTGGGAAACAGCAAGATTTGCCGAAGATGCAGGCTATAAGGGCGAGTTTTTCTTTATGGCTGAGGCTATGGAACCAGTGGAACAATCTGTGAAACATGGCTTAAAGTCTATGGTTCCGATACTTGACCATCCAAGCAAAAGATTCAAAAGTAAAGAAAACATCAAGTTGGATTGGAAACTCATCATGAAATGGGGCTCTGTTTCATTGATGGACTTAACCTGGAGTTTATTGCTATTGACTCCTTTGAGGAGTTTAGTTGTACCTTTTTTGTCTAAAGACAAGAAGTGTTCTTACAACTTATTTACTGAGGCTGATGCGATATTCGTCAAGGGGGGAGGTTTTGTTCATAGTTATGGAGGTAAGACAGCCCTGTATTACATTTACTTCCAATTATATCATATATTTTTTGCTCAATCTTTAGGGAAGGATGTTTATATTTGTCCCAATTCTTTTGGACCTTTTGAGGGTTTGGGCGTAAAGATGCTGGTTAGAAGGGCGTTCAGAAAGTCTAAGATTGTAACGGCAAGAGAAATCCGATCGTCCATGATGTGCAAAAAAGACCTTCAGATGGACATACCTGCTTACCCTGATTTTGGATTCTTCCTTCCTAACGCTGAAAATGGAGAGAAGAAATGTTTTTTTGCAGCGCATAATTTCCCTATGGATAGGAAATCGGTCGCTATCACGGCACGACCTCACAGATTCCCTCATAGTGATGATCCTGAGAAGGCTTACAAGGATTTTATTCGCTCGATGCGTGATTTCGCTTTATGGCTGTATAAGGAAGGGTACTTCCCCGTGTTTATCGAGCATGTCTATGCTATCAATAATCACGAGAACGACAGCTACTGTATCAAAGATATTATTAATGGTATGCCGAAGGGTGTATATGGCTATTTTTCTGACAGAACTCTTAATTGTCATCAACTGAAGAGTATATATGGTTATTTTGATTATATCGTAGGAACAAGATTTCATTCTATGATATTCTCTATGAGCAATATGGTGCCTGGAATCGCTATTACGTATGTAGGCAACAAGGGAGAAGGAATCATGGAGGATATGGGAATGGGTGATTACTTTATTCCTATTGGAGAAGTAACAAGTGAATCATTGAAGGAGAAATTCGATTTTCTCGTACGTACTGAGGATGTCGCAAAAGACAAGATTAATAGTTTCTTGGATTCTGCAGATAAGAAGAGAAAAGAACTAGTAGATTTGATCAGAAGAAAATGAAAAAAATAAAGGTATTACTCATCACATCTATGCCTTGGCGTGATGATAATAATATAGGTAACTCCTATAGTAATCTATTCGGGGATATAGATGAATTTGAAATAGCTCATATCTATTGCAGAGAAGGCGAACCATATAATAGCAAAGCTAAGAAATACTTTCAAATAACAGAGGGTAAGCTTGTTAAAAACCTGTTCCATTCTTCTCTGAAAACAGGCAGGGCTTTTGAGACGGATGCATCATGCAATGAGAAGGATTTGAGTATTAACTCAAAGGTCATGAACAAGGCTCGTATGATGAGATGGGAATTGTTATTCATCATAAGGGACTTAATTTGGTTTATGGGTAGATGGCGCTCGAAAGAGCTATATCAATTTGTTGAAGAGTTTAAACCCGACTTGATTTTTGGAACATTGACGTATATGAGCAACGTGAACAGAATGATGGTGGATCTTCAGAGTAGGTACAATATTCCACTAGTGCTCTATTCATGGGATGATGTTTACTCGTGGAGCCATTTCTCTTGGAATCCTTTGTTCTTACTGAGGAAATGGTATAATCGGCATTTTATTCGTAAATGCGTGTCTCATTGTACCTTGATGTATACTATTACCAAAGAAATGCAGATAGAATACGGAGAGTATTTTAGGATGAGTTGCAAATTGTTGTATAAGAGTTATGATTTTTGTGGAGAACCCCAATTAAAAAAGGCAAACAAACCTTATCACCTTGTTTTCATGGGGAATATTGGTGCTGGACGTTGGCGTGCGTTGGCTGATTTAGCAAAAGTGATAGAGAAGATAAACGCAGAAGAAAAGATGGCGTTTATGGATGTATATACGCTTTCGCCTGTGAATGATGAAATCAAGAGAGCTTTAAACATTATGGGATGTTCTCGCCTAAACAAGGCTGTTCCACAAAATGAGGTGATGAAAACGCAGCAAGCTGCAGACATATTGATTCATGTTGAGCCTTTAAATAAGAGGGATGCATCTTTTTACCGATTGTCCTTTTCCACGAAGTTGGTTGACTATCTATATAACGCTCGTTGTATATTAGGATTGGGATTGCCGACGTCGACATTATCTTACATTGAAGAAAACAATGCAGGCATTGTTATCTATGACTTGGAAAAAGCGAAAGACATACTTACGAGTCTTTTCAAAAATCCTCGTAAAATAGAGGAATATGGAAAGAATGCGTGGAATTGTGGTGTTAGAAACCACAAACGTGAAGTGATTCGAAAGATGTTGATTGACGATTTTAATAGGATTATAAAGAATTAGCTTTCATGTCTCGTTAGTGGAATGGGAGTTTTTTCAAAGAAGAAATCAAAAAATACAAATAATATGCAACGTTTTAATGAAATAGATATTGTTAAGGGTATAGCAATGCTTACGGTGCTTTGGCATCATAGTTTTATTCTGTATCCAATTTGCATGTTAGATATTCCGTGGTGCCAACATGCCATGGCTATCAATGGGACTTTCTTTATGAATGTATTCTTCCTTGTATCAGGATATTTGTTCGCTTTTTCAAGAAAAAGGTCGTTCGTGGAGAATCTTAAGGGGAAAGCGAAAAGACTTTTAGTGCCTTATCTAAGTTTCTCTGCTGCAACTTTAGGACTGAAAATTATAGCTCCGAGTCTTGTTAACAGGAAAGTAGAAACGATAGGATCATATATTGACAAATTACTGTTAGGGGGGGGTGAATTATGGTTCGTTTATGTACTACTCTTGATTTTTGTTATATGGCCATGGATATTACAACATACGAAAGTATGGAATATATGGTGTATCGTTGTCGGCTTATTTGTGGCAGACGTTCTTATTCCAGAAGGTTTCATGAATGACATCTTTTTATATAAAAGGATTATTCACTTCTCGATATTCTTTGTGGCTGGTTATGCTATGAAGGAGGTAAATAGGAAATGGTTGGACAACAGCAAACTGTTCTTGCTCTTCTCCCTGTTGTTCGTGTTGTTGTGTTGCATATTCGTTCGTTCAATACATATACCATACGTGTCTGGATATATTAATGCCTTCGTAGGATGCGGATTTATATGGATGTTATCTTATAGGCTTAAGGATATCCATGTTGTAGGCGATGCCCTATCTTTTGTGGGGAAATACAGCTTGCCTTTTTACTGGCTTAACGGATTTGTGCTTGTGGTCGCGAGAACAATAGTAGTGAAAGGGCTACACTTTGGATCTTCTGTTGCAATAGTTTTGAGCATATTTGCCTTGTGTGTAGTAATGGAAACATTGGCAGTCATGGTGTTGCGAAAATATCCGAAAGTGGGATGGCTGATAGGGTTCTGAGATGTTTTTATATTCTAATACAACAAGATAGGTTTCGTATCGCCTATAAGGCGATATGAAGCATCGATGGTAGTTAGCTTTTTTCACCGCAGTAAAAAATTTGTACAACATATAACAATATTATAAATGATGTTTAGTTTCCAATACCTTATACTAAGATTGTATGTTCTGAGGTGCAAAAGCAAAGGTGTGTATAGAATTGCATACGGTAGCGTGACACCTGCTGCAAGCACCATGGCAAAGCCCGTGGTCAGACAGTTTAATCCTTTGGGGGCTTACTCCGGGAATAAGTGGCAATATTCAATGGTGGTCATCGCTTCAAATGCTGATACCATTCTTGGAATTTTCACGGATTTGGCGTCTGGGAAAAGTTTGAAGACCTCCTTTGTAAAATGGGGATTTGACGTAAGTTCTATTGATTTCGACGTAACTTATACTTCTAATACAGAATCAGAACCATGGAGGGGTGATAATTATACAGATAGTCAATTAATCTATTCTAAGGTAATATGGATGCTGAACCCCGAGTCGTTGTTCGAAATTGATGGTAATATTCCTGATGATGTTGATCATGCAATGCAAGATCTTGCAAAACTATTGGATAAATAGACGAGACTTCATTTTTCAACGCATTATAATCACATTGGCAATCTTGAACTATTATACACTCCAGACAGGGATGTAAATGGAAAACCATTAGTGGAATGTAAATTGGACAAGGAGAAGTTTAAGTTGTTGTTGACAGTAGATTCGCAACTGACAGATGAATGTGATTGTGTTATTGCCAATGCTCGTTTGTCTCGAGATGGTGTTATCGTATGTGATAATATATGTTCAGCTGATTCAATAAAGGGGCAATTAGTCACGTTCTCATTTGGAAGGAAAGTGCAAATAGACAGGTCGGAAGTAAAGATTTGGTTGAAGCAAAGGGGTAAAACAATGCTCGTGTATGATGTCACGATGCATTATATTCAGCGGATAATGGTCCAAATGAGTATTGTGAGTGACCGTATGATGGTGAAAACAGATTGGCTTGAAAAGTTGCGTTTGAACCTGGGTGATAAAAAGAAAGCGGAGGTCAATAAGGCTGAATTGATAGAGCACAAGGGATCTGAAAATTTTCGTGTTGGAGGCATCTCAGAAAGAAGAAAACGTAAACAGATAGTAAAACCACGGATAAAAAGCAACGATGTGTTCTTTCCGAAAGGTTGGGATAAAGAGACTGATGAGGTAGGGCTCTTGGGTTTTCTGGAATGGTTTAAAAACAAAACGGAGAAAGCAAAGAGCGTTTTCGTTCAGGATCCTTATTTTGAAGATGTTGCTCTTTTCTTCATAGCTTCCGCTAATGCAGGTTGCGAATACACCATTCTCACTCAAACCAGTTTGAAGACAAATGCAGACAGAACTGATAGCATGGTGGAGGAAGGAGAGAGGAAAGACAAAATTCTAAATGTCATTAAAGGTAACCCGAGGCTATTTGCGCCCATGAAGTTAATTGTAAAAGACATGCCTGGAAATAAAGCGAAACTTCATGACCGATATATGTTCTTCTGGTATGATGGATATATTGAAGCATATGCCTTATCCAACTCCTTGCAAGGCGCAACTCAAAAACAGCCTCTGCTTATAACGCAAATAGGTGATAATGCCTTGGAACAGGTGAACAAGCACATATACGAATTGATAAATCAATCAACTGTTGATACGATTTTTGATTATGTTTCTGTTAGCAAGGATATTCTCCCAAGATGTGAAAAGACTGCAGACCAAGGATTCCATAACTGGCTGATAACTATGGATTCGTTAAATGAAACCGATTTTGTCAAATCTGTTCTTCCCGATATCATCAGATGGAATACTATTCCCAAACTATCTACCTTAGGGTATTATCTTGCAACACAAATTCCTGACAGATGTGATAATTTGAGAAAGGAATTGTTGAACCAGATGAATGGCAGCGGTCGTTGGATTCAACGATTGAAAGACTATATCCTTGTACATCATTACGATACATACCCTTGTGGGTATCGTAATAACAAGCGGCGCTTATTTTGCCATTATGACATGGCGCATCTGTTAAGTCTGAAATTTGAGGAGATTGTTTCGAGAGGGGATGTTTCATTATTAGATTATGTTCAATCTGAGACCTTGACTTGTGGGGTGTATGGACAGTACTATGCAGCTTGGTTGTTAGTAAGATTGTCTTCTAAAGAGTTTATTGACATCTTGCGCCTATACAAGCCTACATACGACGGTATTACATCAGATAAATCAATTGAACCTATATCAAGGTCTGCAAATGTTCTTTTTCAAATACTGGTGAAGTATGCTTTGTATGTGGACAATACAATTATAAAAGAATTGCTTTCGGACAAGGATAAATGGTGTAGAGGTGTCGGAAGTCTGATATTGTTGTATCTGTCACGGAAAGATGACTTTAATCCTGCGGATTATAAGAATTATTTAAGTTCAGATTCAGAAGTAATTACACTTTGTAAAGCTGCATGGATGATGGTTCCTAAACCAGCGGATAAGCAATTCTTCTATGATTGGATGGTTGAATCATATAAATCTATAGGAAATGAAGATATTGTTATCCAGAATCTTGTAAGTTTGATGTTGGAAACGACATTTCTTGAAAGGAAGAAGGAGTTGGTGGAAAATGTTATCATGCCTCTTATTCAACCAGGGCTTGTAGATAAAAATAATGCCTGCTCAGAATTAATCAACGGTTTGTTTGATGACACTATTGATGATGAATCAAGAAGAAGGGAAGGACATTCTAATTATTATTCCATTCAGCGGGTTTTGCCTGCAACACTCCGCATTATCAATGGAGATTTGAAACCTCTGGTTGATAAATCGCAAGAGGCTTTTAGAAAGGCCAAGGCGGGGTTGAATGCATTAATTATTAAGACAGAAGACAATAAATTTTCAGCATGTAAGCCGTTGATGTATTTAAGGAATCTCCTGATATCAGTAAGTGAAGAATATCAAGACGTACAATCTAATCCAGAGATAGATGAGCTGTCACGTCTCTGCGCCGGAGTGGATAGGCTGTTGGATGATGTGGGATATAAAGATATCAAGAGAAAATTTGAATATAATTGCTAAAATGAATGGCAGATAATTCGATAAAACAAGATATGCTTCGTCTCGCCTGCAATTGATGACTGATTTCTGATTGCTGATTAATGATAAAAAAGCCCCATCCGCGCTTCGCAGCGAAAATGGGGAGTAAAAAAACACAAATCAATGATATACATAAAATCATATAAACATGTTAAACAAAAGTGTTATTTCTTTATCATATAGGCGTATTCCGTTAATCACAATCTTTTGATTAAAAAAGTTATCACAACTATATGATAATC
>OBLI01003254.1_pt1 | contig 12704 bp, 9 predicted proteins | sample 1519701 | NCBI WGS metagenome assembly OBLI01 (sample SAMEA3663005, study PRJEB22513) | pig gut metagenome | biome: pig gut; feature: pig-associated habitat; material: faeces | place: France | collected 2012 | reverse complement strand
CTCTCCACCCGCAACGACGACCCTGCTCGCGCATCGCGCCCCTTCAGCGCCAGCCGCGACGGTTTCGTGATGGGCGAAGGTGCAGGTATCCTCATCCTGGAGGAGCTGGAACACGCCAAGGCACGCGGCGCGAAAATCTACTGCGAAGTGGCCGGCGTAGGTATGTCGGCTGATGCTCACCACATCACTGCCTCTCACCCCGAGGGCCTCGGCGCTCACCTGGTGATGAGTGCGGCTCTCGAAGACGCCGAGATGAAACCCGAAGACATCGACTACATCAACGTACACGGCACTTCCACCCCTGTGGGCGATATTTCCGAAGTGAAAGCCATCACCAAACTCTTCGGCGACCACGCCTACAAGCTCAACATCAGCTCCACCAAGTCTATGACGGGACACCTGCTCGGTGCTGCCGGCGCAGTGGAAGCCATGATTTGCTGTCTGGCTGTGCAGAACGACATCGTTCCGCCCACCATTAACCACGAGGACGACGACCGCGACGAAAACATCGATTACAACCTTAACTTCACCTTCAACAAGGCACAAGAACGCCCCATCCGTGCTGCCCTGAGCAACACGTTCGGCTTTGGCGGACACAACGCTTGCTGCATCTTGAAGAAATATAACGGTTAATACCTTACAGCCCCTTTCTTGCAACCTTCCCTTGGAGAACGTGGCAGGAAAGGGGCTGTTTCTTTTCTCTATGATACTGAACCTTCTTGACCGCATGAAACTCCCCTTCCGCAAGAACAAGGAGTTTCTTTCGGTACTTTATGAAATACTGGGTTTCTACCCACACAATATTGAAGTATACCGCATAGCCTTCTCACACAAATCCCTTGCCTATCACCGCGAGGACAAGCCGGCCGGGAAAGACCGACGCAACAGGGAACGCCGTTACCGCAACACCGACACGGGCCAGAAACCGCTCAACAACGAACGGTTGGAGTACCTCGGCGATGCCGTGCTGGAATCCATCGTCAGCGACATCCTCTTCCGCCACTATCCCCACAAACGCGAAGGGTTCCTCACCTCCACACGCAGCAAGATTGTACAGCGCGAAACGCTCAACCGCCTGGCGCTGGATTTGGGATTGGAAAAACTCATCCAGGCTGCCGAAGGCACCAACATGGTGCATACAAACATTGCCGGCAATGCGTTCGAGGCACTCATGGGAGCCATCTATCTCGACCGGGGGTACAAACATTGCCATTGGTTCATATCCAACCGCGTTATCGGCCGCTACATCGACATTGACAACATGGCGCACAAAGAGGTGAACTTCAAAAGCAAACTCTTAGAGTGGAGCCAAAAGAACCGCATCAACATCGACTTCCGCGACCACGCCGGTGAACAGAACGAAAAGGGCTTCCGCTGTGTCATCTCCTTGGAAGGCATCGTGATGGGCCGAGGTAACGGACGCTCGAAGAAAGAGAGTCAACAGCTCGCTGCCAAAGAAGTTCTCACCCTCATGCGACGAGATGCAGCACTCTACGACAGCATCTTCCGGGCCAAGGAGAAACGAACCGCCATGGAAGCGGAAGAATCCTTCGCACTGCCCAAAATTGACGAGATAGAAGAAAGCCTCCATCGCGAACAAAACCAACGAGAAGGAAAGTCCAAGGGAAAAGCCCCTGTACTGGAGGAAAAAAAGCCGAGATTATCGCGCAATGCTTCTGACGAAGCTTACGACACCGCTTATGACGAACAGGCGGAATACGAAGTGATCGACACAGAACCGGAACCTCCCAAACTGACAGCTGACGACTATGCCGCCAAAGGACTTCCGATGCCGCCCAGCGAAGACGATGCCGTAGAGAACGGGCCAAAACCCAAAAGAGCTCGTACCAGAAACCGGAAGGAAAAAGCCGCAGAAAATGCGCCTGCAAAAGACACAACGCAACAATCGCAGGAAAAACAGCCTCAACCCGCGGCCCAACCCCAAACTAAGCGACCGGCCGACAGAACAGCTGCCACTGAAGAAAAGGCTGCTGCACCCGAGGAAGCAAAAGGTATCGTGCAACCTTCCCAAGCCTATACTCCTGTAACGGTTACAGATGTTCCGGAAGCAAACACGGACATGCCGAAAGCTGACGCCACCAACGAACACGACAATGGCTATGTGGCACCGCAGCCGAAGGACAATCTTCCCCAAGCGGACGACAGTCCTGAGCAACCCCTTCCGAAACCGACAGAAGAAAAGGCAATGGAGGCCGAACAACTCAGCATCCTTTGCAACGAGCCGGCCGCATCCGAAACTCCTCATCTCCCGGAAGAACTGACGGAGCAACCCGATACGGCTGAAACCAACCAGCTGCTTCCCGAACCCGAGGCTACTTCAGAACAGGTGCAAGAAGTGGTTGAAGAACCTGGTAATCAGCCGGTTGAACCCGTCGAACAACAAGCTAACCCAACCGACACCATCCCCGACGACTTGGAGGAGATTGCCGAAACCATCCAGAAGGAAATAGCAACCGACGAACATCCCGATTTAATCATCCTGAAGGATGTACCTCCTGTCAACTCTCAAGAAGCGGACGAGGATTTGGATGTTATGGAAAGCGACTTTTCCGACAGTGCGGACGAAGCCGAATACTGGGAGGACGAAGCAGAAGAAGTAGCGGAAAAGGCCGAAGAAGAGCCGGAAGAAGAACCGAACGAACTGCCGGCTTCCCGCCCTACACCTTCCTCGCTGCATACAGCATCGCCCAAACCCATTCTCCGACACCTCAGCATCGACGACTTTGTGTTTGGAGTGGACCAGCATCTCACGGAGCCGTTCGAGTTGGACGATGAAGCTGAAACAGCCACCGTGCGCAAGCCCAACCGCCGGCGTCGCCGCCCGGCACGCAAGCCGGCGACGGCACAGGAAACGCCGCAAACCGAGCAACAGACTGACCGCAAGCCGGCGGGAGAAGAGAACAACCGTTCCCGCAGACGCAAAACGCAGAAAAAGGCTTCTCAACCGGTGGAACAAGAGGCAACCAACAACGAAAAGCCGGCTAAACCACGCCGCCGGCGTCGACGTCCGACGCAACGCGAAGAGTAGCTGCAAAGCCTCATCTCTACAGACACATCCCCATCGCCCTGCCCCACGCAAGGCCATGGGGATGTGTTTTCTCACCGACCGCCACGCACTCCGAAATCTGAAAAGGATATCCATGTAGTGGCGGACTTTTGCCCTGCCAAACCTTTGTCCGGCCCCCAATTGCAAAGTCATTTCGGTGAACTTCCGTCATAAATGCCGCGTGTCGTTTTGCAGAGTGCATTGTTTGCCGTACTTTTGCCTTGAAACCAATCATCGTGTCAAATATATGAAACTCTTACTTTTGGGAAGCGGCGGGCGCGAGCACGCCTTAGCGTGGAAAATAGCACAAAGTCCGCGAGTGGAAAAACTGTTCATTGCCCCGGGCAACGCCGGCACGGCTTCGGTGGGTGAAAACGTCGACATAAAAGCCGACGACTTCGATGGCATTGCACAATTCGTCATTGACAACGAAATAAACATGGTAGTAGTAGGCCCGGAAGACCCATTGGTTAAAGGCATCTACGACTATTTCCTCCACCACGACTTGCTGAAGGACATCCCCGTTATAGGTCCGTCGAAAGCCGGCGCATTGCTGGAAGGCTCGAAGGACTTCGCTAAAGGATTCATGAAACGACACGGCATACCCACCGCCGCCTACGCTACCTTCGACAGTTCGCAACTGGAAGAGGGCTTCCGTTTCCTCGAAACGCTGCAACCGCCCTATGTACTCAAAGCCGACGGGCTCTGTGCGGGCAAGGGAGTGCTCATTGTGCCCACCTTAGACGAAGCCAAACAGGAACTGCGCGAAATGTTGGGCGGCATGTTCGGTGCAGCTTCGGGCCGCGTGGTCATTGAAGAGTTTCTCTCCGGCATAGAGTGCTCCGTTTTCGTACTGACCGACGGACGCCACTACCAAATCCTGCCCGAGGCCAAAGACTACAAGCGCATTGGCGAGGGCGACACGGGCTTGAACACGGGAGGCATGGGCTCCGTTTCGCCGGTGCCGTTTGCCACCCCCGAATGGATGCAAAAGGTGGAAACAGAAATCATCCGCCCCACCGTGGACGGCCTTGCCGCCGAAGGCATTGACTACAAGGGCTTTATCTTCTTCGGTTTAATTAACTGCGACGGACAGCCCAAAGTCATCGAGTACAACTGCCGCATGGGCGACCCTGAAACGGAAACGGTGATGCTGCGCCTCAAAAGCGACATCGTCGATTTGTTTGAGGGCATTGTGGCCGGCGACCTGGACCAGTGCAAACCGGTATTCGACGAGCGGGCTGCCGTGTGCGTGATGTGCGTTTCGGGCGGTTATCCCGAAGCCTACGAAAAAGGATATCCCATCACGAATGCCGAAGTGGAAGGCAGCGTGGTATTCCATGCCGGAACGGCCCTGAAGGACGGGCAGTTGGTAACGGCCGGCGGACGTGTCATCGCCGTCAGCTCCTATGGAAAGGACAAAGCCGAAGCACTCGCCAAATCCATGCAGGGTGCCGCCCAAATTCAGTTTGAGAAAAAATATTTCCGTTCCGATATCGGTCGGGATTTATAACTCCCCCGTTTTTTCATTGGGGCTGACAGGCAACGCAAAACGGAACTGCCCCGGGCAGCTCCCGTTTTGCGTTCTTACGCTTTGGCTCTTGCCCCAACCCCTCCACGGCCCAAGCGAAAAAAGCAAAGCCGACACGACCCGGCTCCGCAATCTGCCGCACCATCATCTTCGTTTCATCAAAGCACCTGAGGAATGTACTCCCATTCTTTCCGAACCAAAGTAGTAACCGGTTCCTTCACCCTGCCCGTCATGGCTATTGTGGCAGCTGTTTGCTGGATGTTGCCCGACGTGTCCTCCTGGCAACTGTGGACCGGCTTGGGTATGGCGGGACTGACCACCTATGTGGCCATGGAACTCAACAATCGTTTCGCCCTGTTACGCATCCGGTCGCGCTTGGTGAGCAGCACGTATCTGCTGCTCATGACAGCTTGTCCGGTGTTACACGATTTGATTGACACAGCCCTACCTGTGGGGCTCTGCCTCGCCGTGAGCTACGCCATGCTCTTTGCCTCTTATCAGCAAATCAAGGCCCAAGGCTACGTGTTCCATGCTTTCCTCTGCATAGGCATTGGCAGTCTGCTCTATCCTCCCATGTTGGTGCTGGCGCTGACGTATTATTTCAACATGGTCTTCCAGTTACGCAATTTCACCTGGCGTTCGTTCATGGCCGGTCTTTTCGGGATATCCCTACCCTACTGGGTCTATGCCGTATGGGCCATTTGGAACAACCGCCTCGACACTGCGTTTCTATACCTTCCGGAATGGTTTATCCCACACGTGCCCAACTACAGCCGCTTCGGCCTTCAGGAATGGATAACGGTAGGCGCACTGTGCTTTTTCACCCTGGTGGCACTGATACACTTCTTCCACACGGCCTATAACGACAAAATTCGTACCCGTATGCTGTTTTATGTGGTCGTAACGCAGCAAGCAGTATTCACGGCGGGGCTATTCCTGCTACCCGAACACTTGTACTATCATCTACCGCTGTTCCTCTTCAACAGCTCGCTGCTCATTGCCCATTACTATGCCTTGGCCAAAGGCCGCTTCTTCGACAGCTGGTTCAACCTTTCGCTTGCCGCTTGGATTGCATTGGGCCTTTACAATTATTTGAACCTCTAATCTGTCTGTATGGAAGCCTTCATCCAACTGCTCGTGTGCTACGGTGGCCCGGGCATGTTTGTGGCCGCCTTTCTGGCGGGCAGTTTTTTCCCTTTCAGCTCAGAGGTGGTGATGGTGGGCCTGCTGGCTGCCGGAACCGACCCCTCCGACCTGTTACTTTGGGGCACGGCGGGCAACACGCTCGGTTCGCTCTTCAATTACGGCGTAGGGTCGCTGGGACGCGACGAATGGATTACGCGCTTCACCAAAGTGTCGCCAGAAAAGCTGGAACGGGGCAAGCGTTGGGTACGGCGCTACGGCGCATGGGCGGGTCTGTTGGCGTGGCTACCGCTACTGGGCAGCGTCATCACCGTGGCCATGGGCTTCCTGCGCGTAAAACCCATTTATGCCATGGCTGCCGTAGCCGTGGGCAAGTACCTGCGCTATTGGCTCCTCATACAGGCTTGGATAGCCGGCTCCTAAATCCTATAACTTATGACAAACAGACGAAACCTCCTGACGAATATTGTGCCATTCCTCTTCCTTGCGGCGTGTCTACTCCTGCCGACATCATGCAAGCACAAAACTCCTGCCGACAACCGGCCGGTGATTACCGTGAGCATTGAACCGCTACGCCAAGTGGTGGAACAGCTGGTGGAAGGCCGCTACCGTGTGGTAACAATCATGCCCCAAGGCGCCAGTCCCGAAAGCTATGAGCCCACACCCCGCCAAATGGTAGAATTGGCAGAGAGCCGGATGCTCTTCTGTGTGGGAACGCTGGGATTTGAAAAGACACGGTTGCAACAAATGACGGAAATTGCTCCCGAGGTGCCTGTGGTGCGTCTGTCAGACGGTATAGAAATGTTGGAGGAGACAGCCGGATGCGACACAGAGCACGAAACGGACCCTCACGTCTGGATGTGTCCCGACAATATGTGCCAACTCGTGGAAAATGCCTGCGAGGCTTTGTGTCGGATTGACAGTGCCAACGCATCGCACTACCGCCTGTTGGCCGAGAAGCAGATGGCGCAATACCGCACCACCGACCTCCAAATTCAAAGCGCTTTAAAGAAACTCTCGCACCGTACGTTTCTTATTTACCACCCCGCATTGGGTTACTTTGCCCACCGCTACGGATTGAAACAGGTGGCCGTGGAACAAGAAGGCAAGGAACCATCGGCCGCTTACTTGCAACAGCTCGAAAACCTCTGCCGTGCTGAAAAAGTAAAAGTGGTGTTTATCTCAAAAGAGCACACCGGACGAGCCGCACGCCGCCTGGCCGAATCGCTAGGGGCAAGGGTGGTGGAAATCAATCCGCTAAGCGATGACGTAAACAGTCAGTTTTTCAACATTGTCGAAGCCTTGAACCATGAATGATGCTTTGCTCCACATCCAAAACGTATGTCTCAGCTACGGTGAACGCCATGTGCTCTGTCACATCAACGAGTGTGTGGTGCCACACGACTGCATCGTGCTCTCAGGGCCCAACGGCGGCGGAAAAACTACGCTGCTGCGGCTCATGGCCGGCCTGTTGTCGCCCACAGCGGGCCACATCGAACGCCGCAAAGGAATAACCGTAGGCTACCTGCCGCAGTACCGCCACATAGACCGCCATTTCCCCACCACCGTCTTCGACATCGTGCGCTCCGGACTGGCTTGCCGCAAGCGTTTTTGGCAACGCTACAACGAGACCCACCACTCGCGGGTAAAGGAAATGCTGCATCTTTTCCACTTGGAGGATCTCGCCGACCGCCCTATTTCCGATTTGAGCGGCGGCCAGTGGCAACGCACACTGCTGGCAAGAGCCATGGTTTCACAGCCGGACTTATTGCTCTTAGACGAACCGGAAACGCATCTTGACGAACCTTCGCGGGAAGAACTCTACCACATTTTGCGAAGGTGGAGCGAACGCTGCGCCATGGTGGTGGTGAGCCACAACGTAGACCATTTTCCCGAAATTGCCGGTCGCCGCATCTGGCACGTGGAGGAACGTTGCGTGCGCGAAATGTAGTTTTTGACCTTATTGCTTCCTTTTTATCCCTGAGTTTCAAAAAAGATGATACGGTTTGTCCCTATCCTCACATTTAATTACTACTTTTGCGCGATTTTTAACGGTATATAGAAAAATCTTTTAATACAAATCATCGATGAACGTGATAACAAAAACCGTTTCCCTGCCCGATGGACGCACCATCAGCATCGAAACCGGCAAATTGGCCAAGCAGGCTGATGGCGCAGTCATGCTTCGCATGAACAACACCATGCTGCTGGCCACTGTTTGTGCCGCCAAGACAGCACAGCCCGGCACAGACTTCATGCCGCTCCAGTGCGATTACAAAGAAAAGTATAGCGCAGCCGGTCGCTTCCCCGGCGGCTTCACCAAGCGCGAAGGCCGCGCAGGCGATTACGAAATTCTGACTTCCCGCCTCGTTGACCGCGCGCTGCGCCCCCTCTTCCCCTCTGACTACCACTGCGAGGTGTATGTGAATATCACGCTCTTCTCTGCCGATGGCGTGGATATGCCCGATGCACTGGCCGGCTTCGCCGCTTCGGCCGCACTGGCTGCCAGCGACATCCCCTTTGAAGGCCCCATCTCGGAAGTTCGCGTGGCTCGCGTCGACGGCGAATACGTGGTAAACCCCACGTTTGAACAACTCGCCAAGGCCGACATGGACATCATGGTGGGCGCCACCGAAGAGAACATCATGATGGTGGAAGGCGAGATGGACGAGGTGCCCGAAAGTGCCCTTCTCGAAGCCCTCAAAGTGGCTCACGAAGCCATCAAGCCCATGTGCCAACTCCAGAAGGAGCTCTCCAAGGAGCTCGGCACCGACGTGAAGCGCGAATACGACGACGAGGTGAACGACGAGGAACTCCGTCAGCAAGTGAAGGATGAGTGCTACGCTCCGGCCTATGCCATCGCTGAAGCAGGCGACCACGACAAACACCAGCGCGAAGATGCTTTCACGCAAATCCGTGAAGATTTCAAGGAACGCTATGCCGCCGCTCACGCTGAGCTCACTCCCGAAGAACTGGAGGAGAAGAACGCCTTGGTTGACCGCTACTATCACGACGTGGAGCGCGATGCCATGCGCCGTTGTATCCTTGACGAAGGCAAACGTCTGGACGGTCGTGGCACCACCGACATCCGCCCCATCTGGTGCGAAGTGTCGCCCCTGCCCATGCCCCACGGATCGGCTATCTTTACCCGTGGCGAAACACAAGCCCTGGCTACGGCCACACTGGGTACGAAGCTCGACGAAAAGATGGTGGACGACGTGCTCGACAAGAGCTACATGCGTTTCCTGCTCCACTATAATTTCCCGCCCTTCTCTACCGGCGAAGCTAAAGCTCAACGAGGCGTAGGACGCCGCGAGATAGGTCATGGCCACTTGGCCTGGCGTGCGCTGAAGGGTCAGATACCTGCTGATTATCCCTACACCATCCGCGTGGTGAGCGACATACTTGAATCGAACGGTTCCTCCTCTATGGCCACCGTTTGCGCCGGTACGTTAGCCCTGATGGACGCCGGTGTGCCCATCAAGGCACCTGTGAGCGGCATTGCCATGGGTCTGATCAAGAACCCCGGCGAAGAGAAGTACGCCGTGCTGAGCGATATCCTCGGCGACGAAGACCACCTCGGCGACATGGACTTCAAGACCACCGGTACGGCAAAGGGTTTGACTGCCACGCAGATGGACATCAAGTGCGATGGTCTTTCTTACGAAATTCTGGAGAAAGCCCTCGCTCAGGCCAAGCAGGCTCGTGAGCACATCCTGGGCAAACTGCTCGAAACGATGCCCGAACCGCGTCCCGAACTCAAGCCGCACGTTCCCCGCATCGAAGCCTTCGAAATTCCCAAGGAATTCATCGGCGCCGTTATCGGCCCGGGCGGAAAGATTATTCAGGGTATGCAGGAAGATACCGGTGCCACTATCACTATCGACGAGGAAGACGGCGTAGGCAAGGTACAGGTGAGCGGCCCCAACAAGGAGAGCATCGATGCCGCCGTAGCCAAAATCCGTGCCATCGTGGCCATCCCCGAAGTGGGCGAAGTTTACGATGCCAAAGTGGTGAGCATCATGCCTTACGGCTGCTTCGTGGAATTCATGCCGGGCAAGGAAGGCCTGCTCCACATCTCCGAAATAGCATGGAAGCGTTTGGAAACCGTGGAAGAGGCCGGACTCAAAGAAGGCGACACCATCCAGGTGAAACTCCTGGAGATTGACGAAAAAACCGGCAAGTTCCGCCTGTCCCACCGTGTGCTCGAAGAAAAGCCCGAAGGATGGGAAGACCGCCCCGCACGCCGCCCGCGCCGCGAAGGCGGTGCAGAAGGTCGAGCTCCACGCCGTCCGCGTCATGAATAACGATTGATTGACCATAGCTATATCTATAAAGGTTGCATTCCCGCCCTCCGGTTCCGGAGAGCGGGAATGTTTTTTATGCATAAAGGGAAACGGTTTGCGAATACAAAAGCCGGGAAAAAGAATACCGCCATCCCCTTCGTTTTGGCCACCATTCAACACTTAAAAATATTGAAAATTTTTTTTAGCATAGTTTTCGCTCTTTCCAATCCACTAAATTTGTCGCCAAAAAGACTAAACAAGATGCACATTAAAGCATTTCTTTTCGCATGGCTGACGTTTCTGTCCACCAACGTTTGGTCTCAAACCGACAGCATCGACACCAGCCAAAGTTTAGGTAGTGCCGTCGTTCGGGCCACCCATTCCACGAAAGCAAAGAGCCGAACAGAAAATACAGAAATCATTGGTCAATGGCAATTATCTCGGGCCGCCTGCTGCAATCTCGGCGAATCGTTCACCGCCAGTCCGTCGGTTGACGTGAGCTATGCCGATGCCGCCACGGGAGCCCGACAGATCAAATTGCTAGGCCTCAGCGGCACCTACGTTCAGATGCTTACGGAAAACGTCCCCAACCTTCGCGGTGCTTCCATACCTTACAGTCTGGGCTTCGTGCCCGGTCCGTGGATGCAGTCCATCCAAGTTTCCACGGGAGCTTCAAGTGTAAAAAACGGACCGGAGAGCACCACGGGACAAATCAACATTGAGTTCAAGAAGCCTCAAGCCACAGAAGGCGTGAGGGGCAATCTCTATTTTGACACCAAGGACAAACTGGAAGCCAACGCCGATGCCAACATTCATCTCAACGACCGACTGTCCACCGGCCTCTTGCTCCATTTTGAAAACAGGCAAACGAGCCACGATGCCGACGGCGACGGCTTCATGGACATGCCCCAAGTGCGCCAATACAATCTCATGCACCGCTGGGCCTACGTTTCGCCAGGGTTTATTTCCCAACTGTCTGCACGCATCCTCAACGATGAACGCCAATGGGGCATGACCCACCACCACACCACCGAAACACCGCATTACAACACGGAAACCCACACCGAACGCTACGAAGCGCAATGGAAAAACGCCATTATGTTTCAAGACGAACATAATTCCAGCATCGCCCTCATGCTCCACGGCTCGTGGCACGAAGCCGATTACCGTTTCGGACACAACCTTTACGACGTAACGCAGAAAAACGGCTACGCCCAGCTGCTCTTTGAAACCGACTTTACGCCCCGGCACAATCTGTCGGTGGGCGCATCGTTCAACCACGACGATTTCGACGAAAAAGCCAGTGAGAATTTGCCCCGAGGCGAAGGAAAAGCCGAAAGCACCGGCGGACTTTATGCTCAGTACACCTACAAACAGGGCAACTACCTCACCATCATGCCCGGCCTGCGATGCGACCGCTCTTCCCGTTACGGCACTTTTGTCACGCCCCGGCTTCACATTCGCTATGCTCCCACTTCCCTGCTCACCCTGCGCGGCTCTGCCGGAAAAGGTTATCGCTCCCCACGCGCTTTGGCAGAAAATGCGCTCTTGCTCGCCAGCGGTCGCAGCTTCAAAATCAGTGCTCCGCTCAAGCAGGAAGAGGCTTGGAACTACGGACTAACGGCTTCGCTAAACCTGCCCGTAGCCGGCAAGACACTTGAACTGAATGCAGCGTACTACTACACAGACTTTGTGCATCAGATGGTGGTTAACGTTGACGGAGAAGCAGGTCCTCACAGTGTATCGTTCGACAATCTCAGCGGACGCAGCTACAGCCACACCCTGCAACTCGATGCCACATATCCCTTCTTCGAAGGTTTCTCCGCAACCGCCGCTTTCCGTATCAATGATGCGCGAACCACTTACGACGGTGTGTTGCGCCGCCGCCCGCTCACCTCTCGCTTCAAGGGCTTAGCCACACTATCGTACGCAACGCCCATGCGGCTGTGGCAGTTCGACCTCACGGGCCACCTCAACGGGAAAGGCGAGCTTTACAATCACCAACCGTACCCCACCTTCTTCCAGCTTCAAGCACAGGTTACCCGCGAGTTTCGCCTCTTCTCCATCTATCTTGGCGGAGAGAACCTTACCGGCTACCGGATAAAGCATGCCATTCTCGGGGCAGACGACCCCTGGTCGGAAAGCTTCGATGCCACACAAATCTGGGGGCCTATGGAAGGAGCCATGGCGTATGCTGGCATACGATTTAAGTTAGACAAAATTTAATTCCCTATACAGCACATGAAAACGCTTATTCTCACTACTCTGTTGGCCGGCTCGGCCCTTTCTGTTTCGGCACAGAAAGAAAAATCGCAGCTTGACACCCTTGTGGTTACCACTACGCCGCAGATGCACTGCAATGGCTGCGAAGAAAAAATCAAACAAAACATTCGTTTCGTAAAAGGCACGAAGAAAATCCTCACTTCTCTGTCCAAACAGAAAGTAACGCTCATCTATGACCGCCGCAAAGCCAAACCAGACGACTATAAGGCCGCATTTGCCAAGATAGGCTATACCATAGAGCCGAAACAATAAGACTTTTTCCACGCACAGCTTCACCTTGTCGCCCCACTGTTGCAAAAAGTCGGCGACTTGGCGTTTACAAGTCCTGGACTATTTTTCGGTTCATCCGACATTTCGAGTGATGCGACAGTCATGCAGGGCATAGAGTCGTAGT
>OBLI01003251.1_pt1 | contig 12715 bp, 15 predicted proteins | sample 1519701 | NCBI WGS metagenome assembly OBLI01 (sample SAMEA3663005, study PRJEB22513) | pig gut metagenome | biome: pig gut; feature: pig-associated habitat; material: faeces | place: France | collected 2012 | reverse complement strand
GCTCCAAAAAAGTTTTGCAGGCTTTGAAAGCCTGCAAACTTATATGGCGTCATAGCCAAGTGGTAAGGCAGCGGACTGCAAATCCGCGATTCCCCGGTTCAAATCCGGGTGACGCCTCCAAAAATCCCTCGTACTTTCGTTCGAGGGATTTTTCCTTTTTACTCTTCACTAAGTATCCTTGCCGGATTTTGGGGTGGCAACAAATGATACCGGAGAGCATAAAAGTCGATTATTAATGCAATCACTCCCGCACTGCCGTGCAGGAGTGATTATTATGCTATTTACATGGCTATTTGATTTTGCATGATCTTGCTGCTCTTGAGCTCATTGAGCTTGTAGCCCTCCTCGCAGACAACCATGTAGTAGGCGTTGACTATGAGGATGAGGTTTATCCACGCGCCCCGTGTGCCCATGAAATGCACGGCAAGGTAGCTTATCATTGAGCCGAAGCTGAACGACAGTATCGTAAACACATAAAACAGCAGCTTTTCAATGTGCTTTCTGTCGCCGTCGGTGATGAAATTTGCAAAGGCGAGAGATGCCTGCTTAACATTGTTAGTTGAGAAGATGGTCGAGCTTACATATCCCTTTGCGCCGGTGAAGCTGCTCCACTGGATGCTCATTGCAAAAAATATTGGGTACAACCCTAAAAGCGGATTCGCATCGGCGGGGATGAAGCACAAAATGATGCACGCAAGCGCATCTACAAGGGGTGCGGCTCGCTGCATGTCCACCTTCAGATAATGCGGCAGAAACACCGTCAGCATCGTGCCGGTAATGTACAGCACCAATGCGCCGATGTGCAGGAGCACGGCGACTACATCACCCCTGAGCGCATTCATCACGAGCTCAAGAAGATTCATTGTCTGCGCATTTGCAAGCAGACCGCTGCGGCACAAAATAGCATAGCCTGCGAAAAATCCGCCGACGGCGGCAAACGCCAAGTGTCTGTATTGACCGATATCTTTGTTCTTACTCATTTCATCGCCTCTAATCGAACAGCTCTCAGTATAACACTCCGGCAGGCTAATTCAAGGCCAAAAATCGTCAAATTTCAGATAATATTGATTGCTTTTGCGCTCAGTGTTAAAATACCGCAGAGGTGATAACTATGTACGAGCTCATTCAGGTTGCAAATAACACTTATTATGTTAACTGTCCTGCCAAGATCGGCGTATACCGCTGCAACGATACGGAAATTTATCTCATCGACAGCGGCAATGACAAGGACGCAGGCCGCAAGGTGCGCCGTGTTCTCGAAGCCGAGGGCTGGCAGGTAAAGGCCATACTCAACACGCATTCGCACGCTGACCACACCGGTGGCAACAAGTATTTTCAGCAGAACACCGGCTGCAAAATTTTTGCCCCGGGCATTGAGGCATGCATTGCAAGTCACCCCATTTTGGAGCCCGCCCTGCTGTACGGCGGTGCACCCTGCAAGGCGCTCAAGCACAAGTTCCTGATGGCGCAGGAATCAGAATGTTGTGACATCTCTTCCCCCGATTTTCCCTCGGAGATCGAGGTCATTCCCCTGCACGGGCACATTTTTGACATGGTCGGCTACCGCACTCCGGACGATATCGTGTTCCTCGCTGACTGCGTTTCGAGTGCAGCTACGCTGGAGAAGTACAAGATAGGCTATCTATACGATGTGCAGGCGTATCTCGACACACTCAGCGTTGTCGAAACGCTCTCTGCCAAGCTCTTTGTCCCTTCGCACACCGAGCCCACGGAGGATATCCGTGAGCTAACGGAGATAAACCGCCGCTCGGTGTTTGATGTCAGAGACAGGATACTGTCTATCTGCGCCGAGCCTATGACTTTCGAGGCGATATTGCAGCGCATTTTTACCGATTTCGGCCTGACGCTCAATTTTGAGCAGTATGCGCTCATCGGCAGCACGCTACGTTCGTATCTGAGCTGGCTGCTCGATAGCGGTAAGCTTGCCGTTTCGTTTGAAGATAATTTGATGCTTTGGAAAGCTGTTTAAGACATGGACATTACACTTGCACACTATTTGATAGTCTGCCCGCTTGTTTTTCTCGCCGGATACATTGATGCGGTAGCCGGAGGCGGCGGACTGGTCTCCCTCCCCGCCTACCTCATATCCGGTCTGCCTGCGCACTATGCCATAGCTACGAACAAGCTTAGCTCCGCCATGGGCACGACGCTCACGACCATCCGCTACGCACGGGACGGCTTCATTCCTTGGAAGCAGGCCATTTTCTGCGTTATATTTGCGCTTATAGGCTCATCCTGCGGTGCGGAGCTTGCGCTGATGCTCGATGCTGACGTGTTCAAGATGATAATGCTGTTTATCCTGCCGGTCACGGCGATATATGTGTTCAAAAGCAAGGCACTGGTTACAGAAAAGCCGCCGCTTTCGTTCACGAAAACGATGATTCTAAGCTGCGCTATTGCCCTTGTCATCGGCGCATACGACGGGTTTTACGGTCCGGGCACGGGAGCATTTTTGATTTTGCTGCTGACTGCCGCGGCACACATGCCGCTCACGAGTGCAAACGGCGTTTGCAAGGTGATAAACCTCACGACGAATATATCGGCACTGACTGTGTTTATCCTAAGTTCCAAGGTTCTCTACCCGCTCGGCCTCGCTGCCGGTGTTTTCTCGATAGCAGGTAACTTCCTCGGCGCGAAGCATTTTGAAAAGGGCGGCGGAAAATCGGTAAAGCCCATCATGATCCTGGTGCTCACGATATTCTTCATAAAGGTTTTATATGAAGTCTTATTCACATGAAAAAAACTCGCTTCCGAAGAAGCGAGTTTTTTCAAAATGTTAGCTTTATGAGGCTTTTGTCGTTTGAAAAGCTCCTCATTTCCTGGACGAAGAGAATGTCATCGACATTGTTTTCATCGATGACGCTTTGAGCCGAGCCGGTGAAATAACGCAGGTCAAGCATGATTATTGTCTCATAGTCGGCCGTCAGGAACGGTGCAAGACTATTGGCAAAGGAGTCCTTTATTATAAGCAGGGTCTTGCCATTATCGCAGCCGCCCTTTATCACGACCTGACCGTAGTTTCCACCGAAAAAGACCTTGTATTTGTCCTTCTCGTTCTTTGCCGCCATGTCGTAGAGCACTGACTCCTTCCCGTCGGCAGCGACGCTTATGTCATCCGATACCGGCGATATATAAAGCTCATCGGGTGCAGCCTTCGGATCGAGCGTTTTAGAATAAGTCGAGCCGAGGAACTTATCGCTGAAAAGCTCGGGCGATGCACTGTACGCGCCGTCAGGCATCAGGAGCTTATACGCTGCGTAGGCACCGTACCACGTCCAGTGGTGGTCGGTGCGGTAATAAAGCTGCTCAGTCCTATTATCGCGCAGGCAGACGTACAGGTTCGGGACATTCACGTTTTTAAGCTTTTTTCACCACGGTCACCTCCTAGAACCTGAAGTAAAGGAAGGGATTGTAGCTGTCGCTGATGAGAAACGCCATGCTCAGGATTAGTACAGCTGCGGTCGGCACCGCTTTTAGGATAAACGCCGTTTTCTCGTTCATAGCCCCGGTTGCCTTTTCAAAAAGCTTCTCGGGAAGCTGCGTCGACGCAATGGCGCACACCATAGTATCTCCTTTGTGGTCAGCCAATACATATCCTGCCCGCCGAGATCGCCGTTTGCGCCGAACATCGAGCCGAGATACGGCAGCAGCATGCTAACATCGTCGCAGGCGAATATCACCCGGCCGACAACGATGAGCAGCAGCGAATACACGTGGCGCAGAAGCTTCGGTATCTCGTAGATGTCCTTGACTTTTTCCTTGTTGATGTATGCGTAGTTGTACTCAACGCCGTCGGCAGCGGGGAAGAAATCTTTATTCCATTCGCCGTTCTTTTTGTTTATAAAGCTCTGTACATCGTTGACCTTTACCAGTGTAAAAATGTTCATAACGAGCAGCACTGCGAGCATCAGCGGCATCACAACGCCCATAACTGTACTGACTTTTTCTTTCATGGAGCCGTCTCCTTTCAAGCCTTCACAAATAAAATGATATTTTGTTCTGAACCTGCTGCCCGCCAACTGTGTGGTTCTGAGTAGAACAGTTGATATACCCTGTTGGTATGCGCATGTCAAGTGGTATTGAGCAAAAAAATCGGGACAACAATTTGTTTACAATTGTTGTCCCGACATTTGTGTAGGTCAGTTATTATGCGAAATATTTCAGATACAGCATCACCATGGAGATGAGAACCGAAAGCAGTGTTACAGGGATCATTGTCTTGCAGTACTTGCCCCAGCCGATCTTATGCCCGGACTTATTTGCCTGAGCGACACCGACGACATTTGCCGATGCGCCGATGGGCGTTGCACTGCCGCCAAGGTCGGTGCCCATGGCTAGTGTCCACGCAAACACGCCGAGGTCAAAGCCTGTAGTCGCAGATAAGCTGCGTATGACGGGTATCATAGTCGCTGCAAAGGGGATGTTATCCACAATGGCACTGGCAATGGCCGACACCCACAGGATTATGACCACGATGAGCAGCGGCTCGCCGCCGGAGATATCCTCGATAAAGCCTGCAATCATCTCCAAAATGCCCGTTATCTCAAGTCCGCCGACAACGATGAACAGGCCAACGAAGAACAGAAGCGTTTTGTAATCGACCTTTTTGAGGATCGTTCCGGCATTCTTAAGATGCGTCAGCAACGTGACGACGGCGACGAAAACGCCGATGGTCGAGACCGTGAGGCCGGTCGCCGCATGGCTCACGAGAAGGACAACGGCAGCGCCGAAGATTACGCAGCTTGTAATGAATTTGCCCTTGTCGGTTATCGCCTGCTTCGGCTCGATTACCGTTATCTCGCTGAGCGAGACGGTCTGTTTTTTGATGCTCCTGCCGAACACGAGGTAGAAATACAAAAGCGTGAACAGCATGGCGACAAGCGCGATCCCGCCCGTGTTGGTGAGGAAATCACCAAAGCTGTAGCCAAGCGAGGTGCCGATTATGATATTCGGGGGATCGCCGCACATGGTGGCGCTTCCGCCGAGGTTCGCGCAGAAGATCTCGGCCAGGATAAACGGCACGGGATCGAAGCGCAGAAGCCTTGCAAGCTCAATGGTAACGGCGGCGAGGAAAAGGATGACCGTTATGCTGTCGATGAACATCGACAGCACCGCTGACAGCAGCATGAAGGTGAAGAATATGGCGATGGGCTTATAGTGCACGGCCTTTGCGATCATCATGCAAAGCCAGCGGAAGAAACCTGCCTCCGCCATGCCCTCGACCATTACCATCATGCCTGCGATGAATATGATGGTCTCCCAGTTGATGCCGGTGCTCGCGGCGGTCTGCGTTCCGGCGGAATACCAAAAATGCGTCGAGACGATGCTATGTAGGTTTAAGGTCTCCTTGACTGCGTCAAAGCTGTGCATACCGACGCCGAATACCAGCACACAAGTCAAAAGACCGGCTATAAGCGTCACGATATGCCGTTCTATCTTATCAATAACGATGAATATAAACATGGCAATGAAAATTACAAGTGCGGTTATCTGTGCAAACATTGGATCGTGACTCCTTTCATAGTCGGTCTTTCGGTGTTCAGTTTTTATATATACTGTTTAGTTCTATAAAATATCCTCAATTCTTATGAAGCATCGCATATGCTTTTTCCCGTGCAAGCGCACGGTGGAGACTGAGCTCTGCGCGCTTCAAGTCGAGATCTGATGCTTTTGCCGCAATACGCTGCTTTGCTCGGGCTTCGGAAGCCTGAGCTCGGGCAAGGTCGATGGTCTCGGCCTTTTCCGCACTGCGGGCTAAGATGATAAGCTCATTATCCGCAACGCTGAGCACGCCGCCGGATACCGCCGCGAAGTGCATCTCGTCATTGACCTTATACCTCACGACGCCCTCATCGAGTGCGCCTATCATATTGGCGTGGTTAGCAAGGATGCCTGCCTCGCCGTCTGTCAACGGCACGGCAACATAGTTTGCCATCTCGTCGCAGACCGTGCCGCCGGCCGTGGTGATCTGAAGATGAATTTTGTTCTCCATGGCTTACATATCCTTACGCTTTGCAAGCACCTCGTCGATGGTGCCGCACATGAGGAATGCCTGCTCAGGAAGATCGTCGCAATCGCCGCCGAGGATAGCCTGGAAGCCCCTTATCGTGTCCTCCATCTTGACATACTTGCCGGATAGGCCGGTGAAGTTTTCCGCAACATGGAACGGCTGCGACAGGAAGCGCTGGATGCGGCGTGCGCGGTTGACGACCGCCTTATCCTCAACGCTCAGCTCGTCCATACCGAGCACGGCGATGATATCCTGCAGATCCTTGTACTTCTGCAAAACGGCCTGAACGGCACGGGCGGTATCGTAATGCTCCTTGCCGAGGACATTCGGGTCAAGTATCCTTGAGGTCGACTCCAGAGGATCAACGGCGGGATAAATACCGAGCTCGGATATCGAGCGGGACAGAACGGTCGTTGCGTCAAGGTGGGCAAAAGCCGTTGCGGGTGCGGGGTCTGTAAGGTCGTCGGCGGGAACATAGATGGCCTGAACGGAGGTTACGGAGCCGTTTCTCGTCGAGGTGATACGCTCCTGCAGTGCGCCCATCTCGGTTGCCAGCGTGGGCTGGTAGCCGACGGCGGAGGGCATACGGCCGAGCAGTGCGGAGGCCTCCGAGCCTGCCTGCGTAAATCTGAAGATATTATCGATAAACAGCAGAACATCCTGACCGGACTGGTCACGGAAGTTCTCTGCGATGGTAAGGCCGGACAGAGGCACACGAAGTCTTGCTCCGGGCGGCTCGTTCATCTGGCCAAACACGAGTGCGGTCTTGTTGATAACGCCCGACTCGGTCATCTCGTGCCAAAGGTCGTTGCCCTCACGGCTGCGCTCGCCAACACCGGCGAAAACGGAGTAGCCGCCGTGCTCGTAAGCGACATTGCGGATAAGCTCCTGGATAAGAACGGTCTTGCCGACACCTGCGCCGCCGAAAAGGCCGATCTTGCCGCCCTTGGAGTAAGGCGCAAGCAGATCGATGACCTTGATGCCCGTTTCGAGTATCTCGGTCGAGGGAGTGACCTCGGTAAACTCAGGAGCGAGACGGTGGATGGGCATATAGTCCTCTGCATCGACGGGTCCCTTACCGTCGATAGGCTCGCCGACAACATTGAACATGCGGCCGAGCGTGCCTTCACCAACGGGCATCTTGATGGGCGAGCCGGTGTCAACGGCACGGCAGCCACGGGAGATACCGTCGGTGGAAAACAGTGAGATGCAGCGGGCGCTGTTGTCGCCAATAAGCTGGACAGCCTCCATAACGACCTTGCGGTCTTCAAGCTGTATCTCTATTGCGTTATATATTTCCGGCATTCTGCCGGAGGGAAACTGTACATCAACGACAGGGCCAATGACCCTTCTGACGATACCATTTTCCATTGAATTACCTCCTGTATAGGGGTGTGGGTTTAGGTTTTCTTGCGCTTGAGCGCAGATGCGCCGCCGACGATCTCGGAGATCTCGGTGGTGATAGCCGCCTGGCGGGCACGGTTGAGCGAAAGGCCAAGCTGATCGATAAGGGTCCTGGTGCTGTCGGTCGCAGAGGTCATGGCCGTCATACGGGCCGAGTGCTCACCGCACTTGGCCTCGAGCATTATCGAAAGCACACGGTTATTGATATAAAGCTGCATGACGCTCTCGAGCACGCTTTGTGCGTCGGGTTCGAAGATAAACTGCTTCTTGTCCCCCGCTTCGCTCTCACTGTCCGGTGCTGCGGGCAGAAGTCTGTGCGCAACAGGCTCCTGACTCAGCGCCGAATGATAATGCTGATAGACGATGTGTATCTCGTCGGCTTCGCCGTTAAGGTACTTTTGCTTTAAAAATTCTGCCAGCTCCAGCGCCTCGTTTGCCGTGGGCGTATCGCTCAGGCCGGTAAAGGTCTTTACCACGGGAAGTCCGCTTTTTGCAATGACATCCTTGCCCCACCTACCGCAGACAACGACCTCGAACGGGCGCTGCTCTGCATTGGCTATCTCCTCCATGAAGCGGAGGACGGCGTTGTTATACATTCCACAAAGGCCACGGTTGCCGACAAACAGGACGTAGCACACCTTATTGACCGTTTTTCTCGGTGCGATAAAGCGATTCTCATTTCCCGAGCCGCTGGCAAGCAGCGTGTCGAGCACCTCTTGGCTCTTTTCTGCGAAGGGGCGCATAGCCTGCATACCAGCCTGCGTCCTGCGCAGCTTCGACACGGCGACCATTTTCATGGCCTTGGTTATCTGCTGCGTATTCTTGACACTTTTTATGCGTGTCCTTATCGCTCGCATATTAGCCATTGGAGCCCCTCCTTTCGCTAAACTTCATCAAAATGTTTTCTTAAACTCCTCGATGCACTCACGCAGCTTCTTCTGCTGCTCGGCACTCAGCTTCTTGCCGCCGAGTATCTCGTCGTGCAGCTCTGGGTAGTTGCGGTTTACATAATCTATGACCTCGGACTCGAAGCGGGCAATGTCGTCAAGCTCGATATCGTCGGTATAGCCTTCGGAACCGGCAAAGATGATGATGACCTGATCTGCTGCGGACATGGGCTTATACTGTCCCTGCTTAAGTATCTCGGTCATGCGGGCGCCGCGGTGCAGCGTGTCACGGGTGGCCTTGTCAAGGTCAGAGCCGAACTGGGCAAACGATGCCAGCTCTCTGTACTGGGCAAGATCCATACGCAGACGGCCTGCGACCTGCTTCATTGCGCCGATCTGGGCCGCGCCGCCGACACGGGATACCGACAGGCCGACATTGATAGCCGGACGGACGCCCGAATGGAACAGATCCGTTTCGAGGAATATCTGACCGTCGGTGATGGAGATGACATTGGTCGGGATGTAAGCGGAGATATCTCCCGCCTGCGTCTCGATAATGGGCAGTGCGGTCATGCTGCCGCCGCCTGCCTCGTCGCTGAGGCGTGCTGCACGCTCAAGAAGTCTGGAGTGCAGGTAGAATACATCGCCGGGGTATGCTTCTCTTCCGGGCGGTCTCTGGAGCAACAGAGAAAGCTCACGGTAAGCGGCGGCCTGCTTGCTGAGGTCGTCGTATATAACGAGGACATCTCTGCCCTTGTACATGAAGTATTCGCCCATTGCCGCACCGGCGTAGGGTGCGATATACAGCATGGGTGCAGGCTCGGATGCGTTTGCGGCAACGACGATGGTGTAATCCATTGCGCCGAAGCTGCGCAGCTTCTCCACAACGCCTGCGATGGTGGACTCCTTCTGACCTATGGCAACATAGATGCAGATGACATCCTTGCCCTTCTGATTGATGATAGCATCAAGGGCGATTGCGGTCTTACCGGTCTGACGGTCGCCTATAATAAGCTCACGCTGACCGCGGCCGATGGGAACAAGTGCGTCGATAGCCTTAAGGCCCGTCTGCATAGGTACGGAAACGGGCTTTCTGTCAAGCACACTGGGTGCGGGGCTTTCCACGGGGCGGAACTGCTCTGCCTTGATGGGCCCCTTGCCGTCGACGGGCTTGCCCATTGCGTCAACGACACGGCCGATCATGCATTCGCCGACGGGCACTTCGATTATACGGCCGGTACGGCGGACAGTGTCGCCCTCCTGAATGTGGCTGAACGGTCCGAGCAGGACGACGCCGACATTCTCCTTATCCAGATCCTGAACCATGCCCTTCAGGCCGCCCGGGAACTCGAGCATCTCGCCTGCCATGCAGTCGGCAAGGCCGGACACACGGCAGATACCGTCGCCGACGGAGATGACCTCGCCGGTCTGGAACACATCGATGCCGTCATTGACCTTGGCAAGCTGCTCCTTGATGCCCTCGGCGATATCCTGCATCTGCTTATCGCTGGTGCGGCTGTTGTTCTCAACATCCTGGCTGAGGCGGTCAAGCTGATGGACGAGCGTACCGTCATAAACGGTGTCGCCGACCTTCATCTGAACGCCGCCGATAAGCTCGGAATCGACCTCATTGTGGCAGGATATGAAGGTCTCGCAGATGATCTGCGTGAGCTTCTTCATCTCCTCGTCGCTCAAAGGCTCTGCGCTCTTTATTGAAATGTCAAGTTTCTTCAGTTCGTTCATATTCAATATGTCACTCGGCATTGCCGATACCAATTCTTTTATTTGTTCTATAAATCTGTCGTTAAGAGCCTGCTTGGACTGCGAAAAGTCGCCCTTGCGCAGCACCTGTGCCGTTATCGCCGCAACCTTTTGCATAGTCTCGGCGCTTACACGGCTTTGCATCTCCTCACGCAGATGCTCCTCGCTTTTTGAAGCGTTTTCGACAAGCGTCTTTGCCTCCGCCTCACCGGCGGCCGCAATGGCCTTGCTGTTTATCTCCGCCTGCTCGGCCGCGCCCTGCATTATCTGTGCCTTGCGCTGCTCATTGAGCTGCTTTTCGCGCTCAATATCGGCATCCAGTGATTTTGCCTGCTCACGAGCCTTATCTGCCTCGTCAAGCTCCTTGCTCACCTGCCGCCTGCGGCTGACAAACATCTTGTCTATTAAATTCATCTTCTTCGCGACAAACACGAGCGCTGCCGCAAGAATCAGAAAGTTTATTATTCTAAATAGCATATCCACCTGAGAACTATCCCTCCTTTCCCGTTAGTCCTGTCAGTTTGGAAAGCGTTATTTTGACGCTTCGATGCAGTCCTTTATGAGTGCTGCGCCTTTATCCATCTCGTCGCTGTGCAAAAGCTTGTTCGACAAAATGGCGACCAGCTCAGGCATATTGCTCTCGACGGAGCTCACCGCCGCCGCTTCCTCTGCCTTCACCTTCTCACGCACCTGCTTGTGAAGCTGTTCGGCTTCGGAGTGTGCGGTAGTGAGGACCTCGCCCTTGGCCTTCTCGGCCTCGGTGCGTGCGTCGGAAACGAGCTGCCGTGCCTCACCGCTTTTCTCGGTGAGCTCATCGGCGAGCTTGGCTTTGCTCTCCTCAAGCGCCTTTTGGGCATTCCTGCCCTCCTCAAGGCCTGCCTTGATGTGCTCTGCACGAGCGTCCATTACCTTTAATATCGGCTCGTAAAGCACCTTTTTCAACAGGAACATAAACAGGAAGAAGCTGATGATAGTCCACAGAAATTCTGCTGTGCTGATTTGCAATCCGGCTAAATCGAGCAATCAGATCTCCTCCCTTCAGAGACTAATTTAAATCTTTGCTATGAGCATGAATGCTATGACCAGACCGTAGATAGCAAGTGCTTCCATAAAGCCCATTGCAAGAATCATAACGCCCTGAAGCTGGCTCTTCATCTCGGGCTGGCGAGCCATACCCTCAAGTGCCTTTGCAGCTGCAAGACCCTGGCCGATACCGACGCCGATGGTGCTCAGACCGATTGCAAGTGCAACGCCGATAGCTATAAGACCCTGTGCTATACTCATTTATTTTTCCTCCTAAATTTGTGTATACAGTATTATTCTTCGTCCTCTGTCGCCTCGTTGAGGAACACCGCAAGCAGCATGGTGAACACCATTGCCTGTATAAAGCAGAATAGAAGGCTCAGGACATTCATTACCAGCGGCAGGCCTATCGGGAACAGGCCGAACAGCGTGTCCGTTGCAAGCTCCTCGCCGTAGATGTTGCCGTAAAGTCGCAGTGCCATGGATACAGGCCTTGTTATCTGCTCAAGTATCATAATCGGGAACAGTACCGCAACAGGCTTAAAGAAGGTCAAAAGATAACCGCCCAAGCCGTGATGCTTTATGCCCTGCGACTGAATAAGCACAAACGAGATGACCGCAAGTGCCGCCGTTATTGCAAGCACCGAGGTAGGCACGGTGAAAATGTGTCCCGCTCCGGGCAGCAGTCCGCAGTAGTTGCAGACGATGATGAGGATAAAGAAGGTCGCAAGTATGGGAAAATACTGCCTCGTCTTTTTCTCACCCAAAACGCCGCCGAAGAAGCCGAGCAGCGAGCTGACCGCAAGCTCAGCAATATTTTGCAGGGGGCCGGGCCGCTCCTTAACATTTCGTGTGCAGATAAACGCAAACAGCACTATTACCGCCATGATTATCCACATGCTGTATATTGTCTTTGTCGGTGCCAGATATTCGCTCCAAATCTCTGACAAGCTCACTCACCTCCGTCCGATTCGGATTCATTGTTTTCGCTCAGTTTTTTTACGATGCTCTTAAGAAACAGCATTCCGAACACCGTAAGGCCGAGTGCGACCGATATCAGGGTGACGATGAGCGGCAGCTTGAAGCTTCTGCACACCAAAAATGTACAGGCTAAAAACGCCACATCTATAAGCATTCTCAGCATATTCGTTCCCATGACGGAGACCATACTGTCCGATTTAGTTTTCAGGCTGCGGCGGCTGACGGTCGCCGTGAGAAGCGCTCCCAAAGCGCCGAAGGCAAGTCCTCCGACAGCGCACAGCACATAAATATACTTATCCATAGTATATCTCCGATATCGGTTTTGCATTGCGATAGATATATCCGTCACAACAGTACTATTTAACACCAAATTAACACAAAAATCAACGGCTTTTTCGGGCAAATAGAGCATTTCCATCAAATCGCACAAAAAAAGCGCAATTTTCGTGCATTGTTCTACGAACTAATCAATAGGTTTGTTTTTTGTATAAAAACGCAAAAAACCGGCCGAAAAAGGTCGGTTTTTTGCTTGGTTATTTGTCAAACTTGTCCTGTGCGAGATAGTCGGTGTACTCACGGTCAAACTTCTTCTCCTCGGGCAGCAGGTCAAGCCCGATCGTGCCGCCGG
>OBLI01003248.1_pt1 | contig 12722 bp, 8 predicted proteins | sample 1519701 | NCBI WGS metagenome assembly OBLI01 (sample SAMEA3663005, study PRJEB22513) | pig gut metagenome | biome: pig gut; feature: pig-associated habitat; material: faeces | place: France | collected 2012 | reverse complement strand
GAAGGTTCTGGCACTTGCGAATCATCTTGGACGTAAAAAAGGTGGAAAGGATACCTTCCTCTGGGATGATCCGGAGTATGTGATTTTAGAAGCAGGCTGTGATGATGATATGGCAGAGGTTGGCTGTCATCTTGGCATCTACGAGAAGAAAACAGCAGAAGAGATTGCAAAAGAGATGAACAAGCCACTTGCATATGTAGATGAGCAGTTAAAGAAGCTTGCATATTACGGCGTGGCATTCTGGAATACAGACAAAGAAAAGCAGGTAGACGTGTTCTGGGCAGAAACATGGATTCCGGGTACGATGGAAGTAATCGTAAACAGCAAGGAGAACTGTGAAAAGTATCCGATCATCGGTTATGCCATGGAGGCATATGGACGTGTGCGCGGACCAAAGAGTTCCGGTGCATTCCCGGTAGGTGTCGGACTGATGCGTGTTATTCCGATCGAGTCAGCGATCGATGGTAACAGCCATGCAGCTTCTTATGAGGAAGTGTCTAAGTATCTGGAAGAAAACGATGTATTTACGGTAACAGACTGTTCCTGCCGTACCGACCGTGAGCTGATGGGAGAAGGCTGCGGACACCTGAAGGAAGATATGTGTATCCAGATGGGGCATGCGGCAGAGTATTATATTAAGACCGGCCGTGGACGCCAGATCACGCGTGAAGAGGCATACGAGATCATCCGCAAGGCAGAAGAGAACGGCTTGATGCACCAGATCCCAAATACAGACGGAAATGGTAAGACACATGCGATCTGTAACTGCTGTGGCTGCGGATGTCTTTCCCTTCGGACAGCAGAGATGTTTAAAAATAACGATATGGTGCGTTCGAATTATGTGGCACGCGTGGAAACCGAGAAGTGTGTGGCATGCGGACAGTGCGTGGAAAACTGTCCGGTCAATGCACTGAAAATGGGTCAGAAGCTCTGCTCAAGCAAGCCGGTTATTGACAATATTACAACGACTGTGACACCGCGTGACAGAAAGTGGACGAAGGAAAACTGGAATCCGGATTACCGTATCAACCGGGAAGATGTCGTAGAATCCGGAACCGCACCATGTAAGACAAACTGCCCGGCACACATTGCTGTACAGGGATATATCAAGTTAGCTTCCCAGGGCAGATACTTAGAAGCATTAGATCTGATCAAAAAAGAGAATCCGCTTCCGGCGGTCTGCGGACGTATCTGTAACCGTCGCTGCGAGGACGCGTGTACCCGTGGCGATGTGGATGAACCGATCGCGATCGACGAGATCAAGAAGTTTATCGCCGAGCAGGAATTAGATGCAGAGAACCGCATCATTCCGGCAAAACGTCATAATTACAGTGATAAGAAGATTGCAATTGTCGGTGCAGGTCCGGCAGGACTGGCATGTGCTTACTATCTTGCCTTAGACGGCTATAGCATTACCGTATTTGAAAAATCTGAAAAACCGGGTGGAATGCTTACGATGGGAATCCCGTCCTTCCGTCTGGAAAAAGATGTCGTAGAGGCAGAGATTGAGATCATAAAGGCAATGGGCGTAGAGTTTAAGCTTGGTGTGGAAGTCGGTAAGGATGTTACTTTGGATGAACTGCGTGCACAGGGGTATAAAGCCTTCTACCTTGCAATCGGAGCGCAGGGTGGCAGAAAGGTCGGAATCGAAGGCGAAGATGCCGAGGGCGTGATGAGCGGAATCGATTTCTTACGTGCGATCAACACCGACAATACGAAGCGTTTTGAAGGAAAGGTTGTTGTAGTCGGTGGTGGAAATGTTGCGATCGATGTAGCACGTACCGCAGTCCGCGCAGGTGCCGTAAGCGTAGAGCAGTTCTGCCTGGAGAGCCGCGCACAGATGCCGGCGGCAGCCGATGAAGTGGAAGAAGCAGAAGAAGAAAATATTGCGATCCATAACGGCTGGGGACCACACCGCATCGTAACGGAGAACGGAAAAGTAAAAGCAATCGAGTTTAAAAAGTGTATTTCCGTTTTTGATGCAGAGGGCAGATTCAATCCGCAGTACGATGAGAACGACATCTGCAGTGTAGAGGCAGACTATGTACTGTTATCGATCGGACAGTCGATCTGCTGGGGTAATCTGTTGGATGGATCGAAGGTAGAACTTCGCAGAAACGGAACCGCAGAGGCAGACGGATTCACCTACCAGACCGCAGAAGAGGATATCTTTGTAGGTGGAGACGTATACACCGGACCACGTTTTGCAATCGATGCGATTGCAGCAGGAAAACAGGGCGCGATCTCCATTCATCGTTTTGTACAGCCGGGACAGAGCCTGGTTTACGGACGCGACCGCAGGGTATATCGTGAGCTTGACAAGGAAGCGGCAGTGTTAGAAGGCTTTGATAATGCTTCACGCCAGAGACCGGAGAAGATCAAACGGGATCAGAAGGAATGCGAGAGCTTCCGTGACTTCCGTGGAACCTTTACGGAAGAACAGCTGAAAAAAGAGACCGAACGCTGTCTTGGCTGTGGTGCAACGATTGTAGATGATTATATGTGCGTAGGCTGCGGACAGTGTACAACAAAGTGTAAGTTCGATGCGATCCATTTAGAGCGTGTTTACGATGGAGAAGGCGTACAGTTCCTTGATATGAAGCCGGTTGTTGTGAAAAACATGGTAAAACGTCAGGGAAAGATCATGGTAACGAAGGTAAAGGACGCGATCAGCGGAAGAAAGTAGGAGAAGAGATTCATATGCATGAACTGGGTGTACTGCTTGAGGTAGTGGAACAGGTGACACAGGTTGCCGAGGAAAACGAAGTAGAAAAAATACAAAAGCTTGTTTTACAGGTGGGAGAACTGTGTTCGATGATCCCGAAGTATATGAAAAAAATCTATCCGGCAGCCGTGGATGGCTCGATTTTAGAAGGCTCGAAGCTGGAGATCGAGATCATCCCCGGCAACGGAAGATGCCGTCACTGCGGCTGTGTCTACAATCTGATCGAAGAGAAGGGAATCTGTCCGTCCTGCGGAGAAAACGATTTTGAACTGCTCAGCGGAAAAGAATTCTTCATTAAGGAGATTGTAGCCTGTTAAATAGATAATTTCCTATAAACGAAAAAGAATGCCCGGATCAGACAAGCATGCAAATGTGCTTATCTGGTACCGGGCATTTTATGCAACAGGAAATTACTTTATTATATAATGATGGTTACAATTCCGGCTGGCGTTTGCATGGGGCAGTGGAGGAACGCGTGATCAACTGTGGACGTAACAGAGTCTTGCTGACTGATACGTGGTGGATCAGATTGTTTAGGGCTGCAAAGCCACACTTGCCAAGCTCAATACGATCCTGCCGTACAGTGGTAAGCGGCGGATCGAGGTAAGAGGAGATCGGCAGGTCATCAAAGCCGACCACGCTGATATCATCCGGAATACGGAAACCACGCTGCTGGCATTCAGTGATAACACCGGAAGCAATCAGGTCATTACCACAGAGGATCGCAGTTGCTCCGGCTGCAAGGAAGTTCGGTACATGGTATTTTGCACTGTCTGCAACGTAATATCCGTGTGCGATCAGATCCTCATCAATCTCTAATTCATGTTCTTTCATATTATCAAGAAATGCCTGATAACGCTGTTCGGAAACCATGGAATACAAAGAACCGTTTAAGAACGCAATTCTTTTATGACCAAGCTGGTAGAGATGGTCGATCGCAATCTCAATACCTTCAAAGTTGTCTGTTCCAACATAGCAGACATGCGGATTCTTCTTAATATAGTTATCAAACAGTACCGTCGGGATCGAGGTGAAGTTCAGCTGCCGCATCCATTCATCATGCAGGGCGTAACCAACCAGAAAGCCTCCGGAGAAACCATTCTTTAACATGTAGGTATCATATTTTTCTTCCAACTGAAAGGCAGGGGTTACCGGAACAACGGTAACTGTCCAGCCCTCACGGAAGGCTGCCTGCTTAAAACCGAGAATAATATCATATCCAAACTGGTTTGAAGTCTCATAATCCATGTTCTCAATAAAAAGACAGAGCTTCTTATTTTCATCTTTTTTCATTTTCCTAGACTGGTAACCCATTTCCACAGCGGTGTCGAGAACCATCTGACGCAGCTCATCACTGATGTCACTTGCGCCACTTAAGCCTTTTGAAACCGTGCTGACGGAAATGCCAAGTCTGGCTGCAATATCTTTGATCGTAACCATAACTTCCTCCACGCGTGTAACACAACATTTTCCTATTTTTTATTCGTTTTTTCTCACAAATCTAATTATATAAAAAACAAAAATTTTTTACAATAGACATAAAAAAATATTTTCGAAAATAAAACAAACTTTGGTTGTGAAAATAAACAAAAATGACAATGCAAATACGTCAATAATGGCAAAAATGGTGTCAAACAGGGTGATTTCGTTGACAAAACTGTAGCTAAGATATAAAATAATCTCAGATACGAAAATTATCGAAAATAAATTTCGAAAGAAAGCAGCAAACGGGGGAAGAAAATTGGAAGCAAAGGAGTTAACCAGAGGGGCCGGAATTCTGATGGCGATCACAAGCCTGCCATCTTCATATGGAATCGGTACCTTAGGAGACGCAGCATTCCGATTTGTGGATCTACTGGTGGATCTGAAACAGAGATACTGGCAGGTACTTCCAATCGGTCCTACGAGCTATGGAGATAGTCCGTATCAGTCGCTTTCTTCCTTTGCAGGGAATCCGTACCTGATCGATCTTGACCGCCTGATGCGGGAAGGACTTCTGACACAGGGAGAAATCCGGGGATTCAACTGGGGAAGCGATGAAAGAGATATCGATTATGCGAACCTTTTTGAGAATCGTTTTCAGGTGCTGAAGCTGGCATTTGAACGGTTTGACACAGAGCAGACAGCGTTTCGCCGGTTTGTAGAACGCAACAGCTTCTGGATTGAGGATTATGCACAGTTCATGACGATCAAGACAGAACTTGGCAACCGGGAATGGACAACCTGGCCGGACGAATTGAAGATGCATGATGAGAAAGCAGTGACTTCTTATTGTGAGAAGTTCGAAGGACAGACAGATTTCTGGAAGTTCACACAGTATAAGTTCTATGAACAATGGGATGAACTGAGACAGTATGCGAATGCAAGAGGTGTTCAACTGATCGGTGATATACCACTTTATGCAGCATTGGACAGCGCAGATGTCTGGGCATGCCGGGAACGTTTTCAGGTTGAGGCGGATGGCACACTTAAGAATGTAGCAGGAAGTCCACCAGATAGTTTTGCCGAGGAAGGTCAGGTATGGGGCAACCCATTATACAACTGGGATTACATGGAGAAGCATGGATTCGAATGGTGGAAGAACCGCATGAGAGCCAACGCAGGATTATATGATGTGATCCGTATCGATCATTTCCTTGGAATTGTCAAGTATTACAGCATTCCGGCGAAGCATGACGGAGCAAATAGTGGCAAGTGGAACAAGGGACCGGGCAAGAAGCTGATCGACGCAGTCGAGACAGAACTTGGAAGCTGCAAGGTGATCGCAGAGAATATCGGGACACCGATTCCGGGAGCAAAGAAGTTACTGGGACGTGTCGGATGGCCGGGAATCAAGATATTGATGTTTGCATTTGACGGTGATACCGCGAACGAACATCTTCCACATAACTATACCGAGACGAATCAGGTTGTATATGCAGGAACGCATGACAACGAGACAATAGTTGGTCATTTCAGGGACAAGACAGAATACGAACTGGCTTACCTGTATGAATATATGAATATCAATTCCAAAGAGGAAATACCGGATGCATTTATCCGGCTGGCTTACAGCAGTATCGCAGATGTCGTGATCGTACAGATGCAGGATATCTTAAGACTTGGAAATGAAGCCAGAATGAATCAGCCATCTACGGTTGGTCACAACTGGAAGTGGCGTTTAGGCACAGATACCTTAAGTGAAGAACGGCGGGCATGGATCCGCACACTTGCAACGGTATACCGCCGGTAATTACATATTTAATACGATATAAGATGAGGTTTCATTTTATATAAATGCTGAATGAATTCAAAAAAGGAGAGGAAAACATGAAAAAGAAAGCATTATCATTATTCCTTGTTGCAGCTATGGTAGCATCCATGACAGGCTGTGGCAACAACAAAACAGAGGGTAACAGCAATAACGCAGCAACAACAACAGACAACAAAGCAGATACAGAAGCAACTGCAGATGCATCTTCCGATGATGAAGAAGAGATCACATGTGATCTGACCGTTTGGTCTCCAGCAGAGGATCAGGCAGAAGATCAGGGTAACTGGCTTCCAAAAATGTGTGAGCAGTTCGCAGCTCAGCATCCAAACTGGCACATCAACTTCAACTATGGTGTATGTCCGGAAGGTGAAGCAAAAGCTAACGTAACACAGGACGTAGATGCAGCAGCAGATGTTTACATGTATGCAAACGATAACATTACAGATCTTGTTTCTAACAATGCATTAGCAAAATTAGGTGGAAGTGCATTAGAGGCTGTTCAGTCGACAAACTCTCAGGCAATCATTGATTCCGTATCTATCGACGGATCAGTATATGGTTTCCCATTTACAACAAATACATGGTATATGTTCTATGATAAGAGCGTATTCTCAGATGACGATATCAAGAGTCTTGATACAATGTTAGAGAAAGGAAAGGTAGCTTTCCCATTAACAAACTCCTGGTATATCGCTTCTTTCTATGTGGCTAACGGTGGTACAATGTTCGGTGATGACCAGATGGATGAGTCTGCTGGAATCGATTTCTCCGGTGACAAGGGAACACAGGTTACAGATTACTTAGTAGACTTAGCTGCAAATCCTAACTTCGTAAACGACGCTGATGGAGCTGGTATTGCAGGTCTTCGTGATGGAAGCATCAAGGCTATGTTCTCAGGTTCCTGGGATGCAGCTTCTGTTAAGGAAGCACTTGGCGACAACATGGGGGTTGCAGCACTTCCTACAGTTAAGATCAATGGAAATGATGTTCAGATGAAAGCTTTTGCTGGATCTAAAGCAATTGGTGTAAATCCAAAATGTGAGAATCAGCAGGTAGCTATCGCATTAGCTCAGTACTTAGCAAGTGCAGAAGCACAGCAGGCTCATTATGATGACAGAGGCGTTGTTCCTTGTAACACAGACTTACTTGCACAGGATGCTATCCAGGCTGATGCAGTTGTAACAGCTCAGAACGATACATTTGATAACACATCTATCACACAGCCATTCGTAGCTGCAATGAGCAACTACTGGACACCAGCAGAGAACATGGGTAAAGCAATCGTTAACAGTGAGGTTACACATGACAATGCAGCTGACCAGACAGAGAAGTTTAACACAGCAATGAATACATCTGAGGCAGAGAACGCAACAGAGTAATCGATTCGTGTGAATAGACAGATACAGACATCCGGGGTGTTAGAAAATGAGGCTGACACCCCCTGTGTCATATCTGTTAGAATTAAGGAGGCTACATAGTGAAAAAGCAGTCTGTAGACATGAAGAAAAAGAAAGCCGGAAAAGACTTTCAGACCCCATACACACTGACAAATGCAGTGGTTAAGGGAAACATCATTACGAAGTTATCCCTGCTGATCATGGGACTTGGTAACATCTGCCACAAGCAGATCATCAAGGGACTTATGTTCTTGGCAATTGAAGTTGGATACATCTTTTTTATGATCAAAAGCGGTATCTATAATTTATCAATGCTCCCATCTCTTGGAACACAGGAACAGGTGGAAGTATGGAATGAGAAAAAAGGTATATATGAATATATGGCAGGTGACAACTCTCTGCTGATATTATTATATGGAGTTGCAACAGTATTTTTAACAATAGCATTTATTATTGCATGGAAAGAAGCAGTCAAGAGTTCTTATAAAGCAGAGGTGCTTGCAAAAGAAGGAAAGCATCTGAATACATTTAATGAAGACATCAAGAGTTTGTTCGATCAAAATTTACATAAATTATTGTTATCTCTGCCATTGACAGGTGTTCTTGCATTTACCGTGTTGCCACTGGTGTTCATGATCACCATGGCATTTACGAATTATAGTAAACAGGATGATCATCTTGTGTTATTCGACTGGGTTGGACTTACCAACTTTAAGAAGGTACTGAATATGCAGGATGCCATTGGTCAGACATTCTGGTCTGTACTTGGATGGACGATCATCTGGGCAATTTTCGCAACATTCTTAAACTACATTTTCGGTATGATCCTTGCAATTGTGATTAACCGTAAGGAAACACACGCAAAAGGCTTCTGGAGATTCTGCTTTATCTTATCAATCGCAGTTCCTCAGTTCGTATCCTTACTGATCATGAGAACTATGTTAAATGAGAGCGGTGCTGTCAATGTATTACTGAAGAACGCCGGAATCATTAATAAGTCGCTTCCGTTCTGGACGGATGCAACGTGGGCACGAGTAACTGTTATCGTGATCAACCTCTGGGTTGGTATTCCATATACGATGATGCAGGTAACCGGTATTTTAAAGAATATTCCTGCTGAGTTATACGAAGCAGCTAAGATCGATGGAGCTACTCCGGTACAGACATTCTTTAAGATCACATTACCATACATGTTATTCGTAACAACACCTTATCTGATTACAACATTTACAGGAAATATCAACAACTTCAACGTAATCTTCCTGTTATCCGGTGGTAACCCTACTCCGGTCGGAAAGACAGCCGGTAAGACAGATCTTTTGGTTACGTGGTTGTATAAGCTGACGGTTGATAAACAGTTCTTTAACCTGGGAGCTGTCATTGGTATTATGACTTTCATCGTACTGGCAATCGTAGCATTGGTAACCTATCGTAATTCAGGTTCTTACAAAGACGAGGAGGGATTCCAATAATGAGCAAACAGATTACAAGTTCTGTAAAAGTAAGAAAGAAAATCACAAATGTCATCGTACATGTTTGTCTGGCAATTTTAGCGGTGATCTGGTTATTCCCGATTTTCTGGGTAATCTTAACCAGCTTCCGTGCAGAGAAGGGATCTTATGTATCCACCTTCTTCCCTAAGAGTTATACACTGAAGAACTATGTGAAGTTATTTACGGATACTCAGGTATTGAACTTCCCGAAGATGTTCATGAATACCCTGATCATTGCGATCTTCGTATGTATTATTTCAACATTCTTCGTATTATCTGTTTCTTACTGTATGTCAAGACTTCGTTTCAAGATGAGAAAGCCGTTCATGAACGTGGCAATGATCTTAGGACTGTTCCCTGGATTCATGTCCATGGTTGCTGTATACTACATCTTAAAAGCAATCGGTCTTTCAGAAGGATCAATGATCCGTGTAGCTTTGATCCTTGTATATTCCGCAGGTAGTGGACTGGGCTTCTACGTTGCAAAGGGATTCTTTGATACAATCCCGAAGTCATTAGATGAAGCAGCAATCCTCGATGGATGTACAAAGTTCCAGGTATTCACAAAGGTAACAATGCCACTTAGTAAACCGATCATTGTTTACACCGTATTAACATCCTTTATCGGACCGTGGATCGACTTTATTTTCGCAAAGGTTATCTGCCGTGCAAATGCTGATTACTACACCGTATCCATCGGACTTTGGAGAATGCTTGAGAAAGAGTACATTGATAACTGGTATACCTGCTTCGCAGCCGGTGCCGTTTGTATCTCCATTCCGATCGCAGCATTATTCATCTACATGCAGCGTTACTATGTAGATGGTATGACCGGAGCTGTAAAAGGTTAATGTATACAATCTAATAGACAATTTGGAAATAAGAGGTGAAAGCCTCTTATTTCTTTATATCTGCAAATTTGACGGAGAAAGGATAGGGACTATGAAAAGAAGAATTCAGGCTTTGTTTGTTGCACTTTGTCTGACCACAGGTTCGCTGCTTAGCGGTTGTGGTGGAAGTGGACAGCAGGGAGGGGTAACTGCAACAGAACATGTTGCAGAAACTGAGACGGAAGCAGGGCATGCAAAAAGTCTTGCAATGATGCAGGCGAATGACAATGCATTACAGGTGATCGATGATAAGTACCGGACTTTTTACGAGGTATTTTTATACAGCTTCTATGACAGTAATGGCGATGGAATCGGTGATATCAGGGGACTGATCGATAAGCTGGATTATCTGAACGATGGAGATGATACGACTGACACCGACCTTGGCGTGAACGGAATCTGGCTGATGCCGGTCATGCCATCCACAACCTATCATAAGTACGATGTGACAGATTATGAAGCGATCGATCCGGAGTATGGTACGATGGATGATTTTAAGGAGCTGATCGCAGACTGTCATGAGCGCGGGATTAACGTAATCATTGATTTTGTGATGAACCATACTTCTTCGAAGCATCCGTGGTTTACGCAGGCATGTGATTATATCAAGGGCTTAAACGGTGCAGAGCCATCCGCAGAGGAATGCCCGTACTTTGATTATTATAACTTCAGCAAGGAAAAGAAGAACGAGGTTTATTATCCGGTCGGAGATACCGGCTGGTACTATGAAGGCAAGTTCTGGAGTGAGATGCCGGATCTGAATCTTGCAAGTGAAGCAGTCCGTAAGGAATTTGATGATATCACAAGCTTCTGGTTAGACCTTGGCGTAGATGGCTTCCGTATGGACGCAACCGGAGAGTACTATTCCGGTCAGAACGATAAGAATGTGGAAGTCTTAAGCTGGTTTAATGATATGGTGAAGGCGAAAAAGGACGACGCATATATTGTCTGTGAATGCTGGACGGATATGGATACTTATGCACAATATTATGCAAGTGGAGTTGACAGTATGTTTAACTTTGCATTTGCCAATACAGACGGAACGATTGCAAACAGTGTAAAAAAGGTAGGCAAGGCAACTGCCTCGACCTATGGAAAAAAGGTGGCATCCTTACAGAAAAAGTTCGGTGAATACAATGAGAACTATATTGATGCGCCATTTTATTCGAATCACGATATGGGCAGAAACGCCGGCTATTACTCCGGTGAAAATGCCGAAGCACAGACAAAGATAGGTGCAGCCATGAATCTGATGATGAGTGGTGCAGCATATGTCTATTATGGCGATGAGCTTGGCATGAAGGGTTCGGGCAAGGACGAGAACAAGCGTGCACCGATGTACTGGTCTAAGGATGCGTCAGCAGAGGGAATGTGTAAGGGACCGTCTGACATGGATGCAGTCAAGATGAAGTACGACAGCTTAGAAGAGCAGCAGAACGATCCGCTCTCCATCTATAATTTTTACAAACAGGCGATCAAGCTTCGGAATGAGTATCCGCAGATTGCACGCGGAACCGTGGAGTTTGTAAAAGAAATGTCCGATGATAATATCTGTGTCCTGACGAAGGAATATGATGGTACACAAATCATGCTGGTATTTAATATCTCGGATCAGGAACAGACTGTGGATGTATCCGATGTAAAGATGAGTCCGGATGCGGAGCTTGCAATCGGAGGAATGCTGACGACCGGAGAAGATGCAGTAACCTTAGAGTATGGCGAACTGACAATGCCGGCATATTCGGTTGTGGTTTTAAAATAGGAGATTCTGTGATCAGAAAGTTTCAGAAGCCAGATCTGGATGCAGTCATGCAGGTCTGGCTTGCTTCTAATATGGAAGCACACGATTTTATCCCATCCGCTTACTGGATGGATCATTATGATATGTCTTATAGGTAGATATTCGCATGGATATTTTTCGGATTCGTCAGGATCAGATGATGGTCTCCAAGTGCGATCAGTGCATAACGTTGTTCCTGTGTCAGATCATGGTCGTAGACCTGATTCTCATAGTCAACCACAACAGCACCGGTTTTCTCGATCATATAGAATAATGGGGAAACATTGTCCGGAATGCTCGAAAGTGTATCATGTACTCCGTCTAAATCGAACAACGCCTCTAAATGTCCCTTCGGACACTCAAAAATATTTCCCTTTTTATCAATGATGCAGGCACAGTAACCTCTCGTGTCATCTGCATGTAAATTCACAAATTCCTCTGCTTTCATACTTACCCCTATTATCTTAATTATTTCCTTATTATTATACACATCTGGAATGGAATATGCAATTTATGTACGAAGAGAAATGCAAGTCGGAATTAAAATATACAAAACAACCGAAATATCTATATGAGAGAAGAACATGTAAATGTATAAAAATATAAAAATAAAACCTAAAATGAAAACTTAAATTCCACTCTTAGTCTTCATGATGGAATTTACTCCTGCACAAGTAGAATTTAGTCTTTCATACGAAAGAATAGGAATTCATTCCTGCCTTGGCTATTTCACATCTCAATCCAGTTTGCCTGTCAAGGGCTCGCCGTAAGGGGCTTATGCCCCCTTGACAAAGCATAATGGTATTGAGATATTCTAGCTGCCAAAAAGGAATATTCCCATACCCACCAATGGAATTTAATCTTGCAAGCCCTAAATTCACATATAGAAAATACTTGACACAAAATAAATTATTTTATCAAGGTGCTACTCTATATTTTGTATATGCACAGCAAATTACAATTTAGAAATTCAATAAAAATCACAATTTTTAAGGTATAAGTGGAATTTAGTTCTGCACTGGAATTTACTTTTTCAAGTTAGCTATAAAAATAAAAAATGAAAATAGTATTGACAAAAAACACTTTATCAAGTAAAATTGTTTTTGTTGTGACAAGTAAAGTTGCAAAGATGCCTAGTTAGCTCAGTTGGTAGAGCAGAGGACTGAAAATCCTCGTGTCTCTGG
>OBLI01003246.1_pt1 | contig 12730 bp, 10 predicted proteins | sample 1519701 | NCBI WGS metagenome assembly OBLI01 (sample SAMEA3663005, study PRJEB22513) | pig gut metagenome | biome: pig gut; feature: pig-associated habitat; material: faeces | place: France | collected 2012 | reverse complement strand
GCTGGATCAGGCTTACTTTCTACAAATTCCTCCCCAGATAAAATAACCTTAAAGTAAGATCTTATATTCATCGAATCCAGCGCCTTTAAAATATCCGACTTGGTCGAACTTGACGCAAGCCCAAGCGCAATGCCTTTTTTATCTAAAGCCTCAATCACAGACACGGTGTCATCAAAGACAAGACTAGGATAAGGCAGAGGGTGCTTATCCTTGTAGGCAGTATAGTCCTTTTGCAGCTTATCCACATCCCACTTATCATAGTCATCACGCAGTATATGCTGCCAGACCTGCTTCATATTGCCACCAATAAAGAAACTTGGTGGCAGGTGCTTGATGGAAATGCCACGGTCATTTAAAAACACCTCACGACGCCGATAATAAAAACTCTCGGTGTCAAACAAAACGCCATCCATATCAAAAATTATCGCTTTAAAATTCATCATAGCTCTATTATACTATCATTTTCTTTGAAAAACTACTGACACATTGTCTGAATTTTGCTATAATTTAGACAAAACGCAATAAAGGATGTTTTCATGAAAGTTACAAAATTTGGAGGCAGCTCACTCGCCTCTGCAACACAACTCTGTAAAGTCTTAGATATCATCAAAGCCGACTATGAACGCCGCTTTGTCGTCGTCTCAGCCCCTGGAAAGCGCACGGCTGAAGATACCAAGGTCACAGACGCTTTGATTAAATATTATCAAAACTATAAGGCAGGTAACGACGTCACTGCTGATCAAGAGTGGATTATTGAGCGCTACCGTGCTATTATCGAGGAATTGAGCCTTGGCTCTGCTATTTTAGACAAAATCGCAAAAGCTATCAAGGATCTTGCTACCCTTCCTATTGATAATAACCGCTTTTTGTACGATACTTTCTTAGCAGCTGGCGAGGACAACAATGCCAAGTTGATTGCTGAATTTTTCAGCCAAAATGACGTGCCTGCTCAGTACATTCACCCTAAAGAAGCAGGTATCATCGTCTCTAGCGAGCCTGGCAATGCCCGCATTCTCCCTAGCAGCTATGATAAACTGGAAAACCTGCGTGAGTACAATGATGTGCTTGTCATTCCTGGATTTTTCGGAGTGACCGTTGACGATGAGATTTGTACCTTCTCTCGTGGCGGTTCTGATATTACAGGCTCTATCGTAGCAGCTGGTGTCAAAGCAGACCTCTACGAAAACTTTACAGATGTCAACGGTATCTTTGCCGCTCACCCTGGGGTCATTGACAACCCACACTCTATTCCTGAGTTAACTTATAAGGAAATGCGTGAGCTTGCTTATGCTGGCTTTTCAGTGCTTCATGACGAGGCGCTTATACCTGCTTATCGTGGGAAAGTCCCTCTTGTCATCAAAAACACCAACAATCCAGACCACCCAGGAACCAAGATTGTCATTGAGCACACTGGAAAGGATATCCCGGTCATTGGTATAGCTGGAGATGACCACTTTGTCAGCATCAATATGTCCAAATACCTCATGAATAGAGAGGTCGGCTTTGGACGTAAGGTTCTTCAAATCCTCGAAGACCTCAATATCCGCTTTGAGCACATGCCAACAGGTATCGATGACATGTCTATCGTTCTTCGTGACCGTGAATTGACTCCTATCAAGGAGCAAGAAATCATCACGCAGCTCACTCGCAAACTCGAAGTGGATCACATTGACATCCAACACGACCTCTCTATCATCATGATTGTCGGCGAAAACATGAAAAGCCAAGTCGGTGTCATGTCAACAGCCACCAAGGCACTCTCTGACAACCACATCAACTTGACCATGATTTCACAAGGCTCAAGCGAGGTATCTATCATGTTCGTTATCAACAGCGAAGATGAGAAAAAGGCAGTTCGTGCCCTTTACGACGCTTTCTTTAAGTAAATGAAAAGCCACATCTGTACTGACCCCCAAAAGTTAGATTTTTTCTGTCCAACTTTTGGGGGTCAGTACAATCGTGGCTTTTTTATTTTACAGTCTTAGTGGGGATCGTAAATGTAGTAGTCAATCGTTTTGAAACTATCGATGGTGCTTGCCATCTCTTCTACAGAGTCAAAAATTTGGCTATAGCCTAATTTATCTTTTGCGGTGCTGGAGAAGGCAAAAATAGGTTTTCCCATAGCTTTGATTTGTGATAGCGTCTGATCCACTTCATTTGGCAGATTGATGCCCAAAAAGATATCACAGCTATCAAAAAGCTCTTCCATGATAATCTGCATAGAGGCAGGATAGAGTTTACAATTTTCATAGCGCTGTAGATTGAGCATTTTATCACTCATGACAACCCATGTGAAAATATGGAAATTGACATAAGGTAGAGCGCTCAACAATTCCTCGATATGAGCTAGCTGGTCTGTAGCAGTCACAATCAAAACATCTAGTCTTCTTTCTTGATTGAGATGGTCACTATTATAAGCGATAATCTGAGACCAGTCCATGTCATAATATTGCCACCAAATGTCCCGAAGACGTCCCTTATTGTAGTGATTCCATGGCTTATAGTCCATAAGGTAATGAAGAACCACAGGCAATTTGTGTAGCGGTGCAATTTGATCATAATGCTTGTAAAAGATGAGGTTTTTATCCGCACCAATCTGAAAATTGTAGGTAGGGTTTAGTCGATACCAATTCGCACCAAAGCGCATGTTCATAATACTTTGGTCAGCTGTTGCAACTTCGTCGTGCTTTTTATAGGTTAGCTGGATAAGCTCTACTGTGATATTTTCAGCACGCCACTTTTTTAGATTAATCAACATGACACCAGCATTAAATCCCTTTTTAAAGGTCCTATTTTCAACCGCTGCGATATAATAGTCATCAATATCAAGCTTAAAAAGATGGGATATGTCGTTGGTGACAATTAAGTCACTATCCAGATAAAGAGCCTTGTCCGCAGGAACATACTGAGGGATGAGATAGCGGTAAAAGGTCGTTTGATTGATGTGAAAAGCTGTTTTAAAGTGCTCCCAGTCAGGCTTTTCAATCTTGACATCAATAATATCTGAATGAAGAAGCTGTAATCTCTTTCGAATGCTGATAAACCACTCCTGCGGAATATCGGTATTGATAACATAGATGGCTACGTTTCTATTGTGAGCCATGATGGATTTTATGGTCACAAGCATCTTATCTGAGTAGCTATTATCCCCACACAAAACGATACTATTTAATGTCTCTTGGTCTTTACCTGCTGTCTTCATAACAATCTCCATATGATTATGATATTTTTATTAATATTATATCACATTTTTCATACTTACGTTCAGTCATTAGATAGATAGCACAAAAATTTATCACTTTTAAGCAACAAAAAAGCCGAGCATCTTGCTCGACTAGTCTGCGGAAAGAGGGACTTGAACCCTCACGACCTAAAGCGGTCACAGGATCCTTAGTCCTGCGCGTCTGCCAATTCCGCCATTTCCGCTCATCAACATAATAAATTATATCAATTTACCTTGTTGATGTCAACACTATTTTCCATATTTTTTCAAAAAAAGTGAAATTTTTTCTTTATAGGTTTGCGGGTCTTTTTCAAAGGACTTGGCATGACCAGCACCTTTTGCAATATAGAGCTCTTTTGGTCCTTGTGTGGCTGCGTAGTTTTCATAGACCATCTCTGTCGGCACAAAGGTGCCATTGCCACCGTGGATAAAGAGCGTCGGCAAATGGTTTTTGGCTAACTGTTTGATACTGCTTGCCTCACCGTAGCTAAAGCCTGCACGAATCTTAGACAGAGCAGAGACCTCGTAGAGCAGTGGAAAGGCTGGAAGGTGGTAGAGCTGCTTGGCTTGATAGGCGAGTTCATCCCAGACACTAGTGTAGCCACAATCCTCGATAATGGTTGTAATCTGGCTTGGCAGTTCTTCACCACTTGCCATCATGACAGTAGCCCCACCCATAGAAACCCCAAACAAGGTGATTTCAACCGAAGGATTTTGGCTGATGAGAATATCTGCCCACTTGAGAACATTTAGACGGTCGTTCCAGCCGTAGCCGATAATTTGCCCCTTGCTGTTGCCGTGAGCGATGTTATCTGGCATGAGCACATTGTAGCCTAGCTCATGAAACATATAGCCATAGGCTTTCATGTATTTTTTACTGCTGGTAAAACCATGCACTACGATGACCGTTTTATCGGTTTTCTTTTCTGCTGGCACATACCATGCTTCTTGCTTAACGCCTTGATTTTCCATGGTATCTGTCTCATAGGTCAGCTTATCAAACGCCTTCTCATAAGCGTACAGAGGACTGGTCTTTGCGATACCGCCACTGCCGACAAAGGACTTCTCCCCACGCACTTGAGCGACGTGGAAAAAGTAAAAACTGGCTAAAACCGTCCCTAAAAAAAGAATACCTATTATAATCGCAGCTAAGCGTCGTTTCCTTAATTTTTTCATAACACCTATTATACACTAATTTAGCAGATTGGCAACATGAGAAAAAGTGAGAAAACCAAGTTCTCTCACTTTAATCACTTATTAGTCATTCATGTTTTCAACCGCAGCTGTCACAAAGGCTGTGTAAAGTTCTTCGGCACGGTTTGGACGTGATTGCAACTCTGGGTGATATTGAGCAGCGACGAAGAATTTCTTGTCTGGTAATTCGACAATTTCCATGAGACGGTTGTCTGGAGAGACACCCGAGAAGACAAAGCCTGCTTCTTCAAACTGTTCACGGAAATCTGTGTTAAACTCATAGCGGTGACGGTGACGGCGTTGTACCACTTCTTGGTTGTTATAAGCTTCAGCCGCTTTAGAGCCGACTTTTAGCTTACATGGGTAAAGCCCTAGGCGAAGAGTTCCACCCATATCTTCGATGTCAATTTGGTCACGCATAATGTCAATGATTGGGTATGGTGTTTCTGGGTCTAGCTCAGCAGAGTTTGCCCCTTCAAGGTTAAGAACATTACGAGCAAACTCGACACAGGTCAACTGCATACCAAGACAGATCCCTAGCATTGGCACATCATTTTCACGTGCATAACGAATGGCTTCAATCTTACCTTCTGTTCCACGATGACCAAATCCACCAGGCACAATGATACCATCTGCGTCGCCGACAAGCTCAGCGATATTCTCACTTGTCACATCATTGGCATTGACCCATTTGAGGTCAATAGCCACATCATTGACATAACCTGAGTGCTTGAGGGCTTCTACGACTGACAGATAAGCGTCTGGCAATTCCACATACTTACCAACTAAGGCGATCTTGACTTTCTTCTCAAGGTTCATCACCTTGTCTACCATTGCTGTCCACTCAGTCATATCAGCCTTAGGCGCATCGATTTTCAGATGGTCACAGACAATCTGATCCATATTTTGCGCTTGCATATTAAGCGGAATTTGGTAGATGTGGTCAACGTCTAGTGACTCAATAACCGCTTCTGGTGCCACATCACAGAACTGTGCCAGTTTGTTTTTGATGTTTTGACCAGCTGGCTGCTCTGTACGAATAACCAGCATATTTGGCTGAATACCAAGACCACGCAACTCTTTTACAGAGTGTTGGGTTGGTTTTGTTTTCATCTCACCAGCAGCCTTTAGGTAAGGCAACAGCGTTGTGTGGATGTACATGACATTGTCAGAGCCGACATCTGCTTTCATTTGGCGAAGCGCTTCAAGGAAAGGCAGGCTCTCAATATCACCAACAGTTCCACCAACCTCAGTGATAATAACGTCTGAGTCTGTAGTCGTTGCTGCACGTTTGATTTTTTCTTTGAGCGCATCTGTGATATGGGGAATAACCTGCACAGTTGCTCCTAGATACTCACCACGGCGTTCTTTTTTCAAGACTTCGCTGTAAATCTTACCCGTTGTGACGTTAGAGTATTTGTTGAGGTTAATATCAATGAAACGCTCGTAGTGACCAAGGTCAAGGTCAGTTTCCGCCCCATCATCTGTCACATAAACCTCACCATGCTGATAAGGACTCATAGTCCCTGGGTCAATATTGATATAAGGATCGAACTTTTGAATCGTCACTTTTAACCCACGATTTTTCAACAAGCGACCAAGACTTGCAGCAACAATCCCTTTACCAATAGAAGAAACGACACCACCAGTTACAAAAATATACTTTGTCATTAAAGCACTCCCCTAAAAATAAAATTAGTCGTCATATTCTGACGATTGCAAAAGAGAAAACCGATTGCTAAGCAACCGTTATTGACCATAAAACAAAAATAGCTCCCTATGGTACTAGGGAGCACGACCTCAAAATGAGGTGCCCGATATTTACTATAAACTATATGTGGGCTTTTGTCAATTAAAAATTGACAGAAATCTTATTCTTCCTCATCCTCGTCGTCTTCATCTTCTTCGTTGATGTCGACTTCTTCGTCTAAGTCAGCGTCTGGGATGATTTCATTGATTTCAGAGTCGTAAGATTCGACTTCTGATTTTTCATCGTCTGGATTTTCATCGTCGTATTCGCTATTGTCATTAGCTGAGTAATCTTCATCTTCTGGATCATCGTCATTGTAGTCAATAGCGTCTTCATCACCATCCATAAAGGCATTGACACGTTTATGTTTGCGTTTTGGTGCATTGTCATCCTCTTCTTCAAGGGTGATGACTTCTTCGTCAATCTCATCAATAGCGTACCAAGAACGCAGTCCCCAACGGTTGTCACCTAGCGGGATAAAGCTACCGTCAGTGTTTAGGTCAGAGTAAAATCCTGGTAGTGCTTCACGAATAGTCGCATCTGATTTTTCAAGGTAGACTTGAATTTCATTGACAAGGTCACTGAAATACATCTCATGGTCACGTCCACGCTCTTCTAGGATGGCACGTGCCACTTCAATCATTGACAATTCGCTTTTTTCTTGCCCTTTAAATACATCTAATTCCAAAGCAGTTCTCCTTATCGATGTTAAATTAGCGTCCTGTATAAACAGTCCCCTAATTGTCATTACTCTCTATTGTACGCTATTTTTGCGGTTTCGTCAAAGGGAATTCAAGAAATTTGAACAAAATCAAAAAAAAACAAGCTTGGACATCTCCAAACTTGTTTTGGTAAACATTATTTTACTTTTGCAGAGCTTGTAACAGCTTCGATCGCTTTTTTCATTGCGATGTCGTGTTTAAGCATTTCTGGTGAGAGAAGGTTGCGTACTTGTTCAGCTTCCATGCTGTACTCTGTAGCAAGGTCGTTGATTTCTTTTTCAACTTCTTCATCACTTGCTTCAAAGCCTTCTGCTTTAGCGATAGCTTCAATGACAAGGTTTGTTTTCACACGTTTGTCAGCGTCTGCTTCGTATTGTTTGTGAAGGTCTTCTTGGCTTGTTCCAGTCATTTGGAAGTAAAGGTCTGGTGAGATACCTTGACGTTGAAGGTTACCAAGGAATTCGTTCATCGCACGGTGAACTTCGTCGTGAACCATTTCTTCTGGAAGGTCGATGATTTCAGCGTTAGCCACTGCAAGCTCGATAGCTGCATTTTCAACGGCATCGTCAAAAGCGATTTCTTTAGCAGCTTCAAGTTCTTTACGGTATTTTGCTTTCAACTCATCAAGTGTGTCCACTTCTTCGTCGATGTCTTTAGCCAACTCATCGTCAAGCGCTGGAATTTCTTTTGCTTTAACTTCGTGAACAGTTGTCACAAACTTAGCGTCTTTACCAGCAAGGTCTGCTGCTTGGTAGTCTTCTGGGAAAGTAACATTGACATCTACTGTGTCGCCAGCTTTGCTGCCAACCAATTGGTCCTCAAAACCTGGGATGAATTGACCTGAACCAAGCTCAAGTGAGAAGTCATCACCTTTACCACCGTCAAATTCAACGCCGTCAACAGAACCAACAAAGTCGATCACAACAGTGTCACCTTTTTCTGCTGCGCCGTCTTTGATAGCAAGCTCAGCAAGGTTGTTGCGTTCACGTTCAATCTTAGCGTCTACTTCTTCGTCAGTCACTTCTTTGCTCACTTCTACTGACACTTCAAGGTCTTTGTAGTCACCAAGTTTAACTTCAGGTTTTGTCACAACTTCAGCAGTGATTACCCATTCTTGACCTTTTTCCATAGAAGATATGTCAAATTTTGGTTGCGCAACAACATCCAAGCTAAGCTCAGCAACTGCTGCTTCGTATGCTGCTGGTAAAAGAGCGTTCAAAGCGTCTTCGTAAAGCGCTTCTTCACCAAATTTTTGATTGAAAACAGCACGTGTGATATGACCTTTACGGAAACCTGGAACAGTCAAATCTTTCTTAATTTTATTAAAGCTGTTGTCAAGTGCTGGCTGGATTTGGTCTTGACTAATTGTAAATGTAACGACACCACGGTTTGTGGCTGTATTTTCAAATGATGTAGACATGACGTCATTTCTCCTTAAATAATATTAGATACAGTTTAGTTTATCATATTTTGGCGGCTTTTAAAAGTTTTTTATAGCTTTTTTATGCTTTGCAGGCTTTTTTGCCAATTTTCAATTAAGACTTGCTCTCTTTTTTATTTTTTACTAAACTTATCTTATGACTATTTTAGAAAAATACTGGGATCAACTACATCTTGACCAAATTGGAGTGACGCTCATTTCAAAGACAGTTGCTCTCATCAATCTTTTTATCCTCTTTCTGATTTTAAAGCGTGTGGCAGAGTTTTTCTTTAACAAGATGGTCGTCAAGTCTCTAGCACTCACGACCCAATCTGATGCTCGAAAAAAGACTATCGCAAGACTGCTGCACAACTGCCTCAACTACACGCTTTATTTCTTTTTGATTTACTCCATTTTAAATATCATCGGAGTGCCTATCTCAAGCCTTTTGGCTGGGGCTGGGATTGCTGGTTTGGCAATTGGTCTTGGAGCGCAGGGCTTTTTATCGGATGTGGTCAATGGTTTTTTCATCCTGCTTGAAAATCAATACGAAGTCGGTGATTCTGTTGTTATCGGCAGTGTCACAGGTACCATTACAAGCTTAGGACTGCGCACAACGCAAGTCAGAGATTTTGATGGGACCCTGCATTTCATCCCTAACCGCAGCATTACTGTCGTTAGCAATCAATCACGTGGCGATATGCGAGCTCGAGTTGACCTGCCTATCTACGCCCATACAGACTTAGAAAAGGTCACTGAAGTCATCAAAGCGGTCAATAAAACCGAACTTCCAAAATACCCACAAGTCGTTGAGACACCAAACATCCTAGGACCCGTCTATACCAGCGGTGGGCAGCTGGTCTTTCGGATTGATTTGTTTGTGGATAGTGGGCAACAAAATAGCATGTACTCCACCTTTTATGGGCTTTATCAAACAGCGCTGATAGATGCTGGTGTGGAGCTGCCAACACCTATCCTAACCACTTCAAAAACAAGTTCAACAAGCAAAAAGAGCTGATGTCAGCTCTTTTTTAGTATTTTCGAATCGGATCTGCTAGATACTGCGCACGGCTGCCACCGATTAGCTTTGGACGGCTGGCAAGCGCTGTAACGTGGGCACCACCAAGTTCTCTTTGTAAAGGTACAAGAGGCACCTGCACACGCTTAATGTGCATGCCAATGCTAGTGTCACCAATATCAATCCCAGCATGTGCTGTGATTTCCTCCACCTCAACAGGATCATCCATAAACTTAAAGGCGGCTAATTGACCGCTACCACCAGCATGGAGACTCGGTAGGACATTGACAATCTCTAAGTCCTTTTCTTCTGCAAGTCGTCTCTCCACAACCAAGGCACGGTTCAAGTGCTCACAGCCCTGAACTGCTAGAAACAGACCTCGCTTATCCAGCTCATCAAGGATGGTTTTGACGATGACTTCGCCAACCTCGACGCTTGAATTTTGCCCAATGACAGAGCCAAGTACTTCACTACTTGATAGCCCCAAAACAAAGATACTCCCTGCTCTTAGGGCACTTTTGTCTAAAATATCGCAAACAATCTCCTGCGTTTGCTCTTTAAGAAGCTGTAAATCCATCTAATCTCCTTTTGTCATCTCATCATGATAGCTAATCTCTCTCAGATAAAGCCCTTGTCCGCTAGCTGTTGGACCTGCTAACTGTCTATCCTTCGTCTCAAGGACGGTTTTTATCTGGCTGACTGGCATGCGGTTATTGCCGATTTTGAGCAGCGTTCCCACCATGTTACGCACCTGCTTATAGAGAAAGCCTGTCCCTGTAAAGGTAAAGGTGATGAGGTGACTCTTCTCATCATAGCTGACCTCTGCTCTTGTAATGGTGCGCACCTTATTGACAACGCTGGTGCCTGAGGCGGTAAAGCCTGTAAAGTCATGCTCCCCCACCAAGTCTTTTATCGCCTCTGCCATCTTCTCTATATCAAGTTCATAAGGAAATGGCGTTGCGTAGTGGCGCATCATGGGATTTTTAGGGCGACCATTGTCCACCAAAAACTCATAGGTTTTGAGGTGCTTGTTGTAGCGAGCATGAAAGTCGCTAGACACTTTCTCCACACTGACCACATCAATATCATCTGGCGTCTGGGTATCAAAGGCGAAGCGCAGCTTTTCTAGGTCCCTATCCTGTGGCAAATCAAAGTGAATCACCTGTCCATAGGCATGCACCCCACTATCTGTCCTGCCAGCTCCGTGCACCTGCACCTGCTCACCACTATTTAAGCGCTGTAATGTCTTTTCTAGCTCTCCTTGGACAGAGCGCATGCTTGGCTGGCGTTGAAAACCAGCAAACAAAGTCCCGTCATAGGAGATGATAGCTTTATATCTTATCATAGCTTGATTATACTCTATTTTCAGCTTTAATTTCAACTATTTTGGTGAAGAAAGGTATTCAAAAAGAAAAAACGATACCGTTTTTTCTTTTTGTCATCATTAAGGTTTAATACGATGAAGCATACGTGGGAATGGGATGGCTTCACGGATGTGTTTTGTTCCTGATACAAAGGTCACCATACGCTCTAAACCAAGTCCAAAACCACAGTGTGGGACAGAGCCATACTTACGCAAATCAAGGTAGAAAGCGTAGTCGTCTGGGTTCAGACCGTTTTCTTTGATTTTCTCAAGTAGCTTATCATAGTCAGTCTCACGCTCTGAACCACCGATGATCTCACCGTAGCCTTCTGGCGCCAAAAGGTCAGCACACAAGACACGCTCTGGATTGCCTGGGACAGGCTTCATGTAAAAGGCTTTAAAGCTTGCTGGGTAGTTGACGATGAAGGTTGGCACACCAAAGTAGTTTGAAATCCATGTTTCATGTGGTGAACCAAAGTCATCACCATGCTCAAGGTGCTCATAGTCAGCACCCTCTTCACCCTCATGCTCTTGCAGCAGCGTGATAGCATCGTCATAGCTGATACGTTTGAACGGTTCTTTGATGTATTTTTCAAGCAAAGTCACATCACGCTCTAAGATTTCAAGCGCTTGTGGGGCACGCTCAAGCACACCTTGGATAAGCGCTTTGACATAAGCCTCTTGCAAATCAAGCGATTGGTCATGGCTAAGGAAGGGATACTCCGCATCCATCATCCAAAACTCAGTCAAGTGACGGCGTGTTTTTGATTTTTCCGCACGGAAAACAGGTCCAAAGTCATAAACACGACCAAGCGCCATCGCACCTGCTTCTAGGTAAAGTTGACCTGATTGGCTGAGGAAAGCTGGGTTACCAAAGTAGTCTGTCTCAAAGAGCTCCGTTGTGTTTTCAGCGGCATTGCCAGACAAAATCGGACTATCAAACTTGATAAAGCCATTCTTGTCAAAGAAATCAGCTGAAGCATAGATGATGGCATTGCGGATTTGCATGATTGCCATTTGACGACGTGAACGCAACCACAGGTGGCGGTGGTCCATCAAAAAGTCTGTACCGTGCTCTTTTGGTGTGATAGGGTAGTCAACAGACTCACCGATGACCTCAAGGTCAGTCACATCAAGCTCATAGCCAAATTTTGAGCGCTCGTCTTCTTTGACGATACCAGTCACGTAGACAGAAGTTTCTTGGCTGAGGTGTTTGATGGTATCAAACTTTTCAAGTCCTAGCTCTTCGCCGTATTTTTCGATGAGATTTGGCTTGAAAGCAACAGCTTGGAAGTAAGCTGTCCCGTCACGCAATTGCAAGAATGCTAATTTTCCTTTTCCTGATTTATTGGCAACCCAAGCGCCGATAGTCACTTCTTGACCAAGGTGCTTAGGCACATCAATAATGGATACTAGTTCTTTTGACATAAGATTCTCTTTTCTATTTTTATTTGGCTTCCATAAAGGCTTTGAGGCGAGAGACCGCTTCTTTTAGCGTGTCAAGGTCAGTGGCATAAGACAAGCGCACATTTTCAGGTGCTCCAAATCCCTCACCTGTCACCAGCGCAACACCTGTTTCTTCTAGGATAGCGTCGGTGAAGTCTGTGACATTGGTATAGCCTTTCATCTCCATCGCTTTTGTGACATTTGGGAAGAAATAAAAGGCACCTTGTGGTTTGACCACTTCAAAACCCGGCACTTCACACAGCAGTGGATAAATGGTGTTTAGTCTTTCTTCAAAGGCTTGGCGCATGGTCTCAACGGTATCTTGTGAGCCAGTCAGCGCTTCGATGGCTGCGTATTGAGAGACGGTAGTTAGATTTGAGGTTGTCTGGCTGATGATCTTACTCATCCCTGCGATAATCTCGCTATCACCAACGGCAAAGCCAACACGCCAGCCAGTCATGGCATACGTTTTTGACACACCGTTAATGACAATGGTTTGTTTTTTAATAGCTTCAGACAAGCTTGAAATTGGTGTGAAGGTGGTGCCATTGTAGACCAAGCGTCCGTAGATATCATCAGCTAGGATGAGAATAT
>OBLI01003242.1_pt1 | contig 12741 bp, 10 predicted proteins | sample 1519701 | NCBI WGS metagenome assembly OBLI01 (sample SAMEA3663005, study PRJEB22513) | pig gut metagenome | biome: pig gut; feature: pig-associated habitat; material: faeces | place: France | collected 2012 | reverse complement strand
GGGGCACAGCACAACGTCGCGCACGCCGTAAGCAGCCAGCAGATGCGCCGTCATGCGGCATATTTTCTTCTCCGTATTTTTCATTTCAGTTACAAAAATAGTAATTTTTTCTTGACTGACAAAACGAAAAACAGCTAACGAAACGCCACCGCAAACGCCCCCACAGTCTCCGGAGAGCACCATCACGTCGGCAAAATGTCGGATGATAGCGTCATTTACAATTTTTAACTGACAAAAAGGTATTTTTAGACTACTTTTAACGCCTCCGACTGCCGTTCTCTCCACTTTTATTCGTACCTTTGCATCAAATTTTTTATCGCCGGTCACTGCTGTTCCGGCATACTTTTTAATTTGTATTTCAGGCAATGAATGACTGCGTTACCTACCAGGGGATGACCTTTGTCCCTTTTATTTCTCGTGAAAAAATTGACGCCCGAGTTGTGGAACTTGGCAAAGAAATAACGCGCGATTACGCCGGCAAGCAACCCCTGTTCATCTGTGTGCTGAACGGGGCTTTTCCTTTTGCCGCCGACCTCTTCCGCCAGTTCCCCGAAGACGCCGAGATTGAGTTCATCCGCCTCAAATCCTACTCCGGAACGGCCTCGACCGGTACAGTTAAAGAAGTTTTAGGTCTTAACACCCCAATCAAAGACCGCCACGTGATTGTTGTAGAAGATATCGTGGACACCGGACGCACCATTCAGAAGCTCCTCAACGACCTGGGCGCTCAGCAGCCCGCGAGCTTGAAAACAGCCACCCTGCTCTTCAAGCCCGACGCGCTGGAGACCGGTACCGTCCCCGAGTATGTGGGCTTCTCAATCCCCCGCAAGTTCATCATCGGCTTCGGCCTCGACCTTGACGAGCTGGCCCGCAATCTCAACGACATCTACGTCCTCAAACAAGACTGAACGCGGGCTTCGGCCCTACGTCCCATCATACACTAACATTTAAGTAAAAAAAACGCAACTACTCCAATGCTGAATCTGGTAATTTTCGGAGCTCCCGGCAGCGGCAAAGGCACTCAGTCTGAGCGCCTTATCGACCGCTACGGCCTCTATCACATCTCAACCGGTGAACTGCTTCGCGACCACATCGCACGAGGCACGGAGCTTGGCAAAATTGCTGACAGTTATATCTCCAAAGGCAACCTCATCCCCGACGAGCTCATGCTCCAGGTGCTTGAGAAAACCCTTGACGACAACCCCGAAGAGACACGCAACGGCGTGATTTTCGACGGCTTTCCCCGCACCATTCCCCAGGCCGAGGCCCTCAACAAAATGCTCGAGCGCCACGGCACCAAGCTCCACTCCGTCGTGGGCCTCGAAGTGCCCGAGGACGAGCTCGTCGACCGTCTCCTCAAACGCGGTCAGGAGTCGGGCCGCACCGACGACAACGCCGACACCATCAAGACCCGCCTCAAGGTCTACCACCGCAACACCGAGCCCCTGCGCAAGTTCTACGCCGACCGCAACGCCTATCACGGCGTCAACGGTTCCGGCTCCGTCGACAAAATATTCTCGGACATCAGCAGCCACATCGACTCGCTCAACAGCGCCGAAGCCAAAAAGAGCTGACCCACCGCTGCTGACATCCCCCACCCATTGCCTGGCTTTCTCATTCAAAACATTCTAAAAAAACAACACCTTAATACTACCATGTCACATAAAGCCCTTCTCCAAATCTACAGTGACTCGTTTCGGGACAATTACAACGATCCGTGCCTGACCGAGTACACCACGGGAAAGACAATCTCCTACGGCGACCTCGCCCGCAAGATTGCACGTATCCACATTTTCTTCGAGAAGGCCGGCATCCGCCGCGGCGACCGCGTGGCTCTCCTGGGCAAGAACACCACGAACTGGGTTGTCACCTTCATGGCCACCCTCACATACGGCGCCGTTATTGTGCCCATCCTCAACGACTTCAACTCGCACGACTGCGCGCACATCATCAACCACAGCGGCTCTGTGCTCCTCTTCGTGAGCGACACCAACTGGGCCGAACTCGACTTTGACGCCGTCGCCGACGTGCGCGCCGCCATCTCCCTGGAGTCCATGAAGGTCATCGCCGAGCATCCCTCCGACCCGGATGACCCGGAGTGTCGCCCGGATGCTCTCAAGCGCATACGCCAGCGCATCTCGCGCACCTTCCGCCACCGCTATCCCGACGGATTCAAACCCGAATACATCGAATATCCGGAGATCGACCAGGAGACCCTCGCGCTCATCAACTACACCTCCGGCACCACCGGCTTCTCCAAGGGCGTCATGCTCAGCCTCCGCGCTCTCTGGGGCAACACCTGCTTCGGCATTGACTCCAAGCTCCACTACAAAGGCTCGCGCGCACTCTCGTTCCTGCCCCTGGCCCACGCCTACGGCTGCGCCTTCGACCTGATGGTGCCCCTGGCCGTCGGCACGCACGTCACCCTGCTGGGACGCTCGCCCTCGCCCATGATTCTGCTGCGCGCGATGGCCGAGGTGCGCCCCTCGCTCATCATCTGCGTGCCCCTCATCCTCGAGAAGATTTACAAGAAGATGATTGTCCCCGCCATCACCACCCGCACCATACGCTGGGTGCTGGCAATCCCCTACCTCGACCGCGCCGTTTACCCGCGCATCAAGCTCATGCGCGCCTTCGGTGGCGAGTTCGAGGAAGTGATCGTGGGAGGCGCACCCCTCAACGCCGAGGTCGAAGACTTCCTCCACCGTATCCACTTCCCCTTCACGGTCGGCTATGGCATGACCGAGTGCGCGCCCCTCATCAGCTACACCCCCTGGCGCGAGTTCATCCCCACCTCCTCCGGCCACGTCCTCGACGGATACATGGAGGCCAAAATCCTCACCGAGAAAGAAGGCGAGCCCGGCGAAATCCTTGTCCGCGGCACCAACGAGATGAGCGGCTACTACCGCAAGCCCGACATCACCGCCGACACCATCGAGGAAGACGGATGGCTCCACACCGGCGACATGGGCACGCTCGGCGGTCCCGACGGCCGCACCCTCTTCATCCGCGGCCGCTACAAAACGATGATTCTCAGCGCTACCGGCCAGAACATCTATCCCGAAGAGATTGAGTCGAAGCTCAACAACATGCCCTACGTCATGGAGAGCCTCGTGGTCGAACGCGACGGCAAACTCGTTGCACTGGTATTCCCCGACAGCGAAGCCGCCGACAAGGACAATATCGACGACTCGCAGATGCCGGCCGTCATGGAGAAAATCCGCCGCGAGCTCAACACCCTCGTCGCTCCCTACGAGCAGATAGCCTCCATCCAGCTCGTTCCCTCCGAGTTCCAGAAAACGCCCAAGCGCTCAATCAAGCGTTTCCTCTACATGTAATTCAGCCCGTCCGACACAACAGCGGCGCCTCTCCTGCTCAGCAAGGGAGGCGCCGCTGTTATTACGTTTGTGGCGGGGTCACTTCACGGACTTGCGCACCTGTGCCAGGTAGTCAAGGATGCCGTCTACGACGCCGCGGGCCAGACGTGTACGGTAAGCCGGGTCGGCGAGAAGTTCTTCCTCGGGCAGCGACGACATGAACAGCACCTCAACGAGCGCGTTGGGATACTCCGTCGGACCGTTCAGCGAGAAGTTGAAGTTGCCGGTCAGGCCGAAGTCGGCCAGCTTCATCTTGAGCATCGACTGATGGAGCGCATTGGCCAGCGCACGGTTCGATATGTGCTTGTAATAGCAGCTGTTACCCATCGGAATCAGAGGATTGCCGGAGGCATTGTTGTGGACGCTGACAGCCAGATCGACGCCGCCTTCCAGCCACGTCTTCTTGCGCTCGGTCATCGACGGGCCTTGATCGGAGTCGCGCGTCAACACAACCTTGGCGCCCATCTTGCGCAGCATATCGGCGGCATTGAGGACGATGTCAAGGTTCACCTCTTTCTCAGTCAGACCCGAAGGCGACACGGCACCGGGATACTTGCCTCCGTGACCGGCGTCGAGACCGATTGTCAGGTCTTTGATGTTCAATGATTTAGGACGATGGCGCACCTCAATCACAAGGTTGTTGCCCTCATAGTCGACCGACCATCCCCACTGGAACTCGTCTTTGAGGCGGATAACCAGCGTGAGCTCGTCGGCACCGTCGCGGCGCAGGTCCACAAAGTCAATCATGCCCGGGGTGTTGAGCTGTGTGAGCCAGTTGGTGTTGTTGGTGGCGCCATAGAGCGTCACAAGAATTGTCGACGGGTCAATCTCTGAGCGCGTATAAAACGGCAGACGCTGAGGCAGGCTGACCACGATGCGGTCGGTCTTGCCCGTGTTGGTGACGCTGGTGCTTCCGGTGTTGACGGTGGCAGCGCCGGGGCCGCCCTCCGTCACGGATGACTTGGGCACGTAGGCAAAGTCGTTCTCGCCAAGCATAACCTGGTAGAGATTCGATGTCTCGCCGACAGCCGTCAGAGGCACGTCGGCAGGCAGATAATTCATCTTTGAACCGCCGAGACGGTCGGCGCCGTTGCCGAACTGCAGGTAGGCATACTCCTTGGTCAGCAGGTGTTTGGGCCATTTCAGCGGAGTGGTCTCGGTGCGTTTCGCTGCGGGAGCCTTGCGGTTGGTCTCGTAGAACACGCGGTCGACGGCCGTGGTGGTTTCCGAGCCTAACGTTGCCGTGAACGGAATCTCGTTAAGCCCCGGCTTCAGCTGAATCTCGGCGCCGAACGAGCCGGTTTTGTAGACATGACACTCCTTGCCGTCGATGGTGGCCTTCGCGCCGGGAGTGGTGACGCCTATCGAATAATACTTGGCGGTATAGACCGTGTCGCGGGCCTCATCGTCATGATACACTTTCAGCTTCGGAGCCTCGGCCCACGCTGCTGACGCACCGCAGAGCACGGCTGCCGACAGTGTCAGAATTTTCACACTTTTCATGGTTAGTATTTTATTAATCTTGACATTTCGATATCCGATTGATTATCAGTCTGTTGCTTTCATTATCGCACGCAGTGCCTGAAGGTTGATATAGCGCTTGCCCGAGCCGCGGCGAATGGAGAATACCTTCTTATGGCGAGCCGAAGCCGTGGCGTTGGCCTGACAGCGGTTGCCGGGCAGCAACGGCTGCACATCGGCAGGGAGCGAGTCCATGGTCACCATGTATTTATCGGCGACGGGCGGGTAGCCCAGGCGCGTGTGCATCTTCATCACCTCCTCAGGATTCTCACCTGGCAGAGCGCCTTCGATGACAATTGCGGCTGTGGAGATATAGCGCGGGATAAAGTCCTGATCCACAGCCCATTTATCCTTGGTGTCGCGGACCACATCCTTGCCCTGGAGCGAATGATAGAACGAGCGCGAGGCCTTGTCCACGCAGTCCTCGGCAGTGAGGCGGCCGCTGTTGATGTCCTTGTCAAGAAGATGATGGGCGTTGTCATAGCGGATATAGCCCATACCGGTCGAGTCGTTGCCGGTGACGGAGAAGTTGGTGCGAATCAGTGCAGTAGGCTCGCCTTCGCCGCCGATGGGAAAATAGTTGTAGCCATTGTCCCACGTCTCAAAGTATGCGGCACCTCCCTCGGCATCTATTACGCCGAAGTTGGCCTGCACGCCCATGGGTCGCGCCAGCGTGTCGAGCATCGTGCGGAAGTCGCTGACAGTGCGGCACTTGCGCAGTGCCATCGCCATGACTTCGCCCTCGCGGTCTTTGACACGCGCCGTGTCCGGTGCGAGGTTGTAAGAGGCTGTGTTCATGATGGCGAAGCCCACGCGGTTCATGCCCGTCCACGCCTCGCGCAGTGCGGTATCGGCCTGGTTGAAGAGGCCGACGTAGGCATACTCGCCTTCGACGGCGGGTTCTATGCGTTTGAGGAAATTGTGAGGCGCACCCGTGTCACGGTGCTTCCAGAGCATGGGCCGGCCGTTGGCCGTGGCGTGGCCCGAGGCGACCAGCGAGGTGCACGCCTCTCCGGCGATTACAGCGCCTATCAACAGAACCAGGCAGAGAATCAACTTTTTCATCTGAGGAATTTCTTGGGGAGGATGAACACGCCGATGGCGATGCCGAAGTTCCAGGGGCGGGTGCCCGCCGAGGTGTAGTTGGCATAAGCGTTAAGCGTGGCAAACGGGAGCGTATAGCACAGGTCGAGCTCGCTGAAGAACACCGGGCGCGTGAACCAGTCGCCGTGCACGGCCTCGCCGTAGGCGCCGGGGAGGATGGGGCGGATGGGCACATAGCCGTTGGCAACGAGGCGTGCCGAGATGTTGGAGTTGTACTTGTAGATGGGCACCAGCGACAGCGCCGCGAACGAGTTGGCGTGATAGCTGGGGTTGAACGAGTTGTAGGTCTGGGTGGTCGGGTGGAATGCCGGCGCACCGGTCAGCGAGGCGTTGAAGTCGCGCGTCAACTTGCGCGTCGACAGCATGATGTCCGACTCCACACCGAAGCTGAAGTGGGCGCCGCCGCTGAAATAGTTGCGCGTCACGCTCTCCAGCTGCAGCCACTTCGGGCTGTTGTCAAACTTGACATCGCCGGCCAGTTGTGCGAACGGCGTGAAGTGCATCTTGCCTAGGACGCCCATGCCGGTGAAGGAGTACGACGAGCCGGAGGTCGGGAAATTCATGTCATCCAGCGTGCTTCCCTCGTAGCCCAGACGCAGCTGTCCCAGGTTGTAAGTGGCCTTGTCGCGGCCCGAGCGGTAGGAGACATCGGCGTTGTCCGGATAGAACGAGTCGCGGATGTGGCCGAAGCCGGTGCCGAGCAGGAAGCGGCCGCGGCGGCCGGCAGCCCATGTGTATTTCAGCAGGGCATAATACTCGTAATTGATGATGAACGACGGAATCTTGTCCTCGAAGAACAGCTGCTCCGTCTCGTGGTAGTTCTGACGTCCGGCCACAGCGGTGAGCGACAGCGCCGAGGGAATGCGCGAGGCGAAGTTGAGGCGCGCGTTCAGCTCGCCGCCCATGTATGTCTGGCCGATCCAGCCGTTGATGTTGGCGCTTATCGATGAGAACGACAGCGTGCGGTATCCTGCCGAGAAGAATAGATAACTGGAAGTGGCGGAGGTGATGTAGCCGCCGATGCCGAGGGCGAAATTCTGCTTGGGAGCGGCGCGCAGATTCAGCTTGAACAGTCCGTTCGCCGAGTTGTAAGTAGCTGTTGGATAGAGCTCTGAAAGGCGGCCTGAGGACATGGCGCGGTAATAGGCCGCACGTGCCGACGTGATGCCGAAGGTGTCAGTATCGTGGCGCGGGCGGAACATGTTGGCGATGAAGCGGTTCTGCTTCGGCGTGGCGCCGGTGACCTCCACCGAGTCGAAGCGCAGGTAGGGCGTCTGCGAGCGGAAGGCGCCGCGGGCCGTCTCCACGGCGATGCGCGGACGACGTGTGTGGATGCGTCCTTTGATGGAGTCCATCATAGCCATGGTGGTGTTGTAGCCCATGGTGTAGATGTCCTGCGCCTTGCCCCAGTCGAGCAGGCCGAACTGATGGGCATTCACTGCGATGCGGATGCCTTTCTTGGGTGGCACGACGCTGTGCTGCTGGCGCGTGACGAGATTGTCAATCTGGTCGTAGAGCGACGTCTGCGGCCCGTGCGTGCCGGAGTTCACCGTCACGCCGAGCATGAAATCGGGTGCGAAGTCTTCTTTCATGACGTCAACGGGGAAGTTGTCGAAGATGCCGCCGTCATAGAGCAGCGCACCGTTCATGCGGATTGGCTGGAAAACAATCGGGAACGACATCGAGGAGCGCACCGCCTCGCCAAGCGGCCCGGTGGCGTGCACAACCTTATGTTGCGCCGCAACATCCGAGGCCACGCACCGGAAGGGCACAAACAGATTGTTGAAGTTGCCCTTGCACTGCGCGTTCGCGGCCGAGAACAGCTCCATGAATCCGAAGCTCATGGGGTTGGGGTTGATCAGCGATGCCGGCACTGAGTCGGCCGGCGTCTCCTTCTTGGCCAGCGGGATGGAGAACAGCGAGGGCGTGGGCGTCTCGCGCGAGAAGTAATAGCCGTAGTTGGGATTTATCTGTCCCGAGCTCCAGTAGGAAAACTCCTTGCTCTGAAGCAGCGCCATCATCTCCTCCGGCGTGTAGCCCATCGAATAGAGCGAGCCCACGATGGCGCCCATCGACGTACCGGCGATATAGTCGATAGGTATATCGTTGTCTTCCAGCGCCTTGATTACTCCGATATGGGCGATGCCGCGTGCTCCTCCGCCACTGAGCACCAGGCCGATGCTCTGGTGAGGCTTATTGGCAATGGTATCGGCAACGGTGTCGGCGGCGACAGCTTTTGCGGCCGTCGGTTCAGGCTGCTGCGCAAACAGCGGCGCGGCTGCTGTGCTCACAGCGGCCGCGGCAAGTAGGGAGACGATGAGGCGGGACCTGTTCATAGTCGTTGACACTCAGGCTATTCCTTGATGTAAGGATCGAGAACATCGCGCCAGATGAGATAGCCCTGACCCAGCAGGTGTAGTCCGTCGTTGGTGATGTCCTTGCGCAGATTGCCGTTCTCGTCGGCGAGATGCGGATAGACGTCGATGAAGGTGACACCCTTTTCCTTGCAGATTTCCTTCAGGCGCACATTGATGTCGCGGATCACCTGGTCCTTGCCGAACATTGCCTTGTAGCGCTTGTAGTCGACATTGTTGATGGGGAAGATGCTCTGCACATAGAGCTTCGTCTGCGGCGTGCGTTCGCGGATGAGGTCGATGAGCTTGCCGGCGGCCTCTGCGATGGAGTCGGCCGAGAGATTGTGGCTGACGTCATTGGTGCCGCTGAGCAGGAAAATCTTGGCGGGATGGCCGTCGACGACAGCGTCGAGGCGGTCGGCGATGCCCTGGATGACATCGCCGTTGATGCCGCGGTTGAGGATGCGGTGGTCGTTGAAGAGCTCGTGCCACTCGTCGCCGTGAGTCAGGGAGTTGCCCAGCATCACGATGGATGTGGAGTCGCAGCCCAGCGTGTTGAACAGCGTGGCGCGCTGGCCCCACAGCTCGGTGTACTTCTTCGTCTTCTGGATTTCGACCAGTTCCTCGTTGGTGATGGCCTGCGCGCACAGAGCGGTGAGCACGGCGGCCACGATAAAAATAAACTTACGCATAGGTATTACACTTATTATCAATGAAATGTGAGGGGTTGCACACGGGCAGCCCCGCTGCGGAGCCCCGGGCTCCGCGATGACAGCCCGGGGCCTCGTTCAGTCAAAGGTTGTTACTCGGCGGCGCGGTAGGCGTCGACGGCGTTCTTCACCGAGCCGTGCATGAGCAGGAGACGCTTTGCCTCCTCGTAGGGCAGGCCAAGTTCCTCGACGACCATGCGGGTGCCGCGGTCTACGAGCTTGGCATTGCTGAGCTGCATGTTCACCATCTTGTTGCCTTTAACGCGGCCCATCTGAATCATGACGGAGGTGGTGATCATGTTGCAGATCATCTTCTGACCTGTGCCGGACTTCATGCGTGAGGAACCGGTGACGTACTCCGGACCGACGATCATCTCGATGGGAATGTCGGCAACCTGGCTAACGGGAGCATCGGGGTTCGAGGTGATGGCGGCCGTGAGGATGCCGTGCTTCTTGGCCTCTTCGATGGCGCCGATCACATAGGGGGTGGTGCCGGAGGCGGCGATGCCGATGACGGTGTCCTTGTCATTGATGCCGAAGGACTCGAGGTCTTTCCAGCCCTGCTTGGTGTCGTCCTCGGCGTTCTCGACCGGGTTGCGCAGGGCGATGTCGCCGCCGGCGATGAGGCCGATGACCCATGAGGGGTCCATGCCGAATGTGGGAGGAATCTCGGAGGCGTCGAGCACGCCGAGGCGGCCGGAGGTGCCGGCGCCCATGTAGAAGATGCGGCCGCCCTTCTTCATGCGCGGAACGATGGCCTCGACAAGTTTCTCAATCTGGGGGATGGCCTTCTCTACGGCCAGGGCAACTTTTTTGTCTTCGGTGTTGATGTCGTGGAGAATCTCGCCTACCGACTTCTTCTCCAGGTCATTATAGAGCGATGACTGCTCTGAAATCTTTACAAATGCCATTATGTTTGTTGTGTGATAGGGTTAACGGAGTGATGATTAGGCGTGGAACTCGATGAGGCCCTGCATGGGACTCTTGATGATGGTGCCGACGGTGCAGCCACATTCGCCAGCAGCCTCGGTGAGCACATCTTTATAATAGTAAGCGATGGAGCCGATGAAGTTCACCATGAGCATATTGTAGTCCTTATACTGCTGGATGTTGCGCACGAAGAAGCTCTTGAAGGCGTTCTTCACGAGAGCCTTGATTTCGGGGCGGTCGATGTTCTGGATGAGGAACGGGGTCACGGAAGCCAGGAAGCGGTTGCCCTGCGGCTCCTTGTAGACGCGGCGGATGATGGTGAGGCGGTCGAGCTCGTACTGTTTCAGGAATTTCTCGCACAGGTCGGCGGGAAGCTGATTCTTGAGCACATCGCCCAGCAGAATCTTGCCCAGCACGGCGCCGGAGCCCTCGTCGCCGAGGATGTAGCCCAGGGGCGAAACATTGTCCTGAATCATCTCGCCGTCATAGTAACATGAGTTGGAGCCGGTGCCCAGGATGCAGGCGATGCCGGCGCTGTGTCCGCACAGAGCGCGGGCGGCGGCCAGCAGGTCGGTGGCGACGTCAATCACCGGAGCGGGGATGCTTTTGCGGATGGCGCTTGCGACGTTGTTGCAAACTTCGGGGCTGATGCAGCCGGCGCCGTAGAAGTAAACGGCGGTGATGCCCTCGGCGCTGCCCAGCTCGGGCATAAGCTCCGTGGCGATGCGCTGTGCCATCTCCTCTTCGGTGAGCATCACTGCATTCATGCCGGTGGTGAACACCTGCTTAACTACTTTTCCATTCTCAACGAGGCACCAGTCTATTTTGGTGCTTCCACAATCTGCTATAAGTTTCATATCTTGATATAAATTTTGTTTTTATAAAGGAAGTATCCGGGAATCCAGATTAAGACAACGAATGCGAGGGCAAAGAACAGCGAGCCCAGCGTGGGGTCGCCGCCGGCAAGCGGTGTCCACACGGCGTTGTAGAACCATCCGGCCACGCTGATCATGCCGTCGCGGGCGGCCTCGCCCGAGTACGGCACCTTGATGCAGCCGAGGACAATGCTCATCACCGCGCCAAGCACATACATGAACAGCGGGTTGATGCCGAAGGCCTCGAAGAACTTGCACCAGCGCTTGTAGCCCTTGATGTCGATGATCCAGATGAGCAGGCCGAGGAACAGCGACGCCAGACCGCAGGTGGTCAGCACGAACGTCGGGCTCCAGATTTTCTTGTTGATGGGCACTCCGTAGCTGAGCAGGAAGCCCGTGAAGGTGAGGATCGTACCCACGATGAACAGTTTGTTGATGCGCAGGTTGTTGTCCTTTGTCGACAGAATCAGACCGCCGCACATAAAGCCGATGAGCATGTGGGCGATGGAGGGGAGTGTTGAGAGGATGCCCTCCGGGTCAAAGGCCAGCCGCTGGCCGTCGACAGTCTCGTGATACATGTGGTCCTCGCCGAGGACGGCATTGTCGAGGCGGGCGATGATGCTCTGCTCGGAGAACTCAAGGCCGTTGCCTATGAGCAGCAGCACGGTGTAGAGCACGAGCATGCCGAAGATGAACCACGGCAGCATCTTGCGGCCCACGCCTAACGCTATCAGCGAGCCCAGGCCATAGCACAGGGCCAGACGCGGCATAACGCCGAGGATGCGGATTTGGTCAAAGTTGCACATCGCCTCCCACACCCCCTTCTCAGGGATGCCGCGCAGGAATTTGCCAAACCAGGCGACTCCGAGGCCGATGGCAAAGATGACGATGGTGCGCACCAGAATCTTGCGGCAGCACTGCCACGAGAGGCGGAACTCGAACTTGCGCAGCGAGAAGTAGGTGGAGATACCCATGATGAACATGAAGAACGGAAACACCAGGTCGGTGGGTGTCAGGCCGTCCCATGAGGCGTGCTCCAGAGGTGGATAGATGTGGCTCCATGAGCCCGGATTGTTCACCAGAATCATTCCAGCGATGGTGATGCCGCGGAGAATGTCCAGCGCCAACAGGCGTGAGGGGCGTTTTTTCTCTGTATGTTCCATAAGCAATGATTAGAGGCTTTTCAGAGAGGTTCTTTGTGGATTAATAATTACAGGATAGATTCTCAAAGTGGTTTATTATCAAGAGTATTTTGAATGTTTACTCGGCCGGACCGGCTGGACGCGGGGTCGTCACCTCGTCCACGAGATAAGCGATTGACTTATAGTTGACACCGCTGTTGGTGGTGAGACCGATTTCGCAGGTGCGCGAGTTGGAGAAACCGCGCGCCACGCCGGCCACTTGCAGCTGAGGTTTGAGTTTGCGCAGAGCCCAGCGGTTGAGTTCGGGCACCATGAAGCCCTTGTCGCCGGCAAAGCCGCAGCATCCCACCTCGGAGGGCACCACCACGTTCTTCGAGCAGCGCGAGGCCAGGCCGATGATGGTGGAAGCCAGGCCCATGCGGCGCGTCGAGCATGTCACGTGAACAGCCACGGTCTCTGCGGTGGGTTTGAAGTTGAGGTAGGGCACCAGGAACGTCGAGATAAACTCGGCGGGTTCGTAGAGCTTCATCGAGTGGATGTGGTCGCGCATGCGGTGCAGGCACGGGCTCTGGTCGCAGAGCACGGGGATGCGGCCGTCTTCCGAGGCTTCGAGCAGTGCCTTCTCCAGCTCGGCGGTCTTGGCGTCGGCGATGTCGGGCATACCTTTGCTCTCCCATATCATGCCGCAGCACAGGCCCTTCATGTTGCGCGGGAAAATCACCTCATAG
>OBLI01003239.1_pt1 | contig 12749 bp, 8 predicted proteins | sample 1519701 | NCBI WGS metagenome assembly OBLI01 (sample SAMEA3663005, study PRJEB22513) | pig gut metagenome | biome: pig gut; feature: pig-associated habitat; material: faeces | place: France | collected 2012 | reverse complement strand
AGTGTATATGTGTATGTATTATTAAAAATGAAATATTTGTTTTTCAGGCTGCGAAATTACTGCTTTTTTATGAAATATCCAAGAAAAAACCGAAAAAACAAAGAAAAAATGTATGCGCAGCCTTTGGGTGCGTGGGCATCTCGCCCGCGGTCAGTCGCCTCCTTCCCCTCGTAGGGTCTTTACTTTATGTAAGACCGCAAAAAAAAATGCTATGGTTTTCCTAATGTTATAGCAGTGTTCAGATGTCTTAATAATACCTAATCATAATTTATAGTCGATACCCATTGTAATTTTAAGTAGATAGCCATTCTAATTTATAGTAGATACCCAAAGTAAATGTATTACAATCGGGCAAATGGTTTATATTCCGCACTGCGGAATGTACGTTCCGCAGTGGCGTATGTACGTTCCGCAGTGGTGAACGTACGTTCCGCACTGCGGAATATAACTCAATTCCCCGTTTTATCCAAATTCATTTCACCTTTCCTTATACATTTCCATCGAGCAAGATGATACATTCACTACAGTAATTCACAAAAACCTTAAATAATATAAATTTTCTTTGTACTTTCGAAGATATTTATTACTTTTGCAGTTGCATTTGCTTGCAGAAGCCCCGCAAGGGGTTAGTGGGCGGGTGCAGCTTATATGAAAAGGGCGTTTACCAAACGCTTGTCTTTGACCTTCGAAACTTCGCAAATCTCGAAAACTGTCAAAGGACAAGACAACGGTGAATGTCCACGGATGGTATATTATAACCAGCCGTGGATTGTCATATATATGTGACATTCCACGCAAGGAACAATATATACCTATTGCGTGGGCTTCTGCGTTGTCCGTCTCGACAGTTGGGCAATGCGAAGGCCTCGAAGGTGAGATGGGCAAAGGGCAAGATTCCCACGCTTTCTTTTTATGTAGCTTAATCACTAATCGGAAACATCAAGGCAACTGGGACATTGCCTAATAATAATATAAAGAGATGTCTGTTGTTAAATATAATTTTTCGGGGCATGAGTCTTTTCCTTGTAAGTCATTATGGCTGAAAAAAGGATACGACTTTGTCGTTGCTGGCAATCAATTCAGTTCTGCTGAAGCAGTAATGGAATTGGGAGTTGGCAAAAATATGGTGGCATCTATAAGATACTGGCTTAAGGCTTTCGGCATTATTGATTCAACGGGACAGACGACAATGCTGGGTAATTATCTTCTTGATGATGAATCTGGACGGGATAAATATATAGAAGATCTTGGTACACTTTGGTTATTGCACTTCAATATTATCAATAATCTCGAAGCTACAATATATGAGTGGCTGTTTCGTGGTTTTCAGAAAGAACGTAAAATCTTTAGTCGAGACCATGTCGTTTCGTATATTAAAAGACGATTTGCTGAAGATGGCAAACAGAACCAGTTCAATATCAATACTATCAAAAAAGACATAGGGGTATTACTGCAAAGTTATTGCCTTCCATCAAAACCCAAATCGAATGAAGACTATTCCATTCTTCTTATAGACCTCGACCTGATACGTCAGTCACGTGAGACCAAGGAATACTACTTCAATATTGAGGGTAAAAGAAATGTCATAAGTGATATATTCTTATATGCAATTCTCAGTGTGAAAGGAAATGACAATAGCATTCCTTTTGAATACATTCAAGAGAAAATCGGTCTTCCATTCTGTATGAATGAATTGGAAACTATCCATATGCTTCAGGAACTTTCCTGTAAATATGCCAACTATCTGCAGTATAGTGACGTTGCTGGTATAAGACAGGTGCAGTTCATTAAGCCAATAAGCATTCAACAAGTATTAGACAATTATTATGGAACAGAGATTTAGCCTTTCGGCAAACATAGAAGAAGGTTTTTCAAAAGACACTCAATACATTGTAACGCCAAACGTGCAAAAGTCAATGAGTAGTATTCTCGACTCATATAGGTCGGGAATACATACTTTTACGATTATTGGTACCTATGGAACTGGTAAATCAAGCTTTCTGCTTGCTTTAGAATCTGATTTGACACAAAAGAAGAACACGCACTATTTGTTAACACCTGAAAACCTTTCGAAGTGCAAAGGCTATGAATTTATGAATATTGTTGGCGATTATGCGGAATTGTCATCATTAATTCGTAAGAAAATGTCTATCGAAGGTGAAGGTAACAGTGTACTTGATGAACTTAAGGCATATTACAATAAACTCCATAAAAGCAATAAATTCCTAGTTATTGTTATAGACGAGTTTGGTAAGGTGTTGGAACATGCAGCAAAAAACAACCCAGAGCAAGAACTGTATTTTATGCAGAAACTTGCTGAATTTGTCAATGTGCCATCACGCAATATATTGCTACTAACAACACTTCATCAGAATTTCAGTTCCTATGCAAGGGGATTAAAAGAATCCCAGGTGAATGAGTGGACAAAAGTAAAAGGTAGATTCAAGGAAATAGCATTTGTTGAGCCTATTGAGCAAATACTGAGTTTGGCTTCAAGTCAATTATATGGAAATGAGAAAGTAATTGACCAAGATAATGCAAAACAATTGTATGACCTTGCAGTCAATATGGGATATGTATCCAAAAGTTTTAGTATTGATACTGCTTACAACCTCTATCCGATGGATACCATATCATCTGTTGCGATTACATCGGCTATTCAAAGATATGGTCAGAATGAGCGTTCATTATTCACATTCCTCGCAGCTAAGGGTAGTGATTCATTGAGCGAGTTTGTTCCGAAAGATAATTTGACTTATAACCTGCAAATGGTGTATAACTATGTGCAGTATAACTTTTATAGTTATCTTAAGGATGCTAATGCAGACTCAATGGCATGGAGTTCAATAAGTGTGTCAATTGATAGAACCGAAAGCCAACAGTGGGAATCTCGTGAAGAAATGCTTCATGCAGTCAATGTTGTCAAGGCTATAGGATTACTCAACTTGTTCGGACCGTCAACTTTCACTCTTAATAGAGAAGATCTCTCATTATATGCTAAGTATGCTATGGGAATAAACGATGCAATGGGTATCATTAAAAAGCTTGAAGCATATAAAATAGTAAGATTTGCTGAATACAAGAAGAGATTGATGTTGTTTGAGGGAACCGATATTAACATTGAAGAAGAAATTGCTAAGGCAGGACTGATAGTGTCTCGTCCGACAAACTTTGTGGATGATCTTATTGTGTTCTTTAATAAAAGAATATCACCAGTCAAGGCTCATTACTATCAGAAGGGAACACCACGCTTCTTTGATTATGAAATCAGAGAGGATGCCGTAGAGATGATACCTTCAGGTGATACTGACGGATTTATCCAACTCATATTTTCTACAAAGAAAAATGCTATGAAAGATCTCCTCGAATTCAGCAAAGAACATGAGGGAGCTACGATATATGCATATTTCAATAACACAGATGAAATAGTTGAGCATCTATATGCTATCGAGAAGTACAAATATATATTGGAAAAAGTACTTATTGACAGTGCAGACCGTGTGGCTATCAACGAGATAAAGAAACTAAAGGAATATGAGGAGGAGCAGCTTAATAAAACGATAAGCGATAACTTGTTCCAATACAAGGGAAACGTCACTTGGATATTCAATGGTCACAAACAAACGGTATCTTCGATGCGTGACTTCAATAAACTACTATCCAAAGTGTGTGATGAAGTTTATTCAAAAACTCCAATAATGAACAATGAATTGTTCAATAAGCATAAGTTGAGCGGAACAATATCTTCCGCAAAGGCAAAATATCTCAATGCAATGATTGATCATGGCAATGAGGATGATTGGGGATTTGACAAAGACAAGTTTCCACCTGAGAAAACGATATATTATTCATTATTAAAGAACACTGGTTTGCATGTTAATGGATGCTTTGCCGACAAACCTTCCAATGATGGAATAATGACTCTATGGAATGCCTCGGAAGAATTTATCGAGAGGAGCGTCAGCCAACCACGAAAGATATCTGAACTCATAAAGATACTATCCAATAAACCGTATAAACTGAAGCAAGGTTTTATCGATTTTTGGATACCAACATATCTCTACATAAAGAGACAGGATTATGCCCTTTATGATTCATCAAAAGGGGCATATATGCCGAATGTTAATGAGGAATTCTTTGATCTTCTTCAGAAGCATCCTGGTGATTTCTCTGTCAAGGCTTTTGCGGTAGATGGCATTAAACTTGGATTCTTCAATCAATATCGAAAATTTGTAAATCTTGGTGATGAGTTTAACATACAAAGCGATAAGTTCGTGGAAACTATAAAGCCATTTCTCTTCTTTTATAAGAGGTTGAATGAATATACTCGGAACACTAAGAAATTCGAGCATCAGTCAACTATGCGCTTTCGCGATGTTTTAGCATCTGCTAAAGACCCGGAAAAGGCATTCTTTGAAGATCTTCCCGAGGCATTGGGATTTAATAAAGACAGCTTGAAACAAGAACGCTCAATCGACGAGTATGGTGCTGTTATTCAGAGAGCAATAAAGGAACTGCGTTCGTGCTACACACGCCTTATTGACAGAATAGAAGAGAGAATAGTTGAAGGATTAGGCTTGGATTCATATGAATATACCGAATATGTAAAGGAAATCAGGGATAGACTTGCAAACGTGAAAGTGTATCTTCTTACAGATCGCCAACGGGAATTTTATCATCACATAATGACAGAATATGATAACAGGACTCTATGGTATCAGTCGATATGCTATACTGCGATAGAGAATAGATTAGACTCGCTCCGTGATGATCAGGAAGACAAACTGGCGGATGAACTTATATTTCTGTTTAGAGAATGTGAGAAATATGCAGATATTTCCAAACATATAAATAGTGAAACGGACAAGTTTGAAGCATATTCATTTGACATGGTGACAAATAAGGGAACGAATGTCAAGACGCAAACTTATGTTCTACCAGAGAATGAAAAAGAAAAATCTGAGAAGCTTAAGATGAAAATTGAGAATCTTCTGTCGGGTGATAATAATCTTGATGTGTGTACTCTTCTTGCAATAATAAATGAAAAGATAAAGAAATGAAGGTAAGACATATACTTGGAATATCAGGAGGCAAGGACAGTGCGGCTCTTGCAATATATCTGAAGCAGAAGTATCCATATCACAAGATAGAATACTATAATTCAGATACAGGATGCGAACTGGCCGAAACCGAAGTCCTGATTAATCGTCTGGAGGCATATCTAGGACAAGTGGTGAGGCTTAGGGCAGCTGAAGGAAGTCCTGAGCCAACTCCATTCGAGCATTTCCTGAAATCTATGGGAGGTTTTCTGCCTTCTCCACAGGCAAGGTGGTGCACGAAAAAGATGAAACTTGATATGTTTGAGGAATATGTAGGTGATGACTATGCTGTATCATACGTAGGAATCAGAGGTGATGAGGATAGAGACGGATATATATCTTCAAAACCGAATATCCAAGCTGTATTTCCGTTCCGTAAGAATATTTGGAGTATTGATGTAATCAATAAATTCCTGCATAAGGAGAATCATGAGCTGATAGTTGACATCTACGAAAGGTTATGCCCTGAAGGCATACTCAAAGAAGATATAATGGAGACTGTAAAGAGACCAATATCAAAGCAATTCTACTATTCCAAAAAGATGAATGCACTTCTTGATTACGACATCAAGTTGTTCAACCATGCTGTATTTGAGTTTCTTAAGACAACCGACTATCCTGTTGGAAAACTGGATAATTTCCCATTGCTCGACAATACCGATGTCCTCGTAAAAGAAGACATTTTTAGATTGTTGAGGGAGAGTGGAGTAGGAGTGCCTGCCTATTACGAAGAAATTCCATTTGAGGTTGACGGCAAGACTGGTACTTATTGTCGCAGTCGCAGCGGTTGTTATTTCTGTTTTTTCCAGCAGAAGATAGAATGGATTTGGCTCTATGAACAACATCCCGACTTATATGCCAAGGCAATGACGTTTGAGAAGGATGGATATACTTGGAATCAAGGTGAAAGTCTTGCGGAACTTGCAAAGCCGGAAAGGGTGCGTCAGATAAAGCTCGATATAATCAAACGCCAGGAGCAAGCTCGAAAGCAACAACAGGGCACAACTCTCGTTGATATCCTTGGTGATGATATAATGTGTACAAATTGTTTTATATAAAACTTGTTGAGTATGCTTAAAAACAATGTTTTGTGGCCGAAGAGCCGAAGGTTTAAGTCTAAAACAGAATGGGAACCTGCAGGTTTCTTTTCAGAGGCATTATGTAATGCCACTCAGTTTGACTTGAAATTGGGCTTCTTTTCTTCATCTGCTATAAACGTATTGTCTGATGGTTTTGCAACTTTTCTCTATAATGGAGGAAGAATGAGACTAATAATCAATGACATCTTGTCTGAAAATGATAAGGATGCAATAGAGGTTGGAGAGTCTGAAATAGAATTGCCATTTTTTGATTTGTATGATATAGAGTCTGTAAGAGGTAGGTTGTCGAAACGTAATAAGCATTTCTTTGAATGTCTTTCATGGTTAATTCGAAACAAACAGATAGAAATAAAAATAATAGCGCCAAAATATGGTGATGGTATAGCTCACTCAAAATGTGGCGTTTTCAGTGATGGCTTAAATCGTGTCGCATTTGATGGTTCTTGCAATTTCTCACGTTCTGCTCTTCTGTCAAATATTGAAAGTATTACAGCTTTCTGTGATTGGGATGGAGAAGGAGATGTATATAAGGTAAGTGATATAGCAGAAGACTTTGATCTAACTTTCTCTGGAAAGGATGAGACTGTAAAATATAAAAATGTTTCTGAAATAGAAACATACATCACGACAAAGTTTGATAGCAAAGAAATAAAGGAACTACTTGAAGATGAGCAGAAATTAATTGATAGTAAGATAGACGAAGAGATACCTTCAACTATCAAAGCTGTCTTGTCTCGTGCAAAAAACAAAGTCAGTTCTATTATTGAGAAAATGAATGTCTCTTTAGGGGCTAAATTATCGGTGGATATTCCTCATTTTCCGTATTCAGAACCTCGTCCATATCAAAAAGAAGCCTATGAAAATTGGAAGAACAATTGCCAAAAGGGACTCTTTGCTATGGCAACTGGTACTGGTAAAACTTTGACATCATTGAATTGTCTCTTGAACATATATAATAAGTTTAAGTTCTATAAGGCAATAATCCTTGTACCAACGGTGACATTAGTTGACCAATGGGAGGAGGAATGTAAAAAATTCAACTTCAATAATGTCACTAAGGTTTGCTCAAAGAATCACAAATGGAAGTCGGAAATTGATGCTATTAAGCTCAAAGAAGACTTTAACAATGATAATGGCGAGGTGTCCTATATTATCATAGCGACATATGCATCATTTGCCCGAGAAACGATTTTCCATGACCTTGTTTCATTTAGTAAGAAGACTTGTAAACAACTTCTTTTCATCGCAGATGAGGCTCATAATATGGGAGCAGGGAGGATACTGGATAGAATAGAAGGTATAAAATTCCTCCGTAGAATAGGTCTTTCTGCCACTCCTGACAGAAAGTATGATGACATAGGTAATACAGCAATAAACAAGTTCTTTGGATGCGAAAATGGCTACACGTTTACTTTTGACATGAGAGAAGCTATAGACAAGGGGTACTTATGCAGATATAAATATTACCCTCATCTTGTTACTCTTACCTCAGAAGAACTTGTTGAATATATCAAAATATCCATTCAATTATCCAAGTTCTTCAACTATGATTCAAATAGTTTTCCTGCTTCAGGGGATATTTTGACTCGACTTTTATTGAAGCGAAAGAGAATTATTCATAAGGCAAAGAATAAAGAGGTTGTATTTAAGTCAATCCTTGAAGAAAGATATAAGGAGAAAGGAAATTTAAAATATACATTGGTATATGTACCAGAAGGTTCGAGGCCTGATGATGAGAATGCTGACGTATATGATATCAACGATGTAATAAAAGATGATGACTATACAGAGAGTCTTATTGATGTATATTCGGAAATCGTTAAAAACGTCAGTAGTACAACTACTGTGAAGAAATTCATTTCAGGCATAAAGAATCGGGATTTGATTCTCGATCAATTTGCCAAAGGCGAAATAGAAGTCCTTACGTCAATGAAATGCCTTGACGAAGGCGTAGATGTTCCTCGTAGTGAGTTGGCGATATTCTGTGCAAGCACAGGAAATCCACGACAATTTATCCAACGACGAGGAAGGATACTTAGGAAGCATGAAGACAAGCACATGGCAATAATTCATGATTTGGTTGTGGCACCAATTATTGACTCCACATCTGAAAGTTATAACATGGAGCGCAACCTACTGAAAAATGAATTGCTCAGAGTGCGTAATTTTGCTACACTCTCGGAAAATGCTGACTATGCATATAATGAATTGGAAGAAATAATACATTATTATGGATTACATCTATTTTAATTATTTAGCTTATGATTAATGATGGAAAAATGTTAGAGGCGATTCTTTATAATGAACGACTCATGAAGTTTGGAGGGTATTCTCCAGCTGAAATAGGTAACATATTCGAGGCACAGCAGTCTGATAATGTTGTTATTAGTACTGTTGCGAAGATTGTCAAGCGCGTGAATGACTTGGATCCTAAAGCAGATAACAAAACAAAAGAAAGTTTGCAGAAGGAGCTGTGGAAGGAAATAAACGAATACTTAAAAGGAAAGTTATGATTATTAAAGAGATTAGAATAAAGAATTTTAGAAGCTATTATGGCGATAACAACCGTTTCGAGTTTTCTAAAGATGGATTGACTCTCATTTTGGGAGACAATGGAGATGGAAAAACTACTCTATTTGAGGCAATTCAATGGCTTTTGGATACAACCGTAGATAGAGGAAGAATTGAGCATGTTTCGGAGATGCGTAAGTCAAAACTTGAGATAGGAGAGCACGATGAGGTTCTTGTAAGCATCAAGTTTGAACATAACGATTGTGATATGGAGGTGGAAAAGTCGTTCACTTTTGAACGTAAGGATGCAACTTCTTATCTTGTTAGTAATATTTCATATCGTGGTTACCAAACCATAGGTGCAGAAAGGGAATCTGTTAGTGGGAAACTTCTAATTAATCGTTGTTACGATGCTTTCATTCAAAGGTTTAGTATGTTTAAGGGTGAATCAGACTTGAAGGTATTTGATGATAAAACTGCACTAAAAGTTCTTGTTGACAAATTTTCTGATGTCAGAAAGTTTGATTTCCTTGTTGATACTACAAATTTGTTTGAGGACAATTCCAATAAGGCATATTTGAAAGAAATGAAATCAGATGAAAAAGTATCCAAGGAAGCAAATGCATTGGATTTTAGGATTACAAAATTGTCAAGTGATATTCGTCAAAAAGAAGAAGATATTAATGACAAACGCGCTTCAGTGGAATTGTTTTCCGCTAAACTTAATCAATTGGAACAGAATCAAGAGTCATGTGAGAAGTATCAAGATATTCAAAAAAGACTGACTCAAAAAGAAAATGATGCAATGAATTTGCGAGGTAAGATAGGTATGGTAGATTATAACCATAGCCTACTTGACCGCCAGTGGATATTATGTGCATTCCCCAAAATTTTGAAGGAATTTCAAAATAAGTGTTCTTCATTCAGCAAGGAGAAAAGGAAGCAAGAAAAGGATTTTGATAAACGTCAGGCTGCAGAAAAAGCAAAACTTGATACAATAAAGGAAATTCAAGGAGCTTTGATTAATGGTGCAACCGAGTTGCCTTGGTATCTGCCAAATCAAGAGACAATGGAGGATATGTTACATGACCATATATGCAAAGTTTGTGGACGACCTGCTGAGGAAGGCTCTGATGCATATAATTTCATGATGAAGAAATTGGAGGATTACAAACGTCACGTTGAAGCACAGGCAGAAAAGCAATTAAAGGAAAAAGTAATTGATGATGCTGTTTTATTCAAATATTCGTTTATTGAACAATTGCATACACTCAGCGTTTCAATGAGTGGAGAGAATGAAGCACAAGTTAGTTCGATAGCCCGTCAGATAAAGGACAGATTAGAGTTGGTTGAAACATACAAATCAAAATTGAAAGAAATTGAAAATAAAATTCAAGATATAAAGGATGATAAGGCTCGATTATTAATTCAAGTGGGTAATATTCCTGAAACAATGTTAGAAAGTCAATTCCATGATATTAAAGGGCTATTCGAACAGAAAGAAAATGCCCAGGTTAGATTGACGGAATTGACAAAGGAACTTTATGATTTAAAATCCCAAATGAAGGATATGAAATCAAAGATGGAAGAACTAAATCCCGCAAGTTCGCAAGTAAAATTGCTTCGCGATGTGCATCATATGCTTGAAGAAATTGCAAAAGCAGTAACAAAGGCAAAAGATGACAATCTAGCAAATTTCTTGTCAGATTTGGAAAAAAGAGCAAACGTATATGTTGGAAATCTTAGTGCTAACGATTTCCATGGAGAAGTACGTTTAATACAGACTGCTAAAGATTCTACAGAGATAAGACTCTTTAGCTCTAATGGTACTGAAATTAAAAAACCATCTGGTTCACAAAAGACAGTGATGTATATTTCTGTCCTATTTGCTATATCAGACTTTACACAACAGAAACGTGATGAGGCTTATCCCTTGATATTTGATGCTGCAACATCATCATTCGGTGATTCAAAAGAAAAAGACTTCTACAATATCATTAATAATATAAAGAAGCAGTGTATTATCGTTACAAAGGACTTTATCACTAGTGGAAAAGTTAGAACTAAGGATTTAGAAGGTCTCGATTGTCCTATATACCGTATCAAGAAGGCTGAGGGATTTGATCCTAATAATATGGCAACTATACGTACAACAATTGAAAGAATTAAGTAATATGGAATCACTATTTGAACTATGGGCGAAAAGAGATCCTGAATGGGAGAAAAAATATCAGGACTCAGTAATAAATGTGTTCACGGACTATAGTAAAGGTGTAAATCAATATCAGGAAGTGCGTGGAAAGATTTATGGAGCAGGTTATGAAATATTTATCATTGCTTTTTTCATCGGTCTATATTTTGATCGTACAAAACCATTAGTAGATGATAAGGCAAAACGAAAGCGCTTTGGTCACCAACTAATGTATTGGGGGAATATTGAACAAAGAGGTGGAAGGCATCCTTATGGTCGTCTTCGCGAATACATCTTTGCTGCATTAATAGCAAGAACTGATATAGACCTCATTGCTCTTGACAAAGGAGATATAACTGCGCGAAGTGTAGTAGATGCTCTTATGGACAAAATGGAACAATATGCAAATTTCGGTTTTGACTTTATGCAGGAGAAGCTTGAAGAAGATCCTAATTATTTCTTTAAGGAAACAGCATTCTTAAGAGTCTTTACGTCTTTCTTGAATGAAAATAAAGAAGAGACAGATGAAGATGACGATGTCCCTGAGTCGTTGGATTAATGAATAAAGAAAAGACAACTTCGCTTTTTTCAAAATGAAGTTGTCTTTTTTATTAGATTAATTTTGAGAATTAAACTTTATTTTGTACTTTTGCGCCATGATTCTTAATAATGAAGGTTATGGACAAGAGGTTATTATATTACAACTACGAGGATGCATTAAGGCATTTCGAGGAGAGACTCTTGGTTATCAAACAAGGGAGTCTGAAGAGAAGTCAGCTAAAAATTGTTGCGAAGCCTGTGCTGCTGCTTGCCGTGCTGAAGGCGATCGACTGTGGGAAAATCACTTGCAACCGTATAGAGTATGACGACGTGAAAGAGATATATGAGGGAGTGTTCAGAACATTTTTTATGAAAGCCAGACAGGAAAACCTAACGCCAATGTATTACCCATGGTATTATATGAAAACTGATGAATACTGGAAGTTGGCATGGAAAACTGGAGAAATGACGACATCGGCACCGGGAGAGGGATGGATAAAGAGGTATGTGGACTATGCCTTTCTTGATGACGACTTGTGGGTGATAGCGCAAAATCATGAATATCGGCACAGGCTGATGGATTTTCTTGTGCAGCATAAGATTGTGGCTTACGTGAATGATGATGCAACGATGGTGGCGGAGGGATTGTCGCTCAAGCAGATGCTGGTTATGTTGTTGGCGATATAGGATTATTCGTTTTTCTGACCTATTTGGGACCTCAGGGTATAATAACGATTGTGGTGTCGTAATGGCTTTAATAATAAGGAGTTATGGGCGTAATCAGTTATTAAATATTATTTAATGACTGCATGGGACAATTTGTCGTCGTATGACACCATGACACTTAATATTATAGAAACTCCCCAAAACGTAAATTGCGTTATTATTAGTAACGGAATTTATTTCTTTAGAAAAAGTTATATTATATAGTGTCACCCTGTCACCACCTTGATGATGTGCGGTCTTACATAAAGTAAAGCCCCTACAGCCGCGGAGGGCTGCGCACAGGCCGCGGGCGAGACGCCCACGCTCCCAGTGGCTGCGCTGCGTTACGTAGTAGTTGGCGATATAGGATACTCCAGTTGGTTACAAATTGTAACCAACTGGAGTTATATATAAAATTAGAATAGGTTGCCTCTTTCTCTTTTCAGCTCATCGTATAAGTCCACGGGGCTTAACTGCCAATAGTGGGTGTCGGCAGTGGAGAGTTTCTTGTATAGCGTGGAGTGATAAATATGGTCGAGGCTTTCTTTAAGGGTATAACCATAATCATCATGTAGATATTCCACCAGCCAGCTGATTTTTCCT
>OBLI01003238.1_pt1 | contig 12752 bp, 12 predicted proteins | sample 1519701 | NCBI WGS metagenome assembly OBLI01 (sample SAMEA3663005, study PRJEB22513) | pig gut metagenome | biome: pig gut; feature: pig-associated habitat; material: faeces | place: France | collected 2012 | reverse complement strand
GGCGCAGGGCACCCTTCCTGGGTTCCCCGCGCACACCCTTCCTTCCCGTTTTCCTATATTTCCGGGTTTATCGACAGCCTGAGAGGCACGCTTGCACGTGCCGCTTTTTATGTCAGTTGCCTCTCCACTTCCGCAGGTTCAGGGGCATCTGCTTTACGCGCTCCCTTCCGCAATAGCTGCCAGTTCCCGGTCCAACGCCTCATAGAACCGGGCGATATGGATGCCGTCTACCAGTGCGTGATGGGCCAGCAGGGTCACCGGCAGCAGAGTCCGTTCCCCCTGCCGAAAATATTTCCCCCAGGTTATGCGGGGATTGCTGTCCGCCGGGATCGGCGTTGGCTGCACCATAGCCGTATAGCTGACCCAGGGCACACAGGAAATAAAAAACAAGCTTTCCGAGTCTGTGCCGTCATTCAGGGAGGGTGCTTCTTTTGCCCGTTCCTGGGCGGCTTTTCCGTAGGGCAGGAAATCCGCCAGCGGCATATCCGCCCGCAAGCCGCAATAGCAGTAAGAGCCATCCGCCAGGGCTACCGTATGCGAGGATGGACACCAGTCATACTCCACCATCTGCTCTCCCCGGATGCGCCGCCGCAGCTCCGGCACGCTGTTGGCCGCCCGGGAGGCCGCATAGAGGAACGTCAGGAAAAAGCTGCTATGAGTCTCTTTTACCAACTCCAGCAAGGTCGTGACATCCACATTCACCGTAAGCCCCACATAGGGGTTGGCCATGGCGTGGAAATACTCAAAGTGGGCCTTACGGGGATCCTGCTCCATTTGGATCACACGGCAGTCCATTTGTGTTTCATCCTCTCTGTTTTTTACTCACATTGTTGCGGTTTTTTCCACTGATTGCAAGATTTTCACCTCAGCCGGCGATTTTGCTTGCCATTTCCGGACTTGCCTGTTATAATCTGCATTTGTGTGAGAAATACGTAAAAAAGGATGGAAATCATGGAAATTGAGAAGATGTACGAACAGCTTGGCGTCAGCCGGGCTGTGTATGAATACGGGGAAACGGTTCTGGAAAGCCTGCGTCCCCGCTTTGATGAGATTGACCAGACGGCGGAGTACAACCAGGGCAAGGTTCTGACCGCCATGCAGAGAAATAAGGTCAACGCCACCCACTTCGCCGCCACCACCGGCTACGGCTACGACGACGAGGGCCGCGACAACCTGGAGCGGGTCTACGCCGATGTGTTCCACACCGAAGCCGCCCTTGTCCGTCCCCAAATCACCTGCGGCACCCACGCCCTGACGGTGGCCCTGTCCGCCAACCTGCTGCCCGGCGACGAGCTGCTCTCCCCCGTGGGCGCCCCCTACGACACGCTGGAGGAGGTCATCGGCATCCGGGAGAGCAAGTGCTCTCTGAAGGAATATGGCGTCACCTACGCCCAGGCCGACCTGAAGCCCGACGGCTCCTTTGACTACGACGCCATTCGGGAAAAGATCAATGACCGGACCAAGCTCATCACCATCCAGAGGTCCAAGGGCTATGCCACCCGCCCCAGCTTCTCCGTGGAGCAGATCGGCGAGCTGATTACTTTCTGCAAGTCCGTGAAGCCGGACGTGAAGGTCATGGTGGACAACTGCTACGGCGAGTTCGTGGAGCGCATCGAGCCCTCCGACATGGGCGCCGATATGGTAGTCGGCAGCCTCATTAAAAACCCCGGCGGCGGCCTGGCCCCCATCGGCGGCTACATCTGCGGCACGAAGGAGTGTGTGGAGCGGTGCGCCTACCGTCTCTCCGCCCCCGGCCTGGGCCAGGAGGTCGGCGCCAACCTGGGGTTGATGCCCGCCTTCTATCAGGGCCTGTTCCTGTCCCCCACCGTGGTGGCGGGCGCTCTGAAGGGCGCTGTCTTTGCCGCGAATATCTACGAAAAGCTGGGCTTTGCCTGTGTCCCCAATGCCACGGAGAGCCGCCACGACATCATCCAGGCCGTCACTCTGGGCAGTCGGGAGGCCATGGTAGCCTTCTGCAAAGGCATCCAGTCCGCCGCTCCCGTGGACAGCTATGTCACCCCGGAGCCCTGGGCCATGCCCGGCTACGACAGCGACGTCATCATGGCGGCGGGCGCTTTCGTCCAGGGCAGCAGCATCGAGCTGTCCGCCGACGGCCCCATCCGGGAGCCCTACGCCGTCTACTTCCAGGGTGGCCTGACCTGGTACCACGCCAAGCTGGGCATCCTGATGAGCCTGCAGAAGCTGGTGGAGGCCGGTATCGTAAAACTGTAAGCAAAAAAGAACGCTCTTTCGAGCGTCCTTTTTAAGTCCCCTGTATTCTTTTATCCAGCCGGGCCAGAAAGAAAGCCAGCAAGAAGCCGCCCACACAGCACAGAGCCGACAGAGCCATCTCCCCCGCTCCCGCATATTCCGTGGGGATGATAACCAGCGCGGAGGCCATCACAATGCCCAATATCCCATGGAACGCCACGGAATAATAGCGGTGGAAAAACCAGCTTACCAGCCTTGCCAGCAGCGCCACCGACAGCGCCAGTCCCGGCAGGCAGGCCGCCAGCACCAGCAGGTCCAACCGGGCCAAACCCTCCAGCATGGGCTGATACAGCCCCAGGGCCATCATCACCGAGGAAGAGGTCATGCCGGGGATAACGATACCGGCTCCCCACAGCACGCCGCAGAAGTTGTACCACCAGAAATTCGGTGTGACCTCCACATGAACCACCCGGCTGACATAGTACAGCCCGGCGAACACAGCGGCGGCGCATAGCAGCAGGCTTACCCAGGAGCCGGCGGAACGCCCCTCCTTCCCTGCCTCCCGAAACAGGGACGGCACCGTGCCCACGATGAGGCCGATAAACAGCCACACCGTCACGGTATCTGAAATATCCATAGCGGCGGCGATGCCCTTCGCAAATCCCAGAAAGCCCGCGCACCAGCCCAGGCCGATGGGCAAAAGCCATTTCCAATACTTCGGCACAGCGGTTCGGGGATGGGTCAGGGTCTCCATAAAGGGGCGGTAAATGTCGAACACCACCGCCAACACACCGCCGGAAACACCCGGCAAAATGGCCCCGGCGCCGATCAGGAGGCCGCACAGCAGGTCCCGCAGCCAACGCATGATGAAATTCTGGTCATGTCGATATTTCATGCTGCTGCCCCCTTTAAATGATTAGTTATGATAGCAGTTTTGCCTTCCTCTTTCAATCCGATACCCGATCTTTCGACAGAAATTTTTGCCGCCTTGTAAATTATGACCAGTTTTGCCAAGCCCATTTTAGCCGTTTCTGTTCATTTCAACCGTTGACAGAAAAAGTGATAACGTGTAAACTACACAGCAGATAGCAAAACAATTTCATACCGCAAAGACGATGAAGAGAAGAGTAAGCAGGCAGATACGTCACAGAGAGCCTCGTATGGTGGAAAGAGGTACAGAAGGGCTTGCCGAACATGGTCTCGGAGTTGCGTGGCCGACTGCGAACGCATAGGTCACGACGTGAGCGCACGTCACAGCGCAGGAGTGTGCTGGCACTCTCAAAGGCCGCTTTCGTGAGAAAGTGTGCGAACCAAGGTGGTACCACGGCAAATCTGTCGTCCTTGATGCATGGCATCAAGGACTTTTTTGTTGCAACAAATATACATAAAGGAGATTCGATATCGTGAGCGAATCCATCATTCAGATTCAACATCTGACCAAGACCTTTGGCGACGGCGATACCGCCGTCCATGCCCTGGAAGACATCAATCTGGATATCAAACAGGGTGAGATCTTCGGCATCATCGGTCTGTCCGGCGCAGGCAAATCCACGCTGGTCCGGTGTATCAACCTGCTGGAGCGTCCCACCTCCGGCACCGTCACTGTGGACGGCAAGGAGATGACGGCCCTCTCCGAAAAGGAGTTGCGGTTGGCTCGCCGGGACGTGACCATGATCTTCCAGAGCTTCAACCTGCTGATGCAGCGCACCTGCCTGAAAAACGTGTGCTTCCCCATGGAGCTCAGCGGCGTTCCCGCCGTCCAGGCGAAAAAGCGGGCTCTGGAGCTGCTTGAGATCGTAGGCCTGGCCGACAAGGCCGACGCCTATCCCTCCCAGCTTTCCGGCGGTCAGAAGCAACGGGTAGCTATCGCCCGTGCTCTGGCCACGGACCCCAAGGTGCTCCTCTGTGACGAGGCCACCTCCGCGCTGGATCCCACCACCACCGCTTCTATTCTGGCTCTGCTGAAGGACCTGAACGCCAAGCTGGGCGTCACCGTGGTGGTCATCACCCACCAGATGAGCGTCATCGAGGAGATCTGCTCCCGGGTCGCTATTCTGGACGGCGGCGTCGTGGCAGAGCAGGGTAATGTGGAAGACATCTTCTCCCATCCCTCCACCGACGCAGCCCGCCGCCTCGTGTATCCCGGCGGTGTCAGCGTGTCCCAGTATCCCGCCGGAACCCACGCCGTCCGCGTGGCCTTCAACGGCGGCACGGCGTACCAACCCCTCATTGCCTCCCTCGCCATCGACCTGGGCGTGAAGGTGAACATTCTGGGCGCCGACACCCGCAACATTGACGGCAAGGCCTTCGGCACCATGCTGCTGGGGCTGCCTGATGACCCCAACGAGGCCGCCAAAGCTCTCTCTTACATCCGTTCTCAGCCCAACGTTTCCGCGGAGGAGGTGGAATACCATGGCTGATCTGCTGACTGCCGAATTCTGGACCAAATACGGCCCCCTGCTGCTGGACGGCACCATTGATACCCTGGTCATGACCGGCATCTCCACGGTGTTCGCCTACCTGCTGGGCTTGCCTCTGGGCGTAGCCCTCATCTTGACCCAGCCCCACGGCATCCGGCCCAACAACATCATCTACAAAGTTTTGGGCTGGATCATTAATGTGGGCCGCTCCCTCCCCTTCATCATCCTGATGGTGGCCATCATGGACTTCACCAAACTCATCGTGGGCACCAAAATCGGTGTCCGGGGCGCCATCGTTCCCCTGGTGGTTTCGGCGGCTCCCTTCATTGCCCGTATGGTGGAGACCTCTCTGGCAGAGGTGGACGCCGGCGTGGTGGAGGCGGCCCAGTCCATGGGCGCGTCCACGTTCCAGATCGTCTGGAAGGTCTACCTGCCGGAGGCAAAGCCCTCTCTGGTACTGGGCGGCGCCATCTCCATCGTGACCATCCTGGCCTATACCGCCATTGCAGGCGCCATCGGCGCGGGCGGCCTGGGCGACCTGGCCATCCGGTACGGATACCAGCGCCGCTATCCACCCATGCTGCTGGTGACGGTCATTTTCCTGATCGTCCTGGTGCAGCTCATTCAATCTGTTTTCAGCCATGTGTCCAGCCGCATTGACAAGCGCCTGGACAGTGGACACAAGAAGGGTTTTGAGCCTTTAGAGCTGCTTTCACGCTTCACCCACACCAAGTAATTTTCACTTCACCGGTTTCACCGCCTGTCTCCGGAATTCCAGACAGCCGTATGAAATAAAAAATCCCAGAAATATTGGAGGAAAAGAACAATGAAAAAACTGCTGACTCTGGCACTGTCTTTGACGCTGTGCCTGTCCCTGGCCGCCTGCGGCGGCTCCAAGGAGACCCCTGCCGCGGAAGAGAAGCCCGTTGAGACCGAAACTCCCGCCGAGACCACCGTGCTGAACGTGGCCGCTTCCGCCACTCCCCACGCCGAGATCCTGGAAGTCTGCGTTCCCATCCTCGCTGAGCAGGGCATTGACCTGCAGGTCCACGTCTACGGCGACTATGTGGTCCCCAACACCGCCGTGGAGGAGGGCGCTGAGGACGCCAACTATTTCCAGCATGTCCCCTATCTGGACAACTTCAACGCTGAGAACGGCACCCACCTGGTGAGCGTGGCCGGCGTCCACATCGAGCCCATGGGCATCTACGCCGGTAAGACCGCCTCTCTGGACGAGCTGGCCGACGGTGCTTCCGTGGCCGTCCCCAACGACGTGACCAACGAAGCCCGCGCCCTGCTGCTGCTGGAGGCCCAGGGCCTGATCAAGCTCAGCGACGATGCCGGCCTGGATGCCACTCCCAACGACATCGTGGAGAATCCCAAGAACCTGACCTTCACCGAGCTGGAGGCCGCCATGGTCCCCAACGCTCTGACCGAGGTTGACATCGCTGTCATCAACGTCAACTATGCACTGGAAGCCGGCTTCAACCCCGTGGAGGACGCCCTGGCGATTGAGGATGCTGACTCTCCCTATGTGAACATCCTGGTGGTCAAGGAAGGCAACGAGAACAACCCCGCCGTTCAGGCTCTGGTGGATGCTCTGCATTCCGATGCCGTCCGCGACTTTATCCAGGAGAAGTACGCCGGCGCTGTTGTCCCCGCGTTCTAAATTCAAGGGTGATTTCATCCCCCTTAGACGCCAAAAAGAGAGAGGAGCCGTCGGCTCCTCTCTTCAGCTTGTCGAAAAGTCTTTTTCGACAAGCTGCTTTTCTTTTTACAGTCCCAGCTTTATTTTGATGGTCAACACCGCGCATCCGCCCAGCAGCAGGGCCAGTGCCCCAGTGCCCCAGAGCAGGCTGTAACTCACCAGCTCCTTGTCCTTCTGCCGGCCCACGGCAGCAGCAAGGAATGTCAGCACAGCGATCACGCCGAATACGATGCAGATGATGTCCGCCGCCAGTTCCCAGCCCAGGGCCCGTGCAGCCAGATACAGCAGGAACCCGATTCCGGAAAGGATAGCCCCTCCGTTGATCTGCCGGGTGGACAGCGGTCCCTTTTTCGTGTCTTTCATATCAATTCTCCTTAGTATCCATTTACCATGATATCCAGCACCTTGCCCGCCACAGTACCTGCCACAGAGCTTCCGCCGCCGCCGTTTTCCACCAGGACTACAAATGCGTAGGGCGCGTCCTCATTCCGCAGGAACCCGGCAAACCAGGCGTGGGGCGTCTCCCCCTCCCCCACCTCGGCGGTACCGGACTTGGCGCAGATGTCCATGTTCGGGAACCGTTTGGTGCCGTAAGTTTTTTCCACGTTGGCTGCCATCATGTCCGCCAGCTTCGACGCCGTACCAGAGGAAATCAGTGTCCCGGTCCTGGTCGTCACATGGGGCAGGGACGGGATTCCCAGCGGGGAGACGGTCTTTTGAATGAGATAGGGCTTTGCCGCCTTGCCGCCGTTTGCCACGGCGCCCATATAGACCATCAGGGAGCAGGGATTCACCTGGTCCTTGTACTGGCCCACACCGGCCCAGCCCAGCTGTCCATCGGTGATGCCGTTAAAATCAAAGGTGCTTTTCGCGGTAGGCAGGCCGTTGATGGAATAGCTGTCCGTCAGCCCCGCCTTTTCCGTATACTTTTTCAGCGTATCCGCGCCTAATTCCTCCGCCATTTGAGCGAAGGCCACGTTGCAGCTGTTGGCGAAGGCGTCGCCGATGTGCTGCTCTCCGTGGGTGCCGGAGCAAATAATGGTCTCGTCCCCGATCTGGACGCTGCCCGTGCAGGTCCAGGTGCGGTTTTCAATGTCCGGAAGCTGCTCCAGCGCCGCTGCCAGTGTCACGGTCTTGTAGACGGAGCCGGGGGTAAACGTAGAGGACAAAAAGCGGTTCAAATAGGCACCCTTGTAGCGGTCGTTGGTCTCAATGTCCTTGGGAACATGCAGCGGGTCATAGCTGGGGGCGGAAACCATACACAGAATCTCACCCGTTTTGTAATTGTACACCACTACCGTGCCGGAGTGGCCGTTCAGCGCCTGATACGCCTCGTAGTTATAGCGGGCGTCGATGGTAAGATACAGCTCCGAGCCCCGGTCGGCGCCGAATGCGCCGTTCAGGAGGTTATAGCCCGTCAGCTTGTCGGCAAAGGCATTCAGCGCCCCGGTACCGATATTTCCCTGGAGATCGCCTACCGCATGAAGCGTCGCCTTGCGGACAGTCTCATCCTTGTAATAGGTCCGTTTGCCGTCCTCTCCGGCGGACAGCACATCTCCGTCCCGGTCCAGGACCGTGCCCACCACCAACTGACCGTCGGTGTTATACAAGTGGCGGTTAAAGGCCGAGGAAGCCCAGTCGCCACCGTTCAGCAGATATCTGACCAGAAACACACCAAGTCCCGCCGCCAGCAGAAGCGCCAGGATACCGCAGACTACTGCCCGCTGTTCAATCTTCTTCATGGCTCTCCTCCTTCTCCGCAAAGGGGTCGCCCACCGGCTCCGCCCGGAGACGAGCCTCCTCCGTCAGCTCCCGCCCCGGCCCCCGCCGGATGGCAAAGCTGGCATTCTCCCGGGTGTCCGTGGCCTTCAGAAAGGCCAGCAGGCCCCAGGCGGACATCATGGCGGAGCCGCCGTTGGAAACAAAGGGAAAGGTCACGCCGGTGAGGGGCAGCAGGTCCACCGAGCCAAACACATTCAGGCAGGTCTGGAACACCAGCAGGGACCCGGCCGCACAGGCGGCAATGATATAGTAGCTGGAGCGTCCCACCCGGCAGGCCCGGACGGCGAAGAAAGCCAGGGTGATGATGGCGCACACCGCCAGCACGGCGATCAGCAGGCCCCACTCCTCGCACAGCATTCCGAATACCAGATCCGTATCCGCCGCGGGAATACGGTGGAGCCAGCCCTTCCCTGCTCCCATGCCCAGCAGGCCCCCGGAGGCGGCGGCGGACATGGTCCGGGTCTGTTGGTAACCGGTTGTAGAGGCGGCTTCCCAGGCGTGGCCCCAGGAGGCGAAGCGGCTGAGGATATAAGGTTTGAATTTCACGATGATGCCCGCGCCGAACACCGCGCCGCCGCAGATCAGGGACAGCGTGGCAAAATCGCCGGAGCGGAGGTATGCGATGACCAGGAAGGTCACAAAGAAAATCGCGGCGGTCCCGAAGTCACTCATCAGGCCCAGCAGGCCGATGCATACACCGGTCAGAACAATGAACAGCGTGATGTTCCGCTTGTGGAACAGCCGCTCCAGCGTAGCGGAACCGGCAAAAATATAGCACAGCTTGGCGATTTCCGAGGGCTGGAAGGACAGCGGCCCCAAGGAGATCCAGTTCACAGCGCCGTACTTGGAACGGCCAAACACCAGCGTGATGCCCAGCAAGCCGATGGCTGCCGCAGCCATAAGCCAGCGGGTCCTCCGCACCCGGTCCAGGTCCCGCAGGAACAGTCCCAGCACCAGAAACAGCACCAGTCCCAACAGTATAGCACAAAACTGCTTGAAAAGGCTCCCAGGCGCGCTGGAAGCGGTCACCGCCAGGGACAGCGTGGAGAGGAAAAACGCGATGGTCTCCATCTCAAACCCCACGCAGCGGGTACAGCGGAGCACGGCAACATACAGCCACATCACCACTGTCAGTCCCAGAAAAGCCAGGGGCAGCATCACAGTTGCCTCCGTCCCGGTGGCGGCAATGAGCTGCAGGCAGGCCAGTATCTGGAACACCGTCAGCCACAAAAAAGAGGGCCACATGGCGGCGGGCCGCTCCGCCCGGCGCTGCTCCTCCAGCGTCTCCCGTTCCGCTACGGTCTGGGGCAGAAACACCAGGGGTACGCCGCCCAGGGTGATGGTATCCCCCATCTTCACAGAGGCGGAGCTCTCCACCGGCTGCCCGTTGACCAGGGTGCCGCCCTTGGAGCCCAGGTCGTAGATCGTCCACTCCCCTTCCTCGCTCCGGCACAGGGCCGCATGCTGGCGGGAGATGCTGGGATAGTTCAAAAACACATCGCAGTTCTTCCCCCGGCCGATGATGTTCTCCCAGTGGGTCAGGAGCATCGGTGCACCGTTGGGCAGGCTCAACTGGCCCCAGGTCTCCGGGGTGTGGGGGATCTTCAAAAGAGAGCGCACTGCCCGGAACAGGATCAGGACGGCCAATACCGGAAAGATAAAGCGGATGAACGCCGTGTACCACGACACCGCTATGGGGTATGCCGCGAAAAAGCCCGTCACGGTATCCAGTGCCGTCTGGAGCGCCGTCATCACTTGTTCCATGACATCCGCCTCCTTTTCTTCGAAGTGATGCAAGTATATCACTTTTTTCTCCGGGTGTACAGACTCTGACTTTTCATCTGGAAAAAACGCCGTCCCTTTTCATTGAAAAAACGTGCCGAAATACGTCCGAAATTTTGCATTTTCTCTTGACCTTCCAAAGGAAATCCATTAAACTAGCATATAGTGTGCATATCATACTGAGAACGGCGCACCGCGCCGTTTCACCCGTATATACAGAACGAAAGGCCGATCAAGAATGAAACATCCCTACAAGACGCGGGAGGGCGGCGCAACGGTGACGATCTTCGTCCCTTACGACTGCAAGAACCACTGCCCTTTTTGTATCAATAAAGGTGAATACGCTGACCTGACGGGCTTTTCTCTGGAGAAGATCTGCCAGAGCATCCGCCGCATGGACGCTATCACGCCCCGCTGTGACTTCGTATTCACCGGCGGTGAACCCTTTGCCGATCTGACGGCGCTGCAGACCATGCTGGACGAGATCCCCACCACCCACAAGGTCTATATCAACACCACCCTGCCGGTGTCCGAGCATCAGTCCGAGGACGATATCCTGGCGTTTACCGAGAAGAATAAGCACAAGATCACCTGCATCAATGTCTCCCGCCATATGCAAAAGTATGTGGTAGAGTCCAACGACGACCTGCTGGCCCGCCTGCCGGTGCCCTTCCGGGTGAACTGCGTGCTGTATAAGGACTACCCTGCCAAGGACCTGGTGCCCTACATGGAGCGGTTCCTGAAGCTCCCCGGCGCCTCCATCCAGTTCCGGTTCGACTATACTGCCACCACTCCCGAGAACCTCTATGACGAGGACGGGGACAAGATCCTCCACGATCTGAAGCAGGTGGCCCGGTACACCGGCCTGGACGGCTGTCGGATGCGCTGCGGCTTCCACTTTGACTACAAGGGCATGGAGCTGACCTACCACAAGACCCTGCCCTACTCCACCATCGTGGAGACAGACCCCACCGACGGCGTGACCTACGACATCCTGTACGACATCCTCATCAAGCAGAACGGCGACATCCACTCCGACTGGACCGGCGTGCTGCTGGATGTGGACGCTTACGAAAAGGTCGTCTATGAGCCTTATGACCTGAAGTGGCTGGTCCGTGTATAACAGTATCCACGAAAAGCGGCGCATATGCGCCGCTTTTCTGCCATGCGGAGGAGATTGTATGAACGATATTCAGACTGTGGGGGTCATCGGGCTGGGTGCTCTGGGCACCCTGTACGCCCATCTGCTGACCGAAGCCTTGGGCCGGGAGCATGTGCTGGTACTGGCGGACAGCCGCCGGGTAGAACGCTACCGCCGGGAAGGCGTAACCTTCAACGGGGAACTTCAGGATTTCAACTACACTGATGCCGCCGCGGTAACGGAGCCTGTGGGCCTCCTCCTGTTCGCGGTCAAGTTCGGCGGACTGGACAGCGCCATAGAGACCTGCCGCCACCTGGTGGGACCGGACACCACCCTGGTCTCCGTCCTCAACGGCATCTCCAGCGAACAGGTGCTGGGCGCCGCCTTCTCTCCGGAGCAGGTGGTCTGGTGCGTGGCCCAGAAAATGTCCGCCTTGAAGGAGGGGAACCATGTTACCGTCTCTCCCCTGGGCGAGCTGGCCCTCGGCGTGCCCGCCGGGCAAGATGACCGCCACCTGCGGCAGCTGACGGCCTTCTTTGACAGCATTGCCTTCCCCTACTCCCTCCCCGCTGACATCGCCACCCACATGTGGAGCAAGCTGCTGTGCAACACCGGCTGCAATCAGGCCGCCATGCTGTACCAGTGCGGCTACGGCGGCCTTCAAGTCCCCGGCGAGGCCCGGGACACCATGCTTGGCGCCATGCGGGAGGTAGTGACGGTAGCCAACGCCGAGGGCGTTCGTCTGTCGGAAAAGGATATCGAAAACTGGGTGTCCATTATCGACTCCTTCCCCGCCGGCGGCGAGCCCTCCATGCGGCAGGACGGCAAGGCTCACCGGAAGAGCGAGGTGGAGCTGTTCTCCGGTACCATCCGGCGGCTGGCCCGGAAGCACGGCATTGCCGTTCCGGTAAATGACCGCATTTACGAGCAGGTGCAGGCGATGGAAGCCGCTTACTGAGCACCGGGATCTTTTTTCAGGAGGGAACTACCATGGGAACTGATATTCGTATCCGCATGGCCCGCGAAGAGGACGCCCCCGTCCTGCTGGATATTTTCCGCCCCTACGTTCTCCAGACGGCAGTGGCCTTCAACTACGATCCGCCCACGCCGGAGGAATTTCGCAGCACTATGGCCGACCGGCTCCGCCGCTACCCCTATCTGGTAGCCCAGCGGGGAGAGGAGCTTACAGGCTACGCCTATGCCTCCCCCTTCAAGGCGCGGGCGGCCTATGACTGGGCGGTGGAGACTTCCATCTATGTCAAACAAGGGCAAACCGGCACCGGATGTGGCCGGGCGTTGTACGACGCCCTGGAGCGTATCCTAAAGGCCCAGCACATTCTTAGCATGTACGCCTGTATCGCCTACACCGACCATCCGGATGACCACCTGACCAGCAACAGCCCGGACTTCCATGCCCACATGGGCTACGAACTGACAGCCAGATTCCCCAAATGCGGCTATAAGTTCAACAAGTGGTACGACATGATCTGTATGCACAAGGAGATCGGTCCCCACACGGATGCTCCCCTGCCGGTCATCCCGGTGACGGAAGTAGATATCAGCAGTCTGCTGTGATAGCAAAACGGCACCCGCGTTTTCGCGGGTGCCGTTTTTGACGCATATTGTGGATTACTTGCTCAGAGCCTCATCGATGGCCTTGGCGGCGGTCTTGCCGGCGCCCATAGCCAGGATGACAGTGGCTGCACCG